>Ga0307510_10004656_pt1 | contig 16183 bp, 25 predicted proteins | sample 12_EM_MG_FD_207224 | JGI IMG/M metagenome (GOLD analysis project Ga0307510, IMG submission 207224) | Populus trichocarpa ectomycorrhiza microbial communities from riparian zone in the Pacific Northwest, United States - 12_EM | ecosystem: Host-associated > Plants > Roots > Unclassified | place...
CCCGACTTTCCGTTCCAGGGTCTTCGTCTGAGAAGGTTGCTTGGGATTCCGAGTCTTTGGATGTTCACTGTGACATCGCCCCCATGTTAACTCAGGAGCAGTGATTGGACGCCGTCGTCACCCTAGTAGCGACACTATTGTACCCGGGCGTTATCTGGTTTGAGTGTCTGTCATGATTAGTTGGTGTGTTGACTCAAATTTTTCTTACGAGGCATAGTGCGTGATGTGGACGTTCCGATCTTCCGGTATCTTCGGCAATATGATTCTAAACCAAAAGCACGCCAGCGGCTCATAGCTAACTCAGTCCGTACATTGCATCAGCCCTCGTGTTTCAAATCATCGACAGGGTACTGTGGTCGAGCAGAATCTTCTGGAGCCAGCCCCTTCTTGATCCGCTGACCCGGGCCATGGTGATGGCGGTCTATAGATCACATTACGCATCACGCTATATTTCGGCCACGAATAGACCAGGGCGAGTCGTCCCGGGAAAACTTCGGCAATCTACAATAGTTGCTCGAGTTTTGCCACGCAATACCATCTGACTAGGAGGAGGTAGTTGTGAGAGAACATCAAATTTGGCATGACTCCTACATACCTTCCCCGATGACTCGTCCATTGTTCTGATCGATCCATGTAGAGGCAGATCAGTCCGTCTGACGACCTCTCCCCGCCCAAATGGTCACAGGTGTGCCGAGCCGAGGATCGTACTTGGATGAGAATAGGGTTTAGCATCCTCGGTATTTTCCTAGTGCCCAGGCGAAGACGTGAGCCGCGTGGTGAGCGCGTGACGGCACAACACCGCCTTTCCAGTTTTACTATGCACATGATCCGTCGGGTGCTACAGGCCCCGCCGAAATACCAATCGAACGATGAGCGACAACCGTCTTTCGTTGTCCAGTAACAACCCTCCCAGTATCCGTCAAGGCCGACTGCAGCAGCTACATTCCGCACTACAAACCTTGCCGCGTGTCAGCACTTTCGCAGGCCGCCGGAGAAAGAAAACACGGTCTCTTTCAGCTCTGATTTTCAAGTTCAAGCCTGTCATTCCAGCACAGTAAATGGGGTGAGGAGGGGAGGTTGCATTTTTGTCATCGCTGTGCGGATGTGGTGGTCGCGAAGGGAGGTGGCGTGGGATGAGAGTGGGCGAATTGGTAGTCTACGATCCCACCAGCTTTATCGAAAATGGACGTAAATGTGCGCTTTTAAGGGAAGCGGGGGTGAATCTTGCGCTTGCGTCCCACGGATATGAAACCGTCGCCTGCGCGATTTGTCGTCTATAGGACGCGTTTAAGCCGCTCCGAAGGAGGGACCATGGATACGGGGGGAGAAGGTGTACGGTATGTATGTCAGCGCCGATTGGAATACGATTCTTGCGGCGAACTGTTAGACCGTCCGACTCTGTCGTATCGGCCATAAGTCTACAGTAGTAAGTTACTATCAAATTGACGTTGTTGGGTTACCAGCCTTATCACGGTTGCTGCGAAGTTGGGGAGACTCGGCTAGATGATATGACGTAGACTAGGCGTGGCCGCGTGGGAGTGGACTAGACAGAGTCATCTGAGGACTCGAAAGCCTTACGCTTCACCTAGTATTAAGTCTAGCGCAGTAATTTTAACTCAATGCGTGTTCAAGGCAGGCAAGCGTCAAACTTGTGCTCCACGGTGGAAACAGGCCTGTATCGTGGCACGTTGACACGCGTTTTTAAAATAACAGGTGCACCTACGACAGGCCGTTACGGCGTGCATCATATAGAGTCATCCCTCTTCGTGTGCAGTAGTACACCACAGTATCGCAGCAGAGGCTGGAAAGAGTGGTAAGGGGTGACTCAAAACGGCGATCGCGATCAGAGGACCAACGTGGGCGTGTCTGGGGTCCCGAAAGAATACGGTTACAGTCGTGGCAGTTTCTTGTTCAACACACGTTCAGTTAAAGTTCTTCTCTTGTTTGTCCGACTCTCACACATTTCGGAATATGTCATAACACGTTTTCCTCTTTTTGTGTATCCCTTTTTTATCTCCTGAATATGGGGCTGCGCGCCATGCACAATACTCCTCTCTACATTCTTGTGGTTTGGGGCACTCACGGCACCGACCATGCTGTTTTTGTGCCCACCCGTTTTTGATGATGATGTTGGCACGCAGCCACACATTCCCTAACATCGGCACGGATTTCAGCATCGCTCTCCATTTTCGGCCGCTCTTTCTCAACCCGTCTACATTAAAGGCATGATCGAGAGTTTTCATCGGTTACCTCGGAGTAAGTCTTTGGAAATGTCGTGGTCAATTTCAACCCGTCGGCCTTTTCAAACCCGTTTGGTGCCACGATGTCGTAGGTACAGTGCTATGCTTCGCAAGCTTCTGAATTTCATAGCATAAATCCTCGGGAGGACACACCCATCCATTCTGGGTCCTCACAATGCACGCTGGCATGGGCTCTTACCCAAAAGGAAGGCCTAGCTTGCATAGCAACGTGACGGCTCCTACGTGGTCAAGGCCCTGTTGTCTTCGAAGCCAGGCTGTCGGTACAGCCTTGGCGCTAGGGAAATACGTCGTTATATTATCATAAGCTGGTATGTTGTAACGAGGAAGCTCACCCCTCTCTCTCTCTGCGACTCTTACACATATACTCTCCTCCCTTCCCCCTTCCCCCTTCCCATCCTCCGCGCAACTATGACCGATGCGCACGAACGGATCACCCTGCCACCTATTAGCTCATTTGATATCTCTCCCTCACACAAACCTCACAATCAATTCCAAGTGGGTCCTCGCCGGGGTCCGCATCTCCACGGAAGTCCGTCCTGGGACGGAAGCTCGGCAGGGAGCAACCACCTCCGCAATGAGCTCGATGATATATCGTACGGGTGTGGGACATTTCCTCTTTCACGTTCCGTGTTGCTCACATCGTAGTTTGCCACCGTTGTCTAGAGCCAGCTCAAGTAGATACGATGCTCTCGACGGCTCTCATCGTGGCTGCCACATTGCGACTGGACAAACACGCCGTAATCACTCGCCATACTCAGAGCCCGCCGTCCTGGTTGCCCCATATGAGTCAGCCGCCACCGCTCCTCGCCCACGCAGCAGCAGCGCTGCCCTTGATCGAGGAGGTCCCGTCATTCAGTGAGTATCATGTCCTAGCTTACATCGCTTCACGCAGTCGACTTAGTAGAACCCCTCCCCTTCTCAAGGTATCCGCAGTATCAGTTAACATCGCATAGTCGGAAGCGTCCCCCTCCGTACATCTCATCGCGAGACCCCTCGCCAGATTCTCAGGCCTCTTATTCACCTTCACCGACCGAGAGCCCCAATGCACTCAGTCGGCTACAGTCTGGCACGGAGCCCTCGTCACACGCCTCCGCCACCGTCTCGACATCTGCCTCAGGTACCCGTCTGCCATCTCAAATGGCAGCTTTCATCAACTCTACGCCTGAGGAGGCACAGGATGCAACAATGACTGGAGTGGTTCCGACCCGGACGCGAACATCGCCTGCTCGGAAACGCAAGGCATCCGAAATGCTCGGAGGGTCCCCGGGCTCGGAGGAGAGAGCAATCTCGCCCGAGCCAAGTGAAAGCGAGGCTAAGAAGAAATACAAGAAGAAGATGAACGTGCGTCACTACAGGGCTCAGAACAAGGATGCGATGACGCAGCTACGCGACGCCCTTCCGGAACATATGCGGCCACCTGAGCGTCAGGCCAAGGCGTACGTAACGCTGAGCGGTGCGTGGTAATTTTTTTTTGAAATTGTTGTTGTCTGGAGATGAAAGGCAGTGATTGATATTTATTTGCCGCGCAGCGATCAAATACATTCGAGAGCTAACGACCCAGAATGAGCGACTGCGGGCGGAGAATATCAGGCAAGCGAAGGAACTGTCGGATCGGCAGAACCATGATCCAGAATTGTCAAGCTCTGGCGAGGTAGCTATCGCCGGAGATGATACTACTGATGGTACCGTGCCCAAGGCGGAGGTGCCAAGCGACTCCTTGGGCAAGTAGAGCAACTGGGGACTATTTATTTTATGTCCAGGTCAGATCTTTGACCTGGTCGCCGTCACATCTTTTTCAAACCCTCCTAATTTTTTTTTGATGCTCGGATTGGCACGCATGGATGATGATCGAAGTGTTTTGTTAGTCACATTCTCACACTCACACTCACACACATACACACACACACGTACAACACTTATATTGTATATGAAACGTACCACGAAAGTTATTACTTTAGGCATTATTACCATAGGACGTGTAGAACCTAATATTAACATGGAAAACTGGTGTTTCTACTTGGTTCCACGTAATAGTCGAGCTCTCGCCGGCAGTGACAGACACCGATTTCCGCTACCAGGTCCGAAACCAAATATGGGGGAGATGGGGGTACTGTATGGGAGTTGGGATGCGTCAACCACTCGGAACGATGCGGGGATCTGAAGGATCTGAGTGATGGTTGGTGATTCCCAGGAAGTGGGAGGGAAAGTCTACACGTGGTGAGGGAGAACGGCGTACCAGGTTCGAGATTATGCCAAACTGGGCCTTGGGTACGAACCCCGTCACCAGGACAGCGGGAAGCTCACCGGTCGGGGTGGGATCTAAGCTGTTCGGGATCGCCAAAGCGACGAGAACGTGGCGACATTCCCGGTGGCGAGGCCTACGCCTACACGTACAAAGTAATTACATGCCGTACTGCATCTATGGTATATAGTTTTTCTTTCTCTCTCAGACCTGATAAGCGCTGACCTTAACCCCATGGCGTGCGTGGTTGTGCGTGCGTACATAGCCTTTATATCACTCGTTCAGCCCCCATCAAATAATGGCCCCCGCCCAATAAGAATGCCTTTGGGGATCTTTTTTTTTTTTTCTGTCGAAACGGCCGTCGTCTGCGGCATAGGATCCCCATGGGCTGACGCGACCCTCAGCGAAACTATCCCCAAACGCGACAATCCATGTCATGAGGCCTGTGTTCATGTACCAGTTCATTCTCCTCCACACGTCCGTCTGCGGGCTGTGATGGCCGCCCAGAGAAGTTCCGGGATCAGACTGAAACTGTAAAAGTGATCGGGGCCACTGATAGACAATACCACCACTTTGAGTAACACATGTAGCATGTACAGTCACTCAGTCTGTCATGTCAACACAGTGATCACGTCCAGCTGATGAACGATATATCACACTCGATGACTGAACCTGTACAGTCAATGGGAGATAGAGCGGCGGAGAGTTGAATTTATAAAAAAAGGGCATAGCGTCACCACGAAACCGCTTAGAGTCGCTGCGTCGCTGTGTACGCCATGCAGTCATGCGTGGGCGCTCAAGTCGGCCCTTACACTGCCTCGCGGACAGGCATGAAACAACAACGATCCGTTTATGACTCGACTCTTGACCAACGCAACCGACATCAACCCCGGGAGGGACGGTGCTGTACAATATTCCAGTACAACGCAGCAGGGCGCATTGTCCATAACTGTACCTGACTAGCGCCTCACGATTAGGAGTGTCACCCTGCAATGGTTATGACCCGTCTGTCCCGTGTGATTTGGCAGTTAGAGGATAAGCGATACGGCGCTGTACTTGACAAGCAGCGGTGGTGACCTAGGCCTAGGCCATATAATACAGCGCGCGGATCAAGAAGCCCCGCCGGTTCGATGTCCGCGAGTGCTGTACAAAAGCACTGACGGTAAGTGGTACGTGTGGCATATAACCGGTATCTGTTGGGAACTGCGGTCTGATGGGACAGCCCTAATGTGTGAAACTATGGTGTGTAAGCACAATGGGCAGCCCGAGAGACACCGAGTCAGAAGTAATGTGGTGAGAGGGGAAAGAGACAGAGACAGATTCGGATGTGCCGGTCCTGATCCCGGTCCTGATCCCGTGGTTGTTGTCTCTGTCTGCGGCTCACGCGCAGCTGCAAGAGGACGAAGACGAAAATCACTCTCTACTCCCCTCACTCTCATCAATACCTCGGAATATACCACTCTTTTACGACTGGAAGACAAATTCAAAGCTATCTACACGCGTTCTTGATCTCTGGCTTCGAAGCCGTCCTCTGACACTCTCATGACCAGCTCAACCACGCCCTATGTGTCATCCGCAGCCAATTCCAAGATCCTCAATGATTATGTACGTGGCAGCCACACGTTGGGATATCACGTTCTTTACCTCCCATCTGAAATGTACGCGTAGCAACTCGGTGATTCGCTGGGAAAAGGCGCGTTTGGGCAGGTTTACCGTAAGTCGCGGTCAAACTCACGATCGCCGTTTCCCGCTCTGAACCGAGACGCGTCCAGGCGCGCTCAACTGGGCAACCGGGGAGACTGTAGCCGTGAAGGAAATCCAGTTGAGTAATATCCCCAAGGGCGAACTTGGCCAGATCATGGTGCGTCCCTAGTTGTCTCACCACCATCAGCCCAGCTGGAACACCAGTCACAGTCCGAGATCGACTTGCTGAAGAATCTCAATGTATGCGCCTCCTTTGTCGTTCTGATTCTCCGCTGGTTTTAAATCCAACGTGTCACCACAGCACTCAAACATCGTCAAGTACAAAGGCTTCGTGAAAACTCCCGAATATCTGTACATCATCTTGGAGTACGCCTGGTTCCATTCGTTCTCGTGCATGTGCTCCTTCTGATCCTGCCTAGGTTTTGCGAGAATGGATCTCTGCACAACATCTGCAAACGATTCGGAAAGTTCCCAGAAAACCTCGTCGCGGTCTATATCTCTCAGGTCCTTGAAGGACTTGTATACTTACATGACCAGGGTGTGATCCACCGAGACATTAAGGGTGCCAACATCCTGACGACCAAAGATGGCGCCGTCAAACTGGCCGACTTCGGTGTCGCCAGTAGTACGACTACTGCCGGCGCAGCAAGCGATGATGCGGTTGTCGGGAGTCCATACTGGAGTAAGCCCTATCTATCGTTCCCTGCAGTTGTACACCTTGATTGACTGATGTATCTAGTGGCACCCGAGGTTATCGAACAGTGCGGTGCCACCACCACATCTGATGTCTGGTGAGTTTCGGTTGGAATTTTCACTGGCCTCTTCATCTAATATTTGTTGCCATACAGGAGTGTTGGATGCACCGTGATTGAATTGTTGGAAGGGCGCCCACCGTATCATGCCCTGAAGCCTATGCAAGCACTATACCGGATCGTTCAGGATGACTGCCCGCCGATACCCGAAGGGGCATCGCCCATAGTCAAAGACTTCCTCTACCATTGTTTTCAGAAAGACTGCAATCTTCGGATATCTGCAAAGAAGCTATTACGTCATCCATGGATGCTCTCCGCAAAGAAGCAGATGGCCGACGGGAAACGTACGAGCGGAGAGGTCCAGGGCTCGCGTCCACTGAGTAATTACAACTTTGACGAGGCCGTGCTCAAGGTGCAGGAGTGGAATGAGGCGCTCAGATGTGAGTCTGCAGCGTTTTTGACGTATGACAATACCGAATTCCTTTTCACCCAGCTCCCTCGCGGCCCTCGAAACATAACGGACGAGAACACTTGGACGTCGCTCGGCAGGAAGTACCCGCCTCACCAATAAAACCGCGGTTTAATGAGGCTTCCTCGCCTGCGGCCCTTGCGTCGTCCTTGAGTGTGTTCCCCACTTCATCTGCCGCAAGGAAAGTGGTTCCTCCTACAGCTGCAAAGAATGCTGCGCCACTAGCTTTACCTTTGCCAGCTGTTCTACGCCAGCCTGAAGAACAGACAGATAACTGGGATGATGATTTCGAAGAAGGAATATCGTTCTCCAAGCTTCAAGGTATTCTGTATTGTACATCCCACCTGATGGAGCCCTAATATTTCCTCTATCAGCGCTCGAAAAGTCGACGGCGGACGAAGAAAGGCAGCCCGAGCATGATGACAACGCACAGACGATCAGGCCCACGAACCGTTCTCCCCGCTCGGCACCGGGCGTCATTTCCAAGTCTCCGCCAAAGGACATAGGCCCTATCATTGAGGATTACTCAGATCTTGGCATCGATGAGGATGACGAATGGCAAGAGAAGTTTGCCGACTTTAAGATGAAGACGTCTGTCCGTCGCGGGCTATTCCACCCAAACGACATCAAGACTGTTGGGCTTGCGCCCTCGTCTCCTGGTGCCAAGTCTGCACCTCTACCCGACGTGAATGGCCCCGGACACTCCCGCGCTCAGTCGCACCCTTTGAACGCGCCCACTCCGTTGTCCGCAACGCCGTTCACGGCCCCTTCCAGAGCACGCTCACACTCGCGTTCTCCGTCGTTCGCGGGCTCCTCCAGTGGTTCTTTGGGGAAATCGGATGCGCGGAGGGCGGCCAGCCAGGAGTTCAACAAGTACGCAGAGGACGACGACGAGGATTATGACGATGTGTTTGGCAAGCCAAACGGGTCCTGTGAGTGGTCCTGTCCTGTTGTATTCTCATGGGGTATCATGCCGACTGAGCTGACTGAACCCGTCTGCGTAGCGCTGGAGCACCCTGTACAGACGCTGCAGCTCAACACCCGGTTGTCAAACAAATCTTGGGTACGTCGTAGTTACCCGCAGGCTCCGAAGCGAGGTCGTACTGATGGTATTGATGGCTCGGTAGCTTGGAGACGAGGACACAGACGAGGAAGATCCTTTCGCCGAGGTGCGTACATGGGTCGCCACAGTATGCCGCTATTGTTGATACCCTTGCAGATCGACGAGGGCTTTGCAGAGGATGACTTAGAAGCCAATTTGCAACGTGACAAATACGCGCGGCTCACCACCGCGGTCAACCAGCTCATCGACGAGCTGACGCCGTCGGCGCCTGATTTCCAGCTCCGGGACGCTTGTGATCAGCTCGTGAGTTTATCGTCCCCTTCCACTCTTTCGACCGCATTGCCCGCGTTGATGGCACGCCGTAAATAAGTTGAGTATCATGTCCGATGCTCCAGAGATGCAGGGTCAGCTTGTTTCAGCCCACGGAATGCTCGCGATCTTGGAGGTATTAGAGGGACGGGGGTCTCGTGAAGTCATCATGCGGTTCCTTCAGATAATCAATCTGGTGAGCCATATATGTTTTAATTAATGGCACATATGTACTGCGTGTTGACTGTCCCGCGTTTGGCAGCTGGTCACGGCTGATGCCAGCTTTCTGGAGGGATTCTGTCTGATTGGGTGCGTAGTCTTCTCGCCATCCGACCTTCGCCCGCGACGAAGCTGATCTCTTGCGGAAGGGGAATTCCTGTTATGATGGGTGCGTAGTCATGTCCCGATGTGGTCTCGATGACCATTTCAGACTTCCTGCAGGTTTTACCTCCAAACGGTATTCTTCCGAGTGTCGGCTGCAGGCTTCGAACTTTATACAGTTGCTATGTCACACATCGGTGCTGACTTTGCAAATGTTTATCTCGTACGTCCTGAGTTCTTCGTTATTGGTTACAGTGACGAAACCTCTCCTTCCCTTTTTTCCCTAAAGCTGTCGAGGGTTGAGAGTCCTGGTCGACCTCCTGGATGAAGATTTTGCCGAGCAGAGCGAGCTCATCGTACACGCGCTCAATGGGATTGGGTCCGTGTTTGAGCTCCAAGGTCCGACTTCAACGAAGAATGATTTTTGCCGGCTGTTCATCCGAGAGGGCTTGCTCGATCCGTTGTCGTCTGCGCTTCTGAACGTAATGGCGAGCCGCGGCGATGCGGCGGCAGATATGAAGCGGAAGATAATTCAAATTTTGCTCGTGTTCTGTCAAGTGTCGCAGTCCGATATCCACGTTCGCAATGCACTTGGCACACGGAAGGTCGTCCGACGTTCGTATCTCGCCCGGAGGGATTCTGCCTAGAATTTGTCACTAACAGGTGGCCGTTAACATTTTAGGATTGTTGCGTGCGTGCGAACTCCTCGAGCCAGAGTATCTGGTCCACATGCTCAAAGCGATCAAACATCTATCCATGAACGCCACGTTGCTCGAAGTTCTGCAGAATGCCAATGCCATCGAGATATTGACCCGTATTCTGGGCGAGCAGAGCTCAGGGCTCCACAGTGCGGTATGTCATTGAAAACGAAGCTCGCTTTTTGGTCCTTTCCCGGCGCTGACGTCATCCACTCTCATTAGGAAATGTCTAATCACATATTCCAGACGTGCTACAACCTCTGTCGGTTGAACAAGGGTAGACAGGAGGAGGCCGCGCAGGCGGGCATAATACCTTTGCTCGTGCGCGTGATCGAGTCGAGTTCTCCCCTCAGACAGTTTGCACTTCCTATTCTCTGCGACCTCGCCAGCGCAGGAAAGAGTTGTCGAATGTTGCTGTGGCAACACGATGGGCTGGCGATGTATATTCAGCTTCTTACGGACCCTTACTTCCAAGTCAGTGCCCTAGAGTCTATTCTGTCCTGGTAAGGAAGGATACCTGTGAAGGCGAAGGCTTTTGTCGAAAATATTGACCGACACCCTTTTCCCCCTTTCATAGGCTACAAGAGGAGACGGCACGTGTCGAGGACCAGCTGGCCAAACTAAAGTCCCTCGACGCACTTCTCAAGTGTTTCGTCTCGGCCAAAGCAGGCTCGTTCGAGAACTTGCTGGACCCTTTCCTCAAGATATGCCGCCTCGCGACACCGATCGCCATCGGTATCGCAAAGGCCCAATTCTTCCGGCGCATCACGGAGAAATTGGGCAACAGCAAAGCAGTCGTGAAGCTCAACCTCCTGCGGATCCTGCGCACCGTCTGCGACGTGCACCCGAACCGCGCGTTACTCGTCGAGCGTTACGGCATCTACGAAGCTGTCTCGTCGCTGCGGCGCGACGACGGCGCGGTGCTCGTCCGCGAGCTCGCCCGCGAGATCGAGCCCAGCCTCGCCCCGGCGCTCAAGCCATCCCTCAAAGGTGTCGACACGCCCAAGAGCGCGATCGCACCCAAGAAGCGCGCGCGCCGCACCGCGAGTGATACCTCTGGCTTGGGCACACCATCGCCGCCTTTCGGTACAGGGCCATTGATCGCGCGTGTCACGAGCGCCGGTGCGGGCACTATTGGCACAGGTGTCGGTGCGGATACGAGTAGGGGTCCCTCGCCGCGACTCCGCGTTGGTGATATTCCGTGGCTATCCGGCGTGGGCACGGGCCGGCGTTGAAGCACAGCAACTTGTACACTATTTTGCATATATTTCTTTGCCCTTTCCCTCTCTCATTTTCTTTCCTCTCCTCGCTCACACACGGATCCTCCCACTCTCGGTTCGGAACCTGGTCGGTCTTATTCGCGCTTCTCGGACGCGATTCTCTATGTTGCTTTATTGTCACAGGCTCATGATTCAGCATCGTTACCCACTCTCCACCATCGCCATTCTTTTGCATCTCGTGTTTCAATTATGAGTAACGCCCCACACCTTACTGTACTAGAGGTTTGATACCCATTAATCGAGTGGTATTTTCTTCGGCTCCTTGTTCGATTAGGGCCTGTTAGTTCCCCCCACCAGCGGCCTGGGTGATCTTCGAAGCAAGCACATATAAATTACAAATATCAGCGTCGATCGACAGATACAAACAAAAAACCCGGACTAGTTACTACCATAGTCTTCCAACCCACACCCAAAATATTAATATCGATAGATACAAAATCATCGACTTGACGGCGACCAGTCGCCACCCACTTGAAATATGATCGATATGATCACCTGATCACCTGCGCTTACGGCATGTGGTGCTAACCGATGTGGCGTCGGACTTTATCTTATCGTTATCGGATGGGCGCTAGGCGTCAAATTCCTTTGTCACTGTCCCCGTCGAGAACGTGTCCATCGCAAAGTACGTATCGTTCCCGGACGTAGCTGGCGCCGCTGGTGCGTCATTAGAGTGCTCATTCAAGAACGTAACGTGCGGCGTGCACCGTGTTGCGGGCACTGCGAACACAGGTGGGCCCATTGACACCACTGTATCAGGACCGAAGGGCCTGGGGGCTGCGTCGTGATGGATAACGCCACCTGGATTGCGGGCGAAACGTTTTAAGCGCAGTGTGATCCGTGACATCATTGCTACGGTGAAACTGTGGGGCAGGGTGGTTCAGGGAGTGGGGAAAGATAGGCACGGGAGACTGAGGTTTCGCGTACCAAAGGTGAAGCCTAGATTCAAAACGAGGATGATAAGACACGAAGACCAGGAAATGACGAGTGTAGCGCACTGTGCTGTTGTATTTCTAATTGATTGATCGGCGTGGAGGATCATGATTGTTAATATGAGGGTGATTGTGCAAATCACACTAAATCAAGGGCGTTGCGTTCGCAGATGTAAAGGCAAGAACGCGCGCATCTACGTACAAGTAATACATTAAACCTTCTTGAAGCAGGACGCGGAACAGCTGGCTTGGATTTCTGGAACGGGAATATGCAGAACTTGCCGTGCGATTGACTGTGAGGAAGATGACGATTGTGTCATATAAGAGAGGAAGCCAAGCCGATGAGGACGCAAGAGCGCTACTGGACCGAATGTTAGCCTTCGCTCGAGTCTTCTGGAGGTACTAGTGTTGTGTGGACGACCTACGGCACTTTTGGGTCTATAATCATCGTGCAACTATCGACGCCAGAATTGGCCACGTGACGCACAGCTGTGACATTATCGGTGGAAGGAACGATGCATGGAGGAGTGCGGACGTACGAACACCGCGCGTCAATAAGTAGGAGTTGACCCCAATGAAGGTGAAGAAGATAGCAAGCACGAAAGCCTGAACTGACAAGAATCGTGCGTACAAGGCACGAATACTGAGGAGAAATGATGTCAGGGATGTCGGAGGGCTTGGAGGTCAACCCCACGCAGAACTCTTACCGCAAAAACATCATAAGGGCGACGACGGAGATCCCAATCATGGTCATCGACCCCTCAAATCTCACAAACCCACTACAGCTAGGTGTTTTGTTAGGCATCGCCGACTGCGAAGGCAAGGCAAGAATACGCGTGACCGACTCACGACTGTTACGTTATCATCTCAATCATCTCAATCCAAAGAGAATCGATGAAGTAGACTCACTTGGGGGGTCCATGTCGTGCTGAAATACGCGTAAATATTAACGCAGAAGCTGAGGGGGATTAGATAGCGGTTCTGTTGTCCAGGTGAGATCCAAGTTGAGTGACCAGAGAAGCGCGGCCGTGGAAAGTGAGATCTCACCAATAAGAAGAGGTAGACAGCTAGACAAGGTCCTCCTTAGTCATCGGCACGGCGATTCGAAGCAAAGTTCGGAACCTACCTAGCCCCTTCTCGCCCTTCCATATGTACTCGACCTGTTCTCCGGAGCGTTGTATCACCGAGAAGAACTTCATTTATACATAGCAATACCCACTTCATCGGGGAAAGTAAGAACATGATCCCAAAGCAGAACCGTGAAGCCAGCCACTCCAACGTACTAAACCACACACGGTTGGTACGACCAGCTGAGGAGGGGACGGGGAAGTCGAGGACGCACTTTGGTCAACACACTTAAGCGTTTATCAGTATTAGTGATAAGCAGCCAGATCAAATCACGTGAGACACGCACGAGTTTCGGACATCACCGACTATCGTGTCAGACATGAGGCGGCTTTTTCTCGGTAGGTGGAGTACGTTATCTATGCGCTGGTCATAGACAGTAGGGTGGCGTCGTCTCTGGGAGGGGGCGAGAGGGGGGATACTGGCGCCTTGGGGAGTTGCGGAGCAGGCTTATGTAGCGTCAGGTAACGGTACGTTTACCAGGAGGTGATATGGTGATACCCCGAAAGCCTGGCTCGATTATCGACGCTCATTCCTTCCTTAAACAACCACCATGTGGAAGTACTAGCGTAATTAATCAAAATCAGTGCACATTGAATACATCGTGCATCCACCATTGTACCCGCTGTTGGCAGTGCGAGTCGCGCCTCGGAGTTGCACTGCTTTTGAATTCAGTTGGTACATCCTCGGAAATCTCGTTGTTGATCTCCGAAGCCGAACACTTGAAGCATTTCTCGAGCACCATGGATACCACAGATCTCAGTGCTCTTATGACCAGACCGGAGAGCGTGCACAAATCAGCGCTCACGTACATCACGCTAATAAAACTAGGCTTTCATATTTACGTTGTGAATATTTGCCGTAGGCATGAGAATGACGCCCAGAAATCATCAGGTGAATTGCCATCCATCAGAGGGATAATGCGGATCACAGTTCCTAAATCATACGTTTCTTAAATCATACGTTTCCCAAGTCATACGGTTCCCCAGGCATACAATTCATTTTTTAATAGTTGCCGAGGTTCAGGGTGCCATCACTGCACGCTGGCTACCTCGATGAGATCAGCCTTGTATCTGTAGGTATCATATAGTGGACTGTCCATAAAAAGCTATTAGATTATTATCATAATAAAAGCCATCAACGACACAGCCACCGCCACAAACTATGATAAAATCTGGAGGGGGGAAGGAGTGGGACCGTCAGTATAGCTGTAGAAAGGATTAAGAGAAAAATAAGAGCCATACAGCGGTCAATACAACGCCAACCACAACTATGAGGATGAGGCCGAGGCAAGCGGCCCGACGACCAGCTTTCCGTTGATACTCTGATGCGGTTGACAGCTCCTCCGCAGCCCCAGCTGTGTCCACGGCGATAGAGTAAACGTTTGACTCGATATTATCTGTGAGACGTTAGGGCGACGCATTGCGTCAGCGGACGAGATTACGGGGGATGTTAAGTGGACTGACCGAGCATGCCGCCCTGTTCGTGTACGAGCGTACCGAGGTCGCGAAAAATCTCGGAGAGTTCATGGATACCAGTCTCTATCTCTCTAATCTCAGCTTCGCGTTCCTGGATGAGGGATTCCTGGTAGGCAAGTTCATGAGGAGAGAGCTGTGATTGCAGAGCTTGGGCCTGCAATTGCTCGGGTCCAGCTTCCGTTTGCTGACTCGACCTACAAGATGGAGATAGTTGGTGTGGTCGTGAACTGATGAGATTTGCATGAAACGGGGTAGCCATCACTCACGTTGCGGGGTCTTCCTCCACTGCCAATTTGACGCTCTTCACAACCGTGCGCTGTTTCTCGGCGCTGACTTGCTGAGCCCGTTGAAAAGCAACGAATGATAATTGGAAATCGTGCGCAGTCTTCTGCATTTGGGTCTTCTTACTGGGCTGCGCTTCTGTCAGCTCTGGCCGCCCATGCACGACCTATACGGGGCTATAACACACCAGTGTTGCCTGCAGCGCCGCCAGTTTCTTCAGGTCGTCAGACCCACGCTTTGTCATGGCGCGTGTTGTCTCTGTGAGATCATGCCTTGCATGAGGGTATCAGGGTACCACCGCATTGTATGTGTCATGAAAGGAGAGACGCACAGGCTCTTTCGCAGAGAAGATGAGTCACGAGGAGTGCCTAGCTGGTCGACGAGCTTGAGGATTCCTTGCACGTTGGCATTGATCTTGAAGACTTGAAGTGAGAGAGAGGACTGTAAGTTAAGGAACGCTGCTTCCTCCCGCGACTGTGGTGGATCCCGGGATGAAGAGTAAGAAGGCTTGCTTGACCCCGATTCTATGTCCTGAAAGCTCATGACTAGCAATAGGTTGAGTTGGTGGGTAGAGGAAATGGTCGCAAGAGTGAAGCGAATACCGTGACCACGCGGCTGGCGCATTCCCGAGTCGAGTCGCTCTCCCTCGCCACGTGGCTACCATACAACACACACTCCTTTTTCTTGTATTTCCCACTGGGTAAAAAAATGAGTGCCGGCGCAGTTCGCGCAGCTGCAACTGCAACTCGCAGTTTACGACCCGTTCGCAAAATACGCAAACTGGTCCATGACGACCGTGGCCTCCCCATTCCCCACGCCGACATCGTCGTCCGTGACACCCACCTCTCCCGCCTCGGCGAGCACTATCACAACACCCTTGCTAATGATCTCCTATACATGACCTACAAGCACGAGAGTGGTCCGCGTCCACCACCCCGCAGCATCCGCCTCATGTACGACCCGGAGGACCCATACGTCAAGCTGCGACAAAACCCACCCGTCGGCGGCTCCCAACTTGGCCGCAAGCCCGCACCCCCGACAACCGCGGAGAACGTTGTCCGTCTTGAGCGCATACAGCTGCACACCATGGCGAAGGACGCTCTCGTCAGCCGGCAGAACCTCCTCGGGCCCATCATGGCTCTGCGCGCGCTCTCCGGCGAGACAGAACAAGGCGGCGGTCGCCGCGGCAGCACGGGCGTGCAGGTCGTGCGCGGCGTCAAGTCCGTCGGCGGCTGGGTGCGCCCGGGGCTCCCGCTCGGCGCCAAGG
>Ga0307510_10004657_pt1 | contig 16182 bp, 10 predicted proteins | sample 12_EM_MG_FD_207224 | JGI IMG/M metagenome (GOLD analysis project Ga0307510, IMG submission 207224) | Populus trichocarpa ectomycorrhiza microbial communities from riparian zone in the Pacific Northwest, United States - 12_EM | ecosystem: Host-associated > Plants > Roots > Unclassified | place...
ATTTCAACCACAGTTTTAACCAAACACCTATTTTTTCAAACCAACCTCAATTAAAAGTACTTTTTATAAAACTACTTTTTTCAAACCACAACCACAACCACTACCGCAATACCAAACACACACAAACCCACAAAAGCAAAAAGTCAGATACTGCGTTTACAAATTGGAACAGATAATATATATATAAAAAGAAACCAATAAAGCTAAAGAAGAAAGAGCACCCCAGCAGCGAATTGCAGCCCACCCCTCTCCTTCTTTCCACTCCAAAGTAAGTCTAAATCCTATAAAATGCAGGATTTTACTTTTTGAACAACATAGTTTACACCCATCAGGCATTGCATGACAACCTTTATATTCAACATCAACGGCATTAACTTTGAAAATCCACATCATTGGTGTATGAAATTAATTCTTGAATCCTCGAACTACAATTATTGTAAGCTTGATTGACCAAATCATTCGAATAAACCACACCAACTACTGTAATGTTAGTTTATTGATAAATTGAGATATCAGATATGATTTATTTTGATCATCAATTCAAAGGCTCTTTTTTCGCTTTCTCCCCACCTCCATTCATCCTTGTTATCCACCAAAGATGGAGATGGAGATGGAGTTTTTTTTTTTTAAAAGAAACATTTTGTGATAAAAACCTTCTCTTCATGGATGAGTGACACTCTCAGAGAAGGATAAAAGCTGGTGTGACTTAAATGCTAAACCCCCGTTTTTTTATTGGAGTCCTCGCTTGCCAAAGTGCATGAATGATAAAAAAAAAATTAAATGATTTTTAATCCATGGAGTTATTTTTATACTGGGAAAAACGCACACAGTGTGAAGGAGGGGATACTTTCAGGCCCTATCAATAATTTTCTGTATTTATTTTCGAGTTAAGTAATAATTTTTCTTTTTAGGAACTGAAATAATCAAAATCTGGAGAGTTGATAGCCATTTCCAAGCAAAAAGTCGTTGATTTATCACTTTTCTCTTTTTTACTTTAAGCCGGACAAGCATCGATTCCCGAAAGGAATCTGGCGGTCAAGAAATACGACGTCGCGTGAAGCGTTTTTAGCTCACAACTGAAAGCCTGAAACATTGGAAAACGATCCCGTGAATTGTGTGGGTCTCTCTCTCTCTTTTTCTACAAAAACAAATGAAAACAAACAAAACACAAAGTCACAAACAGCATAAAAACACAAATTTCTCAACAACTACAACAACAGTAGAATTTCACAAATTCTAAGGTTTCTCCTATAGAAGATTCCCGAGAAAAATTTCCCTTCTCACCATTTTACCTTTCTTGTTTGGCTCCCCAGAGAGAAGAGAACAGACACAAAGACAAAAGTCCTTCTCTAGAAGACTAGCGTTTTCACCATGTCTTCTTAAACCTCTGATCTCCTCAACTTCCTTGTTCTCTCAATAACCCTATATCTTTTTATTTTCATGTTAAAACTATTCTCTTGTCAAGCTTGGTTGAAAGGTCGCTGTTACTACTAGTGTTTGTTTGTTGTGTTATTACCTGTCGTTTTGTATCATTGTTTATATAAACAAAAAAAATATTTGTTTGAATGTTTCATACTTTGTATTAATAATAAAAATGGCGGAGTCAACGAAAGTGAGGTTGGTACGGTGCCCAAAATGTGAAAACCTTCTTCCAGAGCTTGCTGATTATTCTGTTTATCAGTGTGGTGGTTGTGGTGCTGTTCTTCGAGGTACTTGATTTTCTCTCTCAATTTTCTATTTGTTTGATGAGAAAGTTAATTGGGTTAAGCGATAGAAAGATTATGTCTTTAATTTTGATTTTTCTTACTTCTCATAATTGAAATTCTGGGCTTTTGTTATAAAATTTGGTGTCTAGCTGATTGTTTCCTTTTCAGTTAATTATGGAGTATTAGCAGTAAGTTGTGATGCATTATGTTTGATTTGAGATTTTTGTTCTCAATGAATGGAAATTTGATTTTCTCTCATCTTATTAGATGAAATGTTTGGTTCCCCCCCCCTAGCTCATTGTAATTTCTGTTCTATTGATCATGAAACCAAGGAGAGAGAAGAAATTAATGAATTGAATCATCTCTGTACTTGCTGGAGTTTTTTTTTGGGATCAAGTTTTTAGAGTCGTATTTATTGTTTATGTGAAATGCAGCTAAAAATAAGAATCGGGATACAGACACTTTATCATTGGAGAAATCGGATGAAGTTAGGGTAGCTGGAGTTGCTACCATCTCACCGAATTCTGTGGAAAATGTAGTTGAACTGAGTGATGCTTCTGATACAGATGTTAAGTCGAATGCTGGTTCTTTGAGGTGTGAAGAAAAGAATCACGAGAAGAACGATATGGACCGTGACGATATATCCCGGAATCCAGCTAAATCTGCTAGTGGAAAATGGGTCGTTGGAAATGGTCTTGAAGATGATAGGAATAGAGATGATTGGGGTGATGCTGCGGGAAGAGAACCTGATGAGGTGAATTTGCAGATCAGATATACTAAAGGGTCTAGGAGATCTGGACAGATGTCGGGCAGGCAATGTGGGGATAGAGGTGAAATGGAGGGGTTTCAAAGAATCTTGAGATCTGAGGGTGAAGGCATGAGATCTTCAACTTCAAACTACCCAGATGAGGGCCCATCGAATTACAATTTTGATTCTTCTTATAGTTACGGTGATCAATTAAGGAATGTTGATGAGCAGAGTGGGCCTAGTAGAGTTCAGTACCTTGAAAAAGATCGAGCAGAGCTTCTCAGGAAGCTGGATGAGCTAAAAGAACAACTTAGCAGGTCCTGTGATGTGGCTGCCAAACCCAACGAGAAGGTTCCTCTTAATGGGAGAATGGCTCCTCCAGATTCTTATGGTGGTTCTGATAAATGGTTTGAAGGTAGTTCTTCAATGCCCAATAGGGCTTCAATGCAGTTCTTTGCACCTGATAGGCATGCCACAGGGCCCTCTTATTTCAATCACCATTCTGAGTCTTTTGCTTATACTAATGGGCATGAAATGGCTATGAATAGCTTTCATCCCTCGGTGCACAAGTCAAATCTTATACCTGGATATGGGGATCCTTTTGGGCCCCAAATACTCAGGAGAACTCCACATAAGTTACCTGGTCAATACCAACAACCGCCTCGTCAATATTTTTCTGGACAATACTTTGATACCAATCCTGATTTATTCGAGCCATATCCATCCAATGCAGCCTTTCACCAGCCTTCTTGTTCTTGTTTCCATTGCTATGAGAAGCATCATGGAGTTTCAGCAACAGTTCCACCCACTTCTTTTGGCAATATAAGGTTCCCTGATATGTCAAACAATCCCATAATGTACCAGCACAGAAACTCTGCGGCATTTGGCCCACACATGAATAATTCCAGGATTCCTGTTCCTTCTCAATTGAATTTCCACAGTTCTCAATCCCACAAAAGATGGCCAAGTGATCTCAACTCTGAAATGGCTGGTTTTGCTCGCCCTCATACTCGAAGAGTGGTCTTAGCCAGTGGTAGCAGATGTTGTCGTCCCATAGCTGGCGGCGCTCCATTTTTAACATGTTTTAATTGCTTTGAACTGCTGCAACTTCCCAAGAAAGTACTACTTATGGCTAACAATCAACAAAAGATGCAGTGCAGCACCTGTTCCAGTGTGATCAATTTTTCTGTTGTAAACAAGAAACTCATGCTTTCTGTTAACACAGAAGCAACACAGATTCCTACAGAGGTTGATGACAGCTCCAGTGAGATGATAAAAACCCACACTTCATATTCCCAAGACCACATTAACAGGATAAATGCAAATTTCTCTTCTGATGATTATGATAATTCTGGCTATGACTTCCAAACAGTAGAAACAGATCCAATAGGTCACCATTTGAACTCAACCAATCCTCAGGAGACACAAAGTTTCCACTCTTCATCTCCAAGTACATCTGAGTATGAAAATATCCCAGACATTTTAATTGCACCCATCAATGGTACTCAGCAAGCCTCACTGTCTCCACCACCTCCTGGTTCACCTCTTCAGCAGCATTTTGATTACTCTTCTAATAATCATGCAGTGAATCGATTTGGGAAGGGAAACCGAAGCAATCGTGCAGATCACGAAAGGGTGATAACAAACAAGGCTAACACTCGACAAAATTCTATGAAAGAGGCTCCTGTGGCGACTGAGATGGAGGTGTCATTTCCTGATTATTCTAATACTGCAGCGTCCCAAGATTCAGGTGATGTGAGCAGAGAAGATAGTCAGTCAAGAAACAACAAGGGGGGTGATTCATTTTTTGCGAACATTATCAAGAAAAGCTTTAAGGATTTTTCCAGATCTCACCAGACAGACGAGCATGGTAGAAATAATGTCTTGGTTAATGGGCGTCACATACCAGATCGTTTGGTAAAGAAAGCTGAAAAACTAGCTGGACCGATCCATCCCGGACAGTATTGGTAAGTTTGCATTCAGATTCACCAGTTGTTGCAAATAAGAATGCTATTAATGCTTTTGTCTGAGGATTTAGATTGTAGTGGTATCCATGTGCTTTGTAAACCTTGTAATTGTACATGTTCTTGTATGTTGCATGTGTTTGAAGTGTGCTTAGTGCTGGCTGAATGCTTGTTATTTTTGTGCCTCAATTACATTAGTGGTCGCTTATAATTCTAGAAGGGAATAAAAAAGGTTGTTTTAATGTTTGGTTTTTACTATGTTCCTTGACCAGGTATGATTACCGAGCTGGATTTTGGGGTGTTGTAGGCGGGCCATGTCTTGGCATAATTCCTGTAAGATCAACTGCATTTTATTTTTGGTGTGTGAATAGCATTTCATTATCATCGAGTGGTAGTTTTATTAGTAACATTTATGCAATTGTTATTTTTCTTGCAGCCATTTATTGAAGAATTAAATTATCCCATGCCAGAAAAGTGTGCTGGTGGGAATACTGGTATTTTTGTAAATGGAAGAGAGCTTCATCAGAAAGATTTTGATTTGCTGGCTAGTAGAGGACTGCCCACTGATAGAGACAGATCTTACATCGTTGAAATCTCTGGAAGAGTCCTGGATGAGGACACTGGAGAAGAGATGGATAGTCTTGGCAAACTTGCTCCAACGTAAGTTTCCATGCTCCACTGCTCATTTACCTCATTTCCTTTTGCTTGTCAATTTATCAAAGAATGAGAATTGCATCGTTTAATCCTGCCATCAACTATTTTACAATGAGTGTCATATCACAACGCCATTTGATTATAACCACTGCCTATGTCATAAAGAAAAATGAAAGGATCACAGCAACATCATGGCTCCCTCACCACTCTGAATGTTTTACTGGTATAGAAAGAATAATGCAATTTTAACACTATTTTTATTCAAGTGAGTGTTATGTTCATCACTGCATTTTCCGTACTATTTGCACCGGGCTAACTTTGCATGAAGAGATTACATCTCTTCATAACGGTACTGAATAATTGCTAAATTAGTTTTAGATATCTTGTCGATCAACTCAAGTTTTTCTTATCCTTTTGTACCATTAGCCACCTGAAAAGGAAAGTTTACTAATTTTAACTTGTCATCTCTGAGAGGAATGTATTTAATCAATGTCTCCCATAATAATGTGAGTCCATTACATGGGTTGAACCTACACATCCATTCTTTCATGAAGGTTGCTGTTGTGTCATCTAATATTTTACAGAAAACAAATTTGTTACGAAAGTGGAAGGACATAATCTCATTGATTTTCCAAACAGAGTTGAGAAGGTAAAGCGTGGATTTGGCATGAAAGTTCCCAAAGCTGCTGTGCAATGAAACTGTAGAGGTCAAAAGCATGTGATGTGGCTTCTGTAATGCGGGAACTCTGGAGTCGTTCTGTGTTGGAATTTGTAACCACCGTCACAGCCCATTCATTCAAAGGATTCAAAGGATCTGGACAAAGTGTTGCTGACATTGTGGTTCATGAGTGATTATATTTTGGATAGTAGGTATAGCTCTGATGTCTGGAAACTATATCTTAAATATAAGGCGGGTTCTTTGATATTTTGTTAGTGTATGTTGATTGTCGCGCATGTAAAAAGTGATAGTGTGTTGTGACTTGCCGAAATGGAGTAATTGTGCAATTGTTTCCAATTTTTGTTAATGCTTGTTCTTGTTCGTTCATCAATTTAAAATTCAAGTCACCTCATTTCTGCTGTAGATCCAGCATTAAAGTAAATTCTGTAGGCAGAGCACTACATGGTAATTATCTAAATGCGGCACCGAATGCTTGCTGATCTTCGTTTTTGAAAATAACTTGGAAATTGAACAGTGATATCCAAGTAAACTAATTGGTTCGATTTCCTTCCTTTTTCTTTCTTGCTCCTGTAAAATCTGGGAAGGTATCGAAGGTATCTTGTTGAGTATATTATTTACAACGCAATTTGCTCTCCAATGGAACCATCTCGTGGTGTTTCCTTAACCTGTGACTATCCTGTGTCGTGTTCATGGGCCTCACCCCCACCATATATCACCTGTCAAGACTTTTAACAAGGAGCTAGGACTTGATGTATAAACAATCCATGTTCTTAAGTTATTTTCTCTGCTATTACAGGAACATGTTGTGACGTTTTTTGATGTTTTGAGTTCAAATCTTTTGAAGCGAGAAACTTTATTAAATTTTTCTAAATGTATGAAATCTGATTTTATCATCAAATTAAAAGGCATGTTAAATTTAAAATATCTATTGTCGTAGCTTGTTTGTTTAACCGATGATTCGAACATCCGGTCATTGGTAACAGATTTGTTCATGTAATAATAAAAAAAAAATTCGAGGATAGTTTGAAGCATTTCGCTATCTCATTTGGGAGAAGAAGACATTTCAAGTCCGGTACCTTTGAATCTCTTGAAAGACACTTGAGAAATGGTTTTCTCTTCTCCCAATGGAACTGTTCGACCTGAAAGAACATATGACTATGAGTTGGTTTTAACGAGATTGGCCTAGCCAATCATTGGTCTATCAGTATAGAAGAAGCAGAGAGACGTGGCACTTCGTTTATTCGAAGGATCCTTTCCTTCCAACTGCAAACAATGATTGCCCCACAAACACACATGATCAGACTGTGTGGCAGTGCTATGCGGGCCTCCCTCCTGGGCTCGTGTCTTTCTGAGCCTTGTTCCCGAGGATGGGCACAAGGCCCACGTCCCAAAGTAGATTACCTTTCCTTTGCATGTTCGGCACCGGAGTGCATCTTGATCTGTGCCAGCAAATGATATTTTCTATGGCCCATCCAAATGCATGGTGGCAAGTAGTAAATGCCACGGTGTAGAGTATCTGGTGACAAGGCAAATGTCACTGACCTGTCATGGAAGTATCCTCCCACGCAACTGGGATATTAAAGGCATTCAGGAATTTGGCAAACTCTGATTGTGCTGGAAGGCTCTTTATTCAAAGCTTTTGCTTTATTTGCTAAAATACAAGGGGCAGTGTCCCTTTCCACTTTCCAGTCCCCACATGAGGCCCTCCAGAATCTTATCAAACACCAACAGCATTGGTTCTGTACTCAGAACGGTAGGTTCACTGAGTTGTGCTTTGGTTTTTTATGGCAGTCTTCTCCCTCTCAATCACTAGTTTTATCCTCGATGCATGTAAGATCAGATCCCATAACTCCTTTTCATCTTTGGTGTGAATAAAACTTGATCCAAAAACCTTCTTTTAAAAAAAAACCAAGATCCAGAAATACTCGGTAACGAGTAAACAACTTATTGAATTATCAAAGTGCTGGTTCGTTTTAATTCTCCTTGCTGGGGAAAGTTTTATATCTTGAGTTTGAACTTTGAACCATACAAAGGGGTACGTGGTTATTCTCCTCTTTCTTCATCTGCAATCAATACTTTGAATCTAGGCCTGTACATTGACTATTTTTCTTGACGTGAAAGGTGTTGATGAAATGCTTTCTGAACAGTTGATTATCATCAGTCTCTTGCAATCAAAATCAGCAGTGCCTGAAAGAAACGACATCTCTCTCTCTCTCTCTCTCTCTCTCTCTCAATGAGCATGAAGTAATTTGGTGTGTGGAGGTGGGTTTATAAATATGAAAATTAGGATCACGTTAATCTTGATAAAGTCATTAAAAAATCACCATGAGCATATTTTAATACTAATAATGTGTTTTTGTCAGGTCCCGGTAACTAGTTTATTTAAGTACAAACAGGTACACCGACATGCGCCTTCTTGGGCATCTCAAAAACAAAAAGCAGTATAATATTAATATATTATAATAACTCGCTGATGTTTAGTCCTTTTTAGCGTCAGTTTGTTTTTTTATTTGAAAATGTGTTCCCGAATATATCTTAAAAGTATTAATTTAAAATAACATATATTTTTTTAATGTTAGTACTGGTATTAATTATTAAAAAATTATTTTAATATATTTTTAAATAAAATATATTATTAAAAAATATTCTACAGCACGGATGCATATATCCCAACCATTACTGGATGCCCAAAAGTTTGTTTATTTGGATGAAATAGTTATGTTAGGTATACTTTAATACAGTTTATTTTTCTAGTCTAGTTAATAATATGCTATTCATGTCATGTTTCTAACAATGTATTATAATCTTTTGATGGTTAATTAAGCAAATCCTCTCAAATTAATTTAAATTAAATAATAATAAAAAATACATATATATAATTTACTCATTATTAAAAATATGTTTTAGCGCACACGTGTATTTTTCCATATCTTAATTTTAAAAAAATTAATTTTATTAGTAGTTTTGTGTTTTCATTTCATCAAATTAAGGTGAGAAAATAAATGGTTCAAATTAAAAAAAAATTATATATGTTGATAATTCAAAACAAATAACAAAATGAATGAGCAATCGTCATTATTTTTATGGATTGAACAAAATTAAATAACCTAATAATCGTTCATATTAAAAGTATAATATCCAGGTTTTTAACACTGTGAAAGGAAATGATATCATTATTGAAGAATTAATCTAACAATTATATAGAACATACATAATAAAGAAAAATGAAAATTAATCATGTTCTCAAAGAAATAAAAACAACGAAGACGCTGTGCATGTGATCTTTAAATTCTCACAGAACCCTCAATCCTAGAGAAGTTTATTTCATGATAATAAAAATTAGGTTAATATCTCATATTTTCAATTACATTAGGTTTTAACTTATGTATATTTCATGATAATAAAAATTAGGTTTTAACTTATGTTGGTGAAAATATTTTACTTGACATATAATTGATTTAATTATTTATTTTATCATCAAGTATATTTCAAGAAATGATTTAATGACTAAGTAAAATATAATTCAATTATATTATTTTCCTCATCAACCAAAAAATTAAAAATATAAAGATAATTATTCTATCTTATTGAACACTATCAAATACAACTTTCTCTTTATTTTATATTTCATCTTATCTCATTTATTCCAATTATTTTTATTTCTTCTTAATTTCTTCAAATAATAATAAAAAAGTACTCTGAAGAGGCAAAATAACAGGATTTTTTCTTCTTCGAGTCACAGTTCTTGAGAGAGAGGGGGCGGGGGGTTGGTAACTTGGTGCACTTACGATGTAACAGAACTTTTAAAATCGGTCTAGCCAAGTTCCAGCCGTATTTATAATGGCTAACGATTATGCAATCCATCAATTAAAGCTGACAGATCAGTTAAATAGATTACATCATGTTATGTTATATTAATTTTATTATTTTTTTCCCTATTTTTTTCTCAAACTCTTTTAACTAAGTTACTTTTGAATTAACTAAATCAACTAATTTACATTAAGAAAAATCATATATAGTTTATTTTTAAATTTGAATTAGGTAAAGAATTAGATAGGAAGAATTTTATCTATTAATTTTATTTTTATTATTTTTAATTTTATTATTATATTATTTTTACTGATCAACCATATTATCTTTTAATCAATCAAATTAATCAGGTTATATTAGAATAACTTCACACAATTTAATTTTAAAATTATACTAAACAAGAAAATAGATTAAATTTTATTATAATACTGGATAACCTGGAAATGTTCATGTTGTGTTTTTTTTTTTTAAAAAAAAAAACTAGTTACATCTAGACAAATTGCTTCCCTTGCACTGCAACTTGGAGCTGAAGTCTGTACAGAAACCAAATTTTCGATTCAGACCAAAACGACATGCGATATTTTCTACTGTTTAGGATATTTGTACTTTCTAATTCTACCCCGCACGCTTCCTTGTCCTTCGTCCTATAACCAAATCACAAGACTTCGAGCATTTTTTTTATTTTTAATTAATATGAGTATTTAGGTTAATTTATGTATATTTTAATTAATTTTATGGATTTTATATAAATATTTAATGGTTCAAAAAAAACTTAAACTTATAATTATTCATAATCATTAAAAAGTAAATATAAGATGTTACTAATTAAGCTACCCCTCAAAAATAAAATTCAAGCATATTTGGTGTTACAAGTAATGGATGTTTTTAAATTTTATTTTTTTAAAGTATTTTAAAACAATATTTTTTAAATTTTATTTTTAATATTAATAAAATCAATTTTAAAATATATATAAAAATCAATTTTTTTTTAAACTTTTGAACAATCAAAATAAACCATTAAAGGAGTACTTGGAACATCGAGTAGAGATTGCTTTTGATTTTTTTTAAAATGTATTAAAAAAGTTAATTTGAAAAAACAATTGTTTTTAATTTTTTAAAAAACATTTAAAAAAAAACAAAAACAAGCAACTCTTCGACTTCGCATTTAACAACCTCACTGCTCTATAAGTAATTAACTACCAAATAAATCCAATCAAAATCAAAACATTAATTTTTTCATGCTAAAACACCATTTGGGTTGTTGAGGAAAACCAGTTACGCTATCAGTTTACACTTCTCCTTTTTTTTTCCCTCCCACAATCAAAGAGAATTTGCTGGTCTCTCTGAAACCAAATGGTGAAGGAAATGAGGTCTGTTGTGAACCCATTTTCACCCCCTAAACACAATAATGTCATTATAAAGTTCGCAGTCTCATTTCTCTTGGTTGGTCTTGCTTTCCATTTATTAATCTCTGATTCATTCAGATTCTCTTCAGTTGTTGAGACACCAGTACCAGCTAATGAAGAGACTGAACCAGAGTCTTTAGTGGCTTCTTTGCCTGCTGAAGAGCCAGTATCTAATGATTTCGCAGCCAATGAAAGCCAAACTTCACAGCCAGGTATCCAAAATTTGTTTCCCTTTCTTTTTCTATACATGCCTGAATATGAAAGTGATAATCCGGATGAAGAATCGGTTTAATTACAAGAAAGATTTGTAGAAATGAGGATATGGGTTTTCTTGGCCGTGAAAACTGGATTCAAGATTGTCTTAATTCTTCCACTCTCTTTCTTTCATTTGCATTTTCTGAATATTTGAAGATTGGACCAAACACTTTTTTGGTAAATGTCTTTTGTGCATTTGTTTATTCTGTTTACAGTCCCGAGTTCTTTTATCTCGTCTTGTCCAATTCTTGAGAGTTGGTCAATGCAGACATACCACTCACCATTTAATTCAACTACCACATGGCAGTTTCTTTTCTTCTTTTTTTGGGTACTAGGTAACTTGTCTGGTTTTACTTTTGGAATCTAATCTAAATCTGAATAATGCAAACTAGTGTCTAGAATTCTGCACTCTGTGCTACACCGATTGAACTTTTTTTTTTTCATTTAAAATGCATGCGCTCCCGTTTCGTAGAATTATGTTTTCTGTCTAGTCTTTGTATTAGCGTTGACATTCAGTTAATACTCCTACTAGTGTAGTGATGATTTTCCACGCATGTAATTGCAGGAAAGTGCGATTTGTTTGTTGGAGATTGGATACCTGACCCTTCGGGTCCGTTTTACACAAATCAGAGTTGCCTTCAAATTGAAGGTCATCAAAACTGCATGAAAAATGGAAGACCTGATTCAGGGTACCTCCACTGGAGGTGGAATCCACGGGGCTGCAGTCTCCCCAGGTTTAATCCTAAGAAATTTCTTCGCCTGATGAGGAATAAATCATGGGCCTTTATTGGTGATTCCATTTCTCGTAACCATGTCCAGTCATTGCTTTGCACTCTCTCTCAGGTAAAAACCAAGAGCTTAAAGAAAATCTCTCTGTCCTTAGCCTTTGCATTTCTCGATTTACTGTCAATAATCTAACACTTGCTTGACCAGGTTCTTCAACCATTGGTACTTTGTTGGAAATAATTTCTTGGTTAGGTGCATTGATTATTTAATTGTGCTAAATTGATATCTGAGGCACTTTAGATCATCAATACGTGCCTCGTGCTGTCTCTCTCATTGAAAACTGATCTAGTCAAGAGAGTTGGAGTAGAAGCTAAGTTTAATTAATCTAGAATGATTGTTATACATTAGCCACCTTCACATGTGAAGATAGAATTGCTAACTAGGCATTGAGCTGAGGTGGTGGGGGTTTGAGGTTCTTATGATTAAAGACACTATGCCTCTTTTTCAAAAGCACATAGAGGCCTCTAATTATCCACATCACTGCTGTAAATATTTCTGCAGTGATCATGGGACAGGGTTCTGATTTCCCATGAATTACTGTCGAAAATTGGGGTTTTATATTTAAGGGCTTTTGTTGTCTGCTTTGCCAGCTTGAATTTGGCTGTTTCTTTTCTTTTCTTTATCCTCATGATGCTAGATCATATAGATGTTGATGTTCGAACATCAATCTTAATCTATTGTGGAGTACAGCTGCTGCTTTAATGGTTAGAGCACAGCTTTTAAGAGGTTATCCAGTCCTTTTCTGAGATGGTTTACCAACCATACATGTGAAGGATTTCGATTGTCATCTTGAATCTTCATGTCTACTCAGGACACTGAACTATTGTCAAGCACACACTCACAACAATTCTTGTTGGCTAGTCTATGTAATTATTTGACATCAATAATTGGCAGCTGTTAGTAGTTGTATTGGCCAACATAATATAACCAAATTTAAACCCATTGATCCAAACAAAATCTTGCACGGAATAAAATATACATGATCGTAAATGATTATTTGTTTGGCCTCATCTTTCTTGTTTTGGAATGATATGTTTGATTCTCTAGAAAAGGAATAAAAATAGAAGGGACTAGGAGATCCAACAGAAAACTGATCTGCCATGCAAAGAGTAAGGATGTGTTCATGGTGTTTTTTTATTTTATTTTGTGCAGCAGCATTATATTCTGTAGGCAGTTTTTGAAATTTGGTTCTATAGGCAATAATTAATCGATTCCTTGTTATTTATGTCCAATAGGTGGAGCAAGCTGTTGAGGTCTACCACGATGAGGAATACAGGTCGAGAATATGGCGCTTTCCATCTCACAACTTCACACTTTCAGTAATCTGGACCCCGTTCCTTATCAAAGCAGATATTTTTGAAGACATGAATGGAGTTTCCTCTTCAGAAATCCAGCTTCATCTAGATAAACTTGATAAAAAATGGACCGATCAATATAGGAATCTTGATTATGCAATAATTGCTGGAGGGAAATGGTTCCTGAAAACTGCCATATACCATGAGAACAATGTGGTTACAGGCTGCCATTACTGCCCTGGAAAGAATTTGACTGAGCTAGGGTTTGATTATGCATATCGCAAAGCAATGCAGCTGATTTTTAACTTCATTACAAACTCTGGTCATAAAGCTCTTGCTTTCTTTCGAACGACTACGCCAGACCACTTCGAGAATGGAGAATGGTTTAGTGGGGGCACTTGCAATAGAAAGGTACCCTTCAAAGAAGATGAGGTTAATATGACCGATGTAGACACAATAATGCATAATATTGAACTGGAAGAATTCGAGAAGGCTACAGCATTAGGACCTGAAAAGGGGGTGGCTTTGAAACTTCTGGATACGACTCGATTATCATTGTTGAGACCAGATGGGCACCCAGGACCATACAGGCAGTTCCAGCCATTTGCAGAAGATAAGAATGCTAAAGTTCAGAATGATTGCTTACACTGGTGCTTGCCAGGGCCAATAGACTCTTGGAATGATTTGGTGATGGAGATGATAGTCAATGGTGGAATAGATCAATGATAGATGTTTGCTAGGCTCAGCTATTCCATGATTTTTCTTTACAAGCTTCGCTGAATAAGATTTCGATGATTGAATGAAGTGGGAATCGGTTTTGGATAAAAATAAACAGCTGATTTTCCTTGGGTTGTGCCTACCTTACTGAGGATGCCATTACCCTGCCTTTGTACACCTGTTGGGTTGGCTTTTGTAAATCAAGAACCTATTCTGTCATACACTTTGAATTTACAGTCGTTCTTTCGTAGAAAACCTACACTGTTCTTTGTTTTGGGTCCAACAGGACCAGCACAGCTTTTCAGTTGTAATCATATGCACCCTCAAAATATAATAATAATATTAACATATAGCACATTTGCCATCTGATTTGGTGCTTTCACACAAAAAAATGTTTTTCATACTATGATGCATTTCTCATGTTATTCGATGCATAAATGCTAACGATTAGAGAACAGAATAACTAATAGTAAATCACCAGCCACAAGCTGCTGCATCAGGTAGCAAAACAAAGCCAGTAAACGCATCATTAAATTACTAGCAAAACAAAGCTAGTAAACGCATCATCACAAGCTGCTGCATCAGGTCGCATTCGACTTGCCCAAGCATTTCCAAGGTTCAACTATGTCTACATTATAAAGGCTCTCCCTGGGACTTGAGGGAGGCAACGCGATTGTTGAGCAAAAAGGAAATGAAACAGCTTGTCCAGTTGAAATCAGCTCAGACAATGTGTACAACGTATTACACAGTACAAAATTGTAAGACCATGTTTTTATCAACAAACAGTGATAGCTTTTTGACTCCTAAATTCTAACCCTTCAATAGCAAATAAAATAACATGTAAAGTTGCAAGTTAATATACTTGAGGGTTGCCGCTTCTCTTGAATGGCAAAGGCCAAATCTTCATCATAGGATATGCCTACGACTCTTTCCCCAATCATTGTGCCAATGGAATTCTATGGCTACCAGCACAGAGCATTAAAAAAATATACCACTGAATTGCTTAATTATATTAGTATTTTACTTGAAAAATCAATATAACTTAGTTTCTTCGCTCAAACTCTTTGGCTACTGGTTACATGTATAGACAAACAATGCAATTTCTCAGGAAAAAATGTAGAAACTAAATCTGAGCTGGTATTTTACAGAAAGAAAAACAGAACATGAAAGAAAGAAAAGCATTATTTTTACCAAAAATTCATAAGCACAGTCACATTTCATGTGAAATTCACAAGAAAAGCATTATTTTTACCAAAAATTCATAAGCAGTCACATTTCATGTGAAATTCACAGCAAGTGAGTTGTGGCGGCTGCAGCCTTTCGCTTACTTCTTGTGACAGGAATTAACAAAACAATGATTAAAAAAACTTCACAGCAACCATCATAAACCAAAGCAAGCAGTTGAATTATGCTTTCTTTTGGAAGACTCTATAGGAGATTTAAAGCCAAAAGAACTTAGTGTTTGAACTATTAAGAAACAACTAAAACAGTTACTCAAATGTTGATTTAAAATCTCCACATTATTATTCAGCTAAAAACTCATGTCTCTCATAGCAGCTTTGGAAGATCCATTGTAATAAAAAGAACACAAACTCCCACCAAAGATTACAATGCATTCGTAACACATTTCACCTCCATTCTATTTGGTCAATGGTGTTGAATCCTGCTTCTTCTGCTCTGGTTTAAGATATGGATTCTGAAAATTTCAAACATATAACAAGGTATTAGACAATTCATGATTACTCACAACTAAAACACAAAACAATTTCCAGCTAAAGGAACATGTCCAAAAAAGATATTCAAGAGTGGGCTATAAAAGTAGACTTCCAAGCATGTCCAATCACATCACTTAAGCAAATCCTAAATTATGAGACGACAGAATCTTCATGGAAAAAAAATGTAGCTGGAACACACTGCTTTCCCAGCTTCATATTGCTAAGTGTTTCCGATGAAAATGACACCACTCGTATCTAATATCTGTTTTCATAAGATCTACAGTTGAGATGTTTGGGGTAGTATAAGTGATCAAGGGGTGGAACTCATATCATGGGAGGAAATCATGCGCAGATGGAATCACCTGAAGATTATTTTCGGCTGACATTAAATGGATTAAGATTTCTACAGTTTGGTAATAATAATGTTTAAATTTCAGAGTATTAGCA
>Ga0307510_10004658_pt1 | contig 16180 bp, 15 predicted proteins | sample 12_EM_MG_FD_207224 | JGI IMG/M metagenome (GOLD analysis project Ga0307510, IMG submission 207224) | Populus trichocarpa ectomycorrhiza microbial communities from riparian zone in the Pacific Northwest, United States - 12_EM | ecosystem: Host-associated > Plants > Roots > Unclassified | place...
GGAGCGGGGTCCACCCACGCTGGTCCTGGGCTGCCGCGTTGGCGCCATGCTCGACGAGGAACCGTGTGACATCGAGATGACCCCGTTCTGACGCCTCATGGAGCGGAGTCGACCCACCCTGGTCCTGGGCTGCTGCGTTGGCACCGTGTTCGACGAGGAACCGTGTGAGATCCAGGTGACCATTGAAGGACGCCAGATGGAGCAGAGTCGACCCACCACGGTCCTGGGCTGCCGCATTGGCGCCTTGCTCGATGAGGAACCGTGCAAGATCGAGATGACCGTTGAAGGATGCCCGATGGAGCGGGGACCACCCACACTGGTCCTGGGCTGCCACATTGGCGCCTTGCTCGATGAGGAACCGTGCAAGATCGAGATGACCGTTGAAGGATGCCTGATGGAGCGGGGTCCACCCACACTGGTCTTGGGCTGCTGCATTGGCGCCGTGCTCGACGAGGAACCGTGCGAGACCAAGATGGCCCCATTGTGACGCCTGGTGGAGGGGAGTCGACCCACCCTGGTCCTGGGCTGCCACGTTGGCGCCGTGCTCAACGAGGAACCGTGCAAGACCAAGATGGCCTCGTTGTGACGCTTGATGGAGGGGAGTCAACCCATGCTGGTCCTGGGCTGCCGCCTTAGCACCGTGCTCGACGAGGAACCGTGCGATATCAAGATAACCCTCTTCAGATGCCAGATGCAAAGGAGTCAACTCGTTCTTGAAGTTTCGAGAATTCACATCCTGTGGACCAACGGCTATGACCTCGACAACGTCGCGTAGGCCGCAAAACGTCGCATAATGTAAAGGGGTCCCCGGGGGTGGAAAAGGCTTTTCAGCTCGTTTGGTCCCCCACAGCACCCAGGGGGGTAATGTTGGATCACATATCCAGAGCCAAATCGCAAGATGTGGTTTTGTCCGGTCAAAAAGTTGTTTCATCCCCTCAATGACGTTTTGTGACACACCCTCGAAACGGGCATGCTCAAACCAGTGCTCGCTAGCGTATTCAGCAAGAGGATATTGCACCAGGCTGTCTTTTGTGACATTTTCGGGCAGGTGCAATAGAATACCTAGACATGCTTGGGCAATAACAGCATGAGCAGGTGACATAGAAAGGTGGTAACGGCTGGAAATTGTGTTGCACTTTTGGGCAAAGCGGGTAGACATCAAGAACTCCTTCACCGAGAAGTGCCCAAATTGTACAACTCGGGAATTATCCACATTAACAAGGGAAAGCAATGTGGAGCATATGGATAGCACTGCTTTCACTGGATCTTCCAGACGACAATCAATGTGAAATTTTGGAATTGGTCCCGCGTTGAAATTAAATGCGAGAATTTCTGCCAGTTCCTCAACTCGGAGGGGGCGGGAAGCCACAGCGACACATCGGAGGAGCCGCTGGGCAGCTTCCCAGTTCACGTCTTCAATCTCCCCCAAGGTACGTTCATAGGTCCCATCGAGCGTCTCCGGTAATTCGTTCAGAGCACGCTGGAGATCCACTGGGAGGCATCTGGCAAGGTATTTGAGCTGGCAATCCACCCATCGAAACCTACCAAACGTATGGGTGAGCATCGTGGAGCACTGGAGGTATAGCTTGAAGGTATAAATGACTTACATCCCACCCGCTTTTTCGGTCAAGACGTCAATCACAAGCTGCTTGTGCTTCGCGTTCCAGCTTTTCATCTGGTCATCCGTGTGAACGAATGACTCGATACAGTCCCTAATGTCCTTCTTTTGTCCACTCTCGTTTTCCAGGGAAACAGAACGGAAAGCCAAAGGCTCAAGGATAGTTTTGATATCGATCTCCGGTCGGCTAGTGACACATAAACGCAGGTTTTGCAGCTCAGGCTGTGTCTTGACAAGGCCGTCCAAAAACGATAGAACCTGTTTACGATGGAACGACTGAGTAGATGTGTTTGGACTTTCGTCCAACCCATCCACAATCAGATAAACTGGTGGGTGCCCAGGCAGTTTCACCAAGTCCACTAAACACCGGATAAGCTCTTCATCGCGGGGGCTTTGTGCACCGTCGCGGTGTGTCGAATGGAAAGTGGAAAGGATATTGTAGTAAGAATCGGACTGGTCGCAAAGCTGGAATAACGCCGATGAGAGCAGCCCCCGGAGGTCCTTCTTTAGATCGTCCCTGAAGTCGTAGAAATACATAGCGAGTGATGCATCCCCTGATTTCCGCATTGTCTCGATGTCTTCGATAATTGCAGAACTGGCAGACAACGTAAATCCCAAAGATGAAATACGGACGGATTAACGTTAGCGTACCAAAGGACGCTTTTCCCAGCGCCCGCTACGAAAGGGAAGACTATCAGTGTCTGTGAAAATGTAAGCGCGGGGCGGTAACTGACGTATCCCATTAATCCATAGGAGGGAACTCGATCCAGAGGCTTTCCATTCTGAGAATGGCTTGCTGTTAACAAACCACGACCCGGTCTCTTTGTGCCGTGATCCGCAAGCGATGTTGTAATTTTTCCATGGATCCGGGGGGGAGAGCCAGCTTTGAATATCTCTCCGCAACTGGGCACCTGCCAGACAATCTCAGCGCTTCCAGGCAGTACTACAAAATGTTAGGAGATAACTGACGTTTCAACTCATTCACGTCGTTCGCCATTTTGGGTAAGATTTCTGGCGCTTAGTCAGACAAGGAAGCCCCTTATCGTTGTCGACAAAACGCACTGGTGTCTTTCCGGACGTCTAGAGAGATGTTCAGTAGAGGTTGGATTACAAACATAGTGCGTTTGCTCACCGCTGACGACACCTAGACTATGAGCTGCTACATTCCTAAGCTCGTCTTGCGTAAGTCGGTCCAGCCTCTGTAGGGCCTCCTTGATGTCCTCGTCTGCCGCCTTCAAGTTACCCCTCAAAAAACTCCAAAGTTTGTCTGCATCGCGCTGAGTAAGGTAACACGTCAGCGAGGACGAACTCACCTCGTTTTCGCTCCTTGAGCTTTTTGGTCACCAAAGCGAGCGTGGAGATTAATTCCTCCAATATCTTAACCACTATCTCAACCATTGCGGGCGGAAGAGTTTTGTCTGTATATACACCGAGACGACCGATGAAGTTTTCGGTCGACTCAAGCCAGTTGACGAGTGCGTTGAAGTTGGATATCTCGCCCTTTGCCGACTGGTTCACTCGGGTGTCACAAGGAAATCTACATATAGACCAGAGAACGGCACATACATCGAGTAGGACACCGAGACACGCCTGTATAGCTTTCACAGGTAAAAATGCCTGTAAAAATGTCAGAATATGAAGCAGCCATGAGCGCCTTCTAACGTACCAGGCCGACAGCGTCGGGGAGGGAGGCGACGGAAGAAAGTGGTGTTAGAATTGATACAATAGTCTTCATCGATTTGATGATTCTTTCACTTTCTCTTACGTCCTTTGCTTTATCTCGCAGAAGCGTATTAAAGTCCTCGACCGAGTTGCAACTCTGAAATTGCAAGGCAAGAGGGTGTTTGGATAAAGTGACGCCCGTCTTTTTCTCGTACCGCAGCAAGGCAGATTCGAGAAGCCTTTGAAAAGAAACGGATCCTGACTGGTTAGCCATCTCGCAAGTAAGGAAGAATGTAATATCTTCGGGGAGTGGGAGGGGGGTGATTCGCTGTGAAGAAATAGTGGCGAGACAGGGAAGTGGTGAGTCGGTGTGCCGCGTGTATTAGTACTAGTACTGTGTGTATTCGCAGACGCAAGGTGATTGCTCGAAACAGATAAGCACAAATTGGGTCGAGCGCTTAGCGCTTAGGTTTGGCACGAGTGAGGGTAATTGTTTCCGAGTCAGAGTTGTGCGAAGGTCCGAAGAAGCGCCGGTTAGTTCGGTTACCGTATCATTGAACGTCGTGCTTAGCGCAGGAGAGTTGAGATGTCGGTCCTTCAAGCTTCAAGCTTCAAGTTTCAAGCTGAAGTATTACTGTATAAGTTGCCCTCAGGCCGTAGCGTCGGCCCGCATAGTCAGAGCTGAGTCAACAGACTCATCACACTTCCGACTCCCCTTTTCTCATCTCGATCTCTCCCTCATGTCTTTTAACACTTCTTTACCGCTTCATCTCTCTCACCAGCAAGTTAGAAGTCAAGACCAGACATCGGGATGGGTCAGCCGCTGAGGAGCTGTCAGTCATCTTCGGTAATCCTTGGGGAAGGACACCTTCCGGTGATCATTGATATCGATCATTCTTCATGGACGTTCCCCTGTTCTGCCTACGCCCGTCGAACACCTTCACCTGCCATCGTCACCATCACTCCACCACTTTCCCCACCACCGTACTCACCACATGATGAAGAGTGCGATAGTAGGGAAAGGGGTTGAGACTGCTTCAGTCCACCAGCGCTCGCAGGTGGATCAGCACGCCTTGGAGCACAGCGCAAACCTGAATAAGCGGGTCAGCGTTGACAGCGGTCCGCTGCACTGACATCGCGTCACCCGTCTGGTGGCCTCTGCCTCTCCCGCTTATTCCTCGGTCATGGGACGAATCCCAACGCATTCCCTGGGAAACACCGCGTCGGATAAAGGGGCATGCTACGGACAGATGGCGATCGTCAAGCTACTCCTCGAGTATGGTGCGAACGTGGATGCCCGGAGCAAGTGGGGAGGACTGCGTCACACACATCAGCGAGCCCGGGCGACCTGGAAATCGTGTAGCTATTGTTCGACGACCATGGTGCCGACGCAAACACGCGACAGGGAAGTCGCTCGACTCTGTTGCACCTCGTAGCATGCCAGGGACACCTCCAGGTTGTAGAGGTCTTACTGAGGCGTGGCGCGTAGCTGCGTTGCCGGACCAATCAGGACGTATTGCCTCCAAGACCCGCAGTTGAGCTGACTAAAATCGATTCGCTTACGCGGACTCTTTCGACACTGCCAAAGCCAACGACGGCATCGGACCCTCAGGGCGTGCAGGGGAGTAAGGCAGATATGCAGAATGATCAAAAGCCCCAGGCCCAGCCAGGTGAGGTAAGGAAAAGCGGTATCTGCGCTGGTTTTCCCCGATGAGTACCTCCCTGCTCCAGGTTACGTTCCGTCTTCTCGTCATGTACCCCCGGTAACAGGTACTTGGCGAGCTGATGAAATAGCCGCGCAAAGCCCTTCAACCCCCTCCGTTCTGGCCCACATCCTTCCGTTGCTGCGCTGCCACCTGCTACCCCAGTGTTAGGACCATCTGTGCTCTCAGGTTCCGAAAATGGAGTTCCGCTCCAACAGGCGAAGAATGATAAGGAACAAAGAAAAGTGGCGGAGGATTCTATGGAAAATCTTGGCCTCTCAATCACTGAAAGTGTGTCTTATTGGATAGTTGAATCCAGTAATGAAATGCGCCAGTGGGACCCGTGTGGAAGAGCAGTCAACCCAACGGTTTCGCAAAACACATGTTCTTGCAAGAAAAGGCAACGTCTGGCTGGGGATAGATTTGGCCTCGTTTTACAAGAGTCGGTTTTTATCATGCCGCCTCTTGGCTCGCTCTACACCCGACGTTCAAGCCACGTGTCACCTGTGTTTTGAGTTATGAACGTATGAACCCCATATTCTGTCTTGCAACGCCGCCCTGTGGTAGGACATCCGACCCGGGACGCCGTTGCGAACTAGCGATCCGTGACATCAGACCCGTGGTTCGCGGATGCTTGACCTGGTGACATGTAATTCCCGACGAGAACCTGTTGCCAATACGATTCTCAAAGTAGTAGCAGCACGCGAGGGTCTATTGTCGCCCCACTCGTGTGGAGCAGAACGGCTTGGCTATACCCGTTAAGATCATATCCCTTTGCAAAACTCCCTTCGCAAGGATTGCGACATCGGGTCATAGCTCATGACCACAATCAGTTTCTGAGGTAACTTCTCGTCTACATCCAAGGTAATTGGACTTTGCTAGTCGGACTCACGGGAGGAATGACATTATTTCGATTCGATTCGATCTAACACCAAGAGCCCCATGTGCTGATGACAAGCAGGGAGACCCTCAGAAAAAAAATCCATAAACTGGACAAGTAATAATAGGCATAGCCGCAGCTAGACGGCGGCGCTGCGGCAGTGTAGGGGTGGTATTACACGCGCTAGTCCATACTCTAATATCACCGGGAAAACCCATAAAAGTCAAGGGGATATAGATGGCTCGTTGATCAGATGCCTCAGGACTATGTGGACTGGAGGAGGCGCTCTGTGGAATCGAGGACCTGAAATGATGTTAGTACCAATAACGTGGATGAAACCAAGAAGCAGAATGACCTGTTGAATGTCGGGTCGCTCCTGCGGGTTGGCCTTCAACATACTGTCAATGAGCGTCTTGAGACCCTGGGAATAACTTGAAGTAGGATGCTTGTACTGCGCGTTGAGCACAGCCATGGCTATTGAGCCACCTTGTTCCGTCGTCTGCGTGTTTTCAAAGGGAGATCGCAGGTACGCAAGGGCGAACAGAACGCAGCCCAACGACTACATGGGACCCAACATGTGAGCGATGGAAACCATTCAGGAATGAGACAGGCATACCCAGATGTCGACCTTCTCATCGAGAGCTATTCCTGTTTTCACATCGAACAGCTCAGGAGCGCGATACGCCATTGTGCTATGTTCGGCGGCGGTGTCCTGTTGGATCAAGGCCTGTGTACGATTCTCGATCGGTATCCGCGCTTTTATGCAGCTGCCGAGGTCCATCAGGATCGGCGTCACGCCATCATTCGCGATCATAATGTTCCTAAATTTCTCGGGGATTACAGCGCCGATAAGGAGGAGAGGGATGCGACTCACCCAGGCTTCAAGTCCCGATGTGCATAAGGCACGAGCTCGCCCGAACCATTTTGTGCAATACTATCTTGGTCACCGTCGAAGATGACATCGCCATCGTCGAGCGGCTCGCTTGATACAAGTGGCACGCGCGAAGCGTCAGGCTTGCTCGCTCCGGGCATATACGAGTACCCGCCTTCTGCATCACCCTCCGGGTGCGGAAACATATCGTTCTCTTCATGGTCGTCATCGCTCCCTGGAGCCGGTTGAGGTTGAGGCGAGGAAGAGGAACCGGCGGAAGACGGTTTTGCGGAGCGATAGTGATGCATGGCACGCACAGCTTCGCAAGTGCCCTTGAAGAGATGCAAAATCTGTCGCTCGGAAAAACGCTCTCCTGTTTGGGTATAGGTGTTTATCGCATCTTGAAGGTTTCCGCGCTGCATTTCAAGTCAGAAAGGCGCAGCAAAAACGAACGAGACGCGAGAAAGGCACGCCTTGTAGATGGGAAGGAAGAGGTAGACGATTTTGCCTTCGCCGCTGGGGTCTTGCACCACTGCCGAATCCTGGGGAGGGTCAATACTGGCCCTTGCGGCGATGAACGTGCATCTCGCTCACGTATAAACGGATGATGTTTGGGTGTCTGACGAACGGGTGTTTAACTGTTAGGCGTAAACAGTGAACATGAGGGCGCACTTGAATCTCCGGTGTGCCGCAACTTCGCGCATGACTGCTTCGACACCATCCGCTCCAGTTGGACACCGAATTTTTTTCAGGGCAAACTCTTTCTGAGCCAACGCGAGTCAGCAGTCATAACACGGACGTAGGCACCCGAAGACCCGCTCACCCCACTAGCCTCATCTTGCGCAAGGTATACGAAAGAAAAACCACCTTCTCCCAAGACCTTTACGATCTTAACTAGGGTAAATTCCGTTGAGTTCTCGCTTCTGTCAGGTATGAAATGGTCGCATACGCACACATCCGACCGTTGATTTTTAGCCTGGATTGTTGCTGGCACAGACAGCCAGTAAAGGCGGTAAATATGTCTTTTGCATGATATTTGATGTTTTCCAATGCGTGGTGAAGAGAGGGAGGCATCGTGTCCATGACGGTTCACTGTAACTGCCGGTTCTGCGTTAAGTGTTATTTGCTGTGCAGAGAAGCCAGCGCGTTATATTGGCCGCGGGCATCTCGGTCAACCGCACGCTCCCCACTGCCACGTGCCTAGGCTGCTGTACTACCGACACAGCGGGTGCTCAGGCTACCTTGACCCTTCCACACTTTATCGTCTTAAGACGGCAATGCTGCTGTTCTGAATGCTTGAAGGGGTTCCTTGCTTGCTCATCCTTATGTGTTTCTCGGAGCATTCGAGTAAGAAACTAGACAGAATGAGCCACTTCCTAAATTAGATGATGTTCAAAGTTACCCAACTCATGACCCAACGGCAGTAGTAGTGTTCTGATCATAATGCATAATGGGTAAACGCTCCGTGATTGTCACCATTAGTGTGAGATCTAGCGCGGCGCTTGTTACTCTGGCTTTCCTACTACTACAGTAGGCCACTGCGGCCTACGCTCCGCTCTGAGTCGATGGGGACCCTGCGAGCGAAATTCGGGCCATTATTAGAGCTTCAGGTATTCGAATCATTATGAAATTCCGTCATCGAATTGCATAGCGAATAGACTTGTGAGATGCATCAAGCATTCGTACTGGTGAGTGGGTCAGTCGACGCTCACAAGTGTGAAGCATCGACTGTCGATCGCTGTTTGCAAAACGGTTGGCAGTGTCAAGTTCACTGAGGTCTCTACAAGTACACAGCACTTCTCCCCGAAAGTACGGTCAATCATCATAACCCAACTCCTTGTCCCGCTTGGCTCTTCTCCAGGCCTGCCTTTCCTCATCGGCCAGTGCCCACCAGCCCTCTACCTCATCCTCCAGCTCCATCTCCCATTTCTCTTCCAACTGGAGCATCTTCTTACTCTTCTTTGGTGGTGGGGGCCGTGGTGGAGGTGGGGGTGGGGTACGTCGAGTTGGATGCAGCGGCGCGATGCGGCGAAGTGCGGACTTGGACGTCTTCGCGAGCGGGGACGCGACTGGAGACGAGGACGCTGAAAACGGCGCGTTCGGATGCGAGGTGGCGCGCTTGATCAGTTCCCGCATGGGGGTCTTTTGGTCGAAACGGCTGAGAGTATAACGCAATTTCCCTGAGACTGGTGTTTCATTCCCGGAATTTGGTTTCGGTCGGTGATCCTCCTGGACAGAGCCACTAGGCTTCGGATTCTCCTGGGTAGGATCAGCAATGGAACCCGCCGAAATTGCCATCAAGCCAACCTGGTGGGGCGCCAGTTTCTCGGGCTCAGTTGGGCGTGACCTGGACTTATCGCCCTCGTTGGTACAAGACGTGGATGCGCCTTTGGCAGGATAATCGTCTTTTCCATGCTCCTCCCCCTCTTCTTCACTCACCACTGCCCGTTCGCGAGGTTTGGCTCTAGATGACGTCTGCCTCTTCGGTGCGAGTATCAATTCGTCCTCATCATCAGACGTCCGGTGACATATATGTCCATCTTCTTCGACGGGTTTGACCGCAGAGGTGAAAGGCGAAGCTGGACGATCGTTTCTGGACTTGGAGCTGCTAGCCTCTGAACTTCTGTTATCTTTCTTGCTCGCCTTGGCCTTCTTCTTCCCTTGCTTGCGCGGTGACGTGATGACAACTTCTAAGATGGTTTTCTTCTTGGATTTACCAACCCCACTGCCCTCTGGTCTCGTACTGGCGCTGTTATCGTCCTTCTCTGCATTTTCCGAGCCTTTGCGTTTCTTCTTGGGCGTCCTTTTCACGTCGTGTCTGTGTTCATTATCCGCCTTATCGGAATCCAGATTTTGACCGAGGTCCACCGCACGTGAAGCACCGAGATTACCCTCGGAAGGTGGCGGGGGGTCTTGTTGAGGGGACGGGACACTCGCTCGCACAGTCGTGAGCCAATTTGGATCAGGGGGGTCATCTATGAGGGAGTGGCGATGATTAGTACGTTTCCTCTTCTTTCGTTGTACGGGGCTTTGCTGATCCGGGGAGTCAGGGGCAACGACCACATCTGGGGCATATGGCCGAAGAGGAGTAGAGTTGATCGCTGTACTCGCAAGAAAAGGATCCGAGGGTGGCAATAGTGGGCTCGAGCTGGGCAGTGGGATTGTCACGGGATCGGAAGGCAGCTGTTGCTGGTCTCCAACCGGAGTGGCACGTACGATTGGGCGCGGTTTCGGCTTTTCTTTCGGCTTACGGACAGGCGTTGCATCAAATTCTTCATCAGTGATGTCGATGACATCTTCTGTATACTGTGGAGACCGCTGTGTGGCTTTGCGGGTGCGCATTTTGGCACGCTCAGCGATGTTCGGGGAACAGTTGTTAAATCCGGGGTCAATATCAGCCGCAGCGCCTTTGCCCACCATAGAATCAGAATGGACCATGACCGTGGGTCGATCCTTGGGGTCGGAAGTTGGGGTACGAGGAAAGATGGGGTCACTGATGGACGCATTTCTTGAGGGGTCATCACCAGTGCGACTAAATATTGGCCTAGGACGTGGTTTTGAGTTCCTCTTACTAGAGGCTTCCGAAATGGTGGACAAGTCGATATGAGGGGGGGACGTGAACGACGAGATTGTTGGCCGCGCCTGGTGGTCAGTTCCAACAGTTGAAATGTGTGAAGTGTTCTCGGCAGGTATCGATGTGCAGGGCTTTATGCTAGAGATGGCATCCTCTGACAGTGATGCAAGGGAGTGTACGTCACTGGCACGGGGCCGACCCTAGCTAGGAGGATGCGCACCTGGGAGAACGGGACCGGGCGAGACAGAACGGCCTTGTGAAGGGTGACCGTCGAGTTCCGAGGTACACAGATCGTCTTCCTCTTCGCTATCTTCGATTATCCAGTCGTTTTTGCCGCCGACCATTATGAGGTACAATGGCTATCAGTGGTGAGGGAGGGAGAGAAACCGTCTGTGACTCGGCGACGCGCGTAATGACGCTCGTGGAGTGCTCGTGGTCGTGTCGTGTTACGCGCGTAAATGTGTCATGTGACCGATATTCATTCTACACACTCACGTCTCACGTGCACAGGTATCATCAAATCCCTGGACTCCCGTGCCAGATCTCGCCATGTCACCTCCAGACTCACATTCACCCACGCCCAGTCCAACAACACCACCTAGGCCGAGATCTTCTAACAGGACACTTCCGTCTCCCCTACGTCCCAACTCTGCTCCTGCCTCCCCACGGCCTACAATCACATCGACTATGTCTTCACGACCAGCAATCGGCTCAGCTACTTCCCCTGCGACACCCCCTCCAGAACGCTCAAAGACAAGGGCAATGGACTTGCTACGCAAGCACTATGGGTTAAGCGTCACTCCGCCAACCCCGTCCGGGCGACCAATGGATCCAATGGATTTAGGTCAGCGTCCCTCGAGAAATATCCCGCGCCTGTTAACAAGGTAGCAGACTCATCCGCCTTCGATGCGAAGATGTATTATGATCAACTCATTACTACAGCACCGCTCACGACGCTGCTGAAGAAAGAGAATGATCTACTTACAGGCGAGTTGGGCAATATCATAGCATATAGCCGCTCTTACATGTCTGGTCTAGAGATCAGACAGCTTGAGGGCGAACGCCAATCTCTGGTCTATAATCATCACCACGAACTCATTGATGCTACTGATACCATCTCTGCCGTAAGTCGATTGGTCGCACGGTGGTCCAGCAGCTCTTATGTGCGTCATAGATGAAGGTCCGGGCCGACGACCTTGATTCGAAGCTGGAACTTCTCAAGGCAGCATTCTCAGAAATATCTCGGCTGAGCGCTGAAGTTGCTATTGAGAGCTCTCCCTCATCCAGTTAACGTTAAACGTGTGCTACCTTTGATTCTACATAAGCGCGATCCCTAACAAGAACTCGGCTCCTATGGATGCAAGAACTAGCGTGCTTGGTCTACTCAATTTGGCCACGTCATGCCCTGCGTCCTCAATCCGAGGATTGACTGCCGGAGTCTGTTTGATTTGGTCTGTGGACATGCCAATTAGCTAGGCTAGACACGTACCTTATTTGTTCGTCGCAGTACTCGTAGACTTCTTTGTAATGTTTCAACCGATGCCGGCGGTGCACCACCACCAACATGGTACACGTAGTTGTCATCGCTGCGACATTTACTCACTGGTCGGCGAAAGACATCCTTCGCGGAAGGAAAGTTTTTACCTAGGACAACGGCGAGCGTGGTCACTATGTATTGCCACAAAGCGACTTGAAAGGGTTCTTCAGGTGGATTAACACACACATTTCGGAGGCAATTGTACTGGACGTCATTCATTAGGCTCAGCACTTGAAGACTACTCGAAGACGTGGAAGCACACCGATTGACAGTCTCTGTGATACTGACATTGTTCTCCGACCAACCGCAGTCGCTCGCATAATTGAGACGTTGTATCGCAGAAAAACTGTGCCGTTTTTCAATTGTCGCGTACGATGGTGTTCACAAATCCCAGCCCGGAGGCGTTGATATCAGAATACGTGCTGAGCTCGAATACGCAAGGCTGCTTCTCGGTCATGTTGGCATAACTTAGGGCACATCCACCACGTCGGCTAGCCCGGGTGTATTTGGCGGTGCGCACTGTTCGTCGCGATTGAACTGACACGGCTGGCCAACAGCGACAAGTGGGCGGCAAGCGTCGCCCTCGTCGGGGCAGAAGCTACCCGCGGGACATAACGGGGGTGCTGTCTGATTCGCGCCATATCCAAACGGAAACTCTTCGTGCCTGCACTGGCGCGGGGCGCATGTCCCGTTTACGATCCCTGAACAGAATGTCTGGGCATCGCAATCACTTGCGAATCTCTTCGTGCGCGGGTCGAGACGGTTGGAGGTGGCTGAGCACGCCTTCCCGAGAGCAGATGGCAAGGCGTCTGACGCATCGACAAGTGCTGAGAGTGTTGGCTCAAGAAGTAAGAGGAAAAGAGCTCTAGGGATGTAGTATTTTGAGGGGAATTTCTGCGGCGATCTAGTGAGACAAGAATACCCAATCAGACCGGGCAGTAGTAAGATTGTGCCGGAGATAGCGAATGCTCGCCGGCTTTGTAAACGAGACCAAAAATCTTCGTTTCTGCAACCCAATATAATGTAGGTAATATTGGGGTTGTTTTGTACATACCGAAACTTACAACAGTCGATCAAGTAGCAAAGTCAAAAAGTCATCACAGTCGACAGAGGGGCTTAAGAAAAGGGCGTCTTGGGTCTCTCCACCAGCTTTCCATCGACATATACGTCCACCTTTTCATCAAAGAACGCGATGAAGCCTTTGATGTCCGATGACTCGGGGTAAGCCGTGCGATACGACCAAGCAAGTGCCTCTTTCTTCTTCCCTGAAGGTAGGTTTACGTCATAGTAGTTTGCCACCCCCTAAACCAGTGACGGTCAGATCGTCGTCGCCTCAAAGAGCATGAAGGAAAAGCACCTTGTAAGGGCAGCCAGTTGTCAACTCGGAGTGCGAAAGATGCTCGAGCCGCACATCGGCTTTGGGGAAGTAAGTCCTGACAGGCAGTCCAGTTTCGAAAAGTAGACGGGGCTTGGCTGTGTTGGCCACTTCGACACCGTCGATCTCAACGCGGACGTGGCGCGACGACTGACGAACATCTATTCTCTGGAGCAACACCATCACATTAGCTTGTCAATGCATGAAAATGACGACGTTCATACCTTGTAAGGGTCCCTTGGGTGGATGAAGATCTCCTCGTCCTCCTCCAGCCAAGCGTCCATCTTGTTGAAAGTTATTTTGACGAGATCTCTGAAGTTGCCTTCGTTGTGGACGGTGACGGCTGCTTCGGCAGTGCGTTTCCCTACAACGAGGTCGTACGTCGTGGACGTATCACCTTGCTTTGGGTTCCGTAGGAATTTTTCGGGCACATCGGTCGAATGAAAGTAATACGATGGGTAATATGGGACCTCCCAACTAAAGGTTGATCGTTCAACGTCATTGTCCACCATGCCATTTTCATGAGAGTAGACTTACACTAGCTTTGCCTTGTGTGTGTCGACGATATACTGACCACCAAACAACACCCGCACACGTCTTTGCGCATCCTCAACGTAACCAGGGTGAGGGAAGGGAAGAGGCATGCTGTGGAGTCCGCAGTTGAGTGTTCAGTTCAAACTGTGAGAGGGGTAGTATTTAGATCCTCCATGATACACGATAAATAAGCCGATTGGTAATAACGAGAAGGAAAAAGGAGGGAAGGGTTAGTCACCGTCACGCACGGTGACGAAAGTGCGCTCGGGGATCGGGGATCAATGGAGTGCTAGACATCGCTGATATATATGAATAGGGAAATATCAATGTACAGCATTGTTGGGGTAGTGGTAACCTGGATCGTTGCCAGTGACCACTTCGATCCGCCCCGGGTTCGATTCCCGGACAATGCATATTTTTGGCGTGTTCGCCAATCAACTACAAATCAGGAAAGCGTGGACATCGAACCGAGGCTCAACGTTCAACAGGCGCCGCCATGCCTAACTTTCGTCGGACCGTTATTCTCGTCGGGGTCGCGACTCTCTTCTATCTCGTGTTGTCCTACCTCCGCAATGACCGACCTCGTGTACTTCTTGATAATACTCCCGATCTCCGCATAGAACGCTCTACCCGGATTGTCGCTGTAGGCGATTTACATGGCGACATCGGAAACGCACAGAAAGTCCTTGAAATGGCAGGGGTTGTTGACTCGGATGGCAGGTGGTCGGGCGAAGTAGACGTCTTCGTGCAAACGGGTGACATCATTGACCGGTGTGTCCCTTGGCTCTGTACACGCCCTATATTGCTGATCTGAGTGCGTAGGGGTGACGACACGATCAAATTGTTTGACTGGATGGAAGACCTACGATCGCAGGCTCTGAGAGCCGGTGGGCAAATGCTATCCCACCTCGGGAACCACGAGTGGATGAACGCAATCGGTCAGTGAGCCACAAAGCATGACCATATACAAACCCTCTGTTGACATTTATGTCCGCGTATTCAGGCGATTGGAGGTGCGTGGTCAGCACAACTATCGGAGTCATACCCTAAACCATCAGTGCAGGTACGTCCACCAGAGTGAAATCAAGACCTTTGGTGGTGTTGCCGAACGGCAGGCTATGCTCTCCGCTGGCCATATCGGACGTGCTTGGGCTGCAAATTACACGACCACATCTCGCCTCCCTCTTCACCCATCTTTTGGTGATCCGAATGATGACTTTCCTCCTCCAGCTGGGTCCGCAACTAGCCGCCTACTTACGCCACTCTCTCACGCCGCTTATTCCTTCGTTCATGGGGGCCTTGCACCCAACTATCCGCAGCTCTCGCCATTCCCGTCTGCCATAAATGCTCTTGGACGTTCCTTACTGCGCAAGTTGCAGAACCGAGTACAGCCGCCGCCTCATCCACCCAACCCATACCCTGGTCTGCCGCCTAGCGCGACTCCTGAGGAGCAAGCGCTGTATGGGTCAAACGGCCCTCTATGGTACCGTGGATGGGCATTAAATAACGAGGCTGAGGTGTGTCGAGAAGTCGACGCGGTTCTAGAAAAGACAGGAACGAGGAGGATGATAATGGGTCATACGCCCAACTTCGAGGTTTGCGAGTTTCTCCTTAGGCATAGGGTGACATTCACAATTCGTCGCAGGAAATCGTGTCGCGTTGCAATGGCAAGATCATTATTATTGATACCGGTGAGTGCCCAAGTTGACTTGACCCATAACGTGCGGGAGTCTGATGAAAGGGCGAAGGCATTTCGGATGCATATGGCGGCGCACTATCTGCGCTTAGCATAGAATATACCCTGGCGCCCGTTCCATCGTCTCTATCATCGGAGACGAAGTGGAGGGAGAAAGAGATCGTGAAAGCCCTCTATTTAGATAGCTCCTCCGTGATCCTGGTCAACGAGGGACGAGATATTTTCGGCAATATTTGAGCGCGCAGCGCGCTTGAATTTGGGCTGGGTATCGTCCAGGACTAGACGCTTTCTCTGTAATTGTGGACTGAATAGAAATCTTTCTTGGACAGAGGCAGAGAAATCAACGAATGGCATGGCCATTCATTTAATGTTGGCAGTTGTCTGATTCTAGTCCATAGGTCTCCACGTTCACCACTGGGCCACCGCGGTGTAAGTGCAGCAAAGTTTCAACTGCTTATTTTCGCCAGCGGCGGCCAGCCCAGCCAGGCACTTTCGGCAGTGATGCGCTTGTATAAATCCGGATATGACCCTGGCCCTTCAGTTCCCCCTATCCACCCCACCATTCCGCTCCGCTCCTACCCCTTTCACAACTTACCTTGCTCCATGTTCAGACTCTTCTCGAGCGACCAGGGGGCACCGATCTCGGAGAATTATTCCACTAATAACTCGCCAAAAGAGACATTGCCTGGTGGACCAGCCCCAGATTCTGCCCTTCCTTGGCACAACGAAC
>Ga0307510_10004659_pt1 | contig 16180 bp, 10 predicted proteins | sample 12_EM_MG_FD_207224 | JGI IMG/M metagenome (GOLD analysis project Ga0307510, IMG submission 207224) | Populus trichocarpa ectomycorrhiza microbial communities from riparian zone in the Pacific Northwest, United States - 12_EM | ecosystem: Host-associated > Plants > Roots > Unclassified | place...
GATCCTTAATTAATTTCATCGTGAATAAATTAATTTTATCAATCATATATTTTTCAACTGATTCATTCTATATGAAATTTTTATTATTGTTTCATAGAGAATTACTATACTATTAAATAGTTTTATTGACAGAATCATTCCGTCAGTGTAAGACATACAATTTATCGATAAATTTTTTACTGACGGAATTCGTCTATCGGAATATTGATCGTCAGTAATTTTTCTTTTCATAATTGATTCTATTGAAAAAAATAAAATAAACCACTGACTAGAAAATATTTCGTTATATTACATGAAATGACTGAAAAATATATATTAATATGGATAGATAAAACGAGTCAAATTGAGGAGGAGTGTTTATAATTGAAGGACCTATTGACATATATTTTATTAGTTTAGGGTTTTAATTGAGGATTTGTGAAAAAGTAATGAATTAATCTGAGAATTAATTTCTCTTAAAACACTGAGATTAGATGTATAAACAAGTGGTGTCCACGAACTCTTGGGTCACCGTACAACAGTATGTTGATGGTAAGTGGTAACAAACTTGAATGGCAGCCATTTGAATTGATGTACACACACTGAACCGTCAGATTAACAGACGAGAGATGGTTTTTATTTCTTCAGTTTTTATTTTATTTTTATATAAATAGGAGAGCAATACATCCACTGATCTATTGTTCATCTTTACACCAAACCTCTAGGTTAGGTTGGAGTGCAAAATATGAGCTCAACACCATTCTTTGCACTGCACACACACACACTTGATACTACACACACAGTACACACACACACACACACACACATCACTAGCTTGAACGCATGATTAAATAGCAGTGTATAAAATGTTAAAAGCAAGAGCAAATCAATCACAACAACGCCTGGAATAGACAAATTAAAGAAGAAGAAGAAAATAAATCATATGTGCTGTGTCCACACAAAATATACGTCGTGCATTAAGAAGAACGTGTACACAGGAAAAGGAAAAACTGATCATCACTGGTGGCCAGCCTCAATATTAAGCTCAGATATTCAATACGATTGAATTCTCATCACCATACTTGAGAGATTGTTTTTTCTTAAATCAAACACCATAAGAATATACTTGTGGTCGTAAAACTCTTTCGTCACATCTCTTTTTGTACAGGGAGAAAATGCTGCACTCCACATAAATATAAAGCAATATTGGATGAACAATATCCTAGCTAGCTGATAGATCCTTTCATCAAATGGCCATCCATGTCGCCCACCACACACACAGTTGTCCCTTTCCTTAAATTCAAATTCAAATCCCCTCCTCCCCAAACAGTCGGCTTCACAGTGAAAGTCTTGTGGTTGAATGTGAGACTATGGCGAGAGCTAGGTCGGTCATGCATGTTGCCTTTGAGAAAGAAGTGCTGCTTCTTGGACTTGCCAAAGAAGGTTTACCTAAAATAAGATAAGGGCTATTATTATTATGAGTCATTGAAGGGGTCCATAACGTTGGTTTTGAATTACGACCACTAGAGTTTCTATGTGCTTATCCATTCGATTTCTTTTCAATTGGCTGGCAACGGCGCTCGCCAGTTACAGTAGTGCTGAAAGCCGTGTTGAAACCCCTACATATTTTATTAATAATACTCGTTCCTGCATGCCTTAAATATTAATTAGGAACGAAACAGAGAATTTATTTCTGTGCTTTTTGGTAAGGAAAAGTGGGGGCACCGATATCTTTTTTATGGACAGAAAAGGAAAGTAAAGATAAAGATACCCATCTCTTTTTTGAGAATATTCAACAGAATCACTAGCTTTCTTTCGAGAAAAATAATTAAGTTTGGTACTCTTCATGTTTAATTACCGTCGACGTCCGTCTCCTATAGCACATATACAAATCACAGAGTCCAGGAATTAATTAATTTGTTTGTAATTTTATTGCTTACTCAACTAATAAACAGTAGTTGTGTAGCTGTGTGCTAGCAGTTAAATTTAACTGCCTAGGGCTAATTAGTTTAGTCTGTATTTGTCTCAATAAAACTACAAACATTCAATTAATAAACAGTAGTTGGCTCTTAGTCAAATTTAGTTGTCTATAGTTAATTAGTTAGTACTTGTCTGATGTCTCCATAAAATTACGAACATTCAACTAATAAACAATAGCTGTGTAGCAGTGTACTCGCAGTCAAATTTAACTTTCTAGAGTTAATTAGTTAGCACTTGTCTCAATAAAATTATGAACATTCAACTAATTAATAAACAATTGTTGTGTAGCTGTGTGCTTTGCAATCTAATTTAGCAGTCTAGCTAGAGTTAATTAGTTAGTACTTGTCTTAATAAAATTATAAATATTCAATAGCTGCTGTAGCTGTGCGCTCCCAGTCAAATTTAGCTGTTTATAGTTGAGTAGTTGGTATTTGTCTCAATTATTTGAGAAGCCCAGCAGGAATTGAATCCTTGCAGTAGACATGAATAACATGCATGGTGGATGAGAATCATAATTAATAAGGTGAATTTCACTACTGGCACACTCAATTAATTTGTGATTATGGTCCCATCTAAGCCGGTTTCCCTTGTTAATGATTTGTCATTAATGTAAAGTGTGAGAAATTGATTAGAATAAGAGGAAGGCTATAACTTGTGTAATTCAAGCCATCATAAGATGTTAATGAACTTAATTATTGAAAAACGAGTGGCTAATTAATTAGATTTTTTGTTCTTTTAATTTGATGTTACCATATATGCATGGAAATGCTGCCAATTATGAGTCCTTCATTTATAGATTTGAAGTAGATTTTTCTTATGATCTCTACAGAATATGTACGTAAGAGTATTTTTATATAGGATCAAGATTGGCATATTATTGAACCTACAAAGAAAGCACATAAACAATGAAAATTAAGAACTCTTCCTTTTATCCTTCACGTATTCTTCTTTTTCATGCAAGTAGTCCTGTGTCCGATCGATATTTTCACTCTTCCTTTAAGTGATCATGTTTGATCTCCCAGAATTCCGGTCTTTCACGTCTAGGGGTTTACTTTTTACCGCAAAAAAGAGAGAGAAGACATGAACAACTCACCCAACAAAACATCTTTTCAAGCACTTTAATTAGTCTCCTCCCATTCAACCAAAAAAGTTGGCTTTTCCTTTCAAGGGTGGGCGGTTGGGTTCGGCAAAAACCTCACCACCTCCATGCAAAAACAGGAGAAAAAATCATTAATAAATGCTATAGGAAAAGGGCCTTCCTTTGATCATTAACTTTTGACCTCACCAACCACTTACACCTGATAAAACAGGTAGTAGTAGATTACATTGGATTTTGATGGGGAAACAAGAGGAATTCTTACAGATTCTTAAATCTTGAATGATTCTTTTGATGGGAGACTAAGGCAAGACAGGTTCAATTTCATGTACTTACAATGGGAAACATGAGGAATTCAAGGGCAGGCGGCCATAAAAAATTCAAGGGCAGGTTCATTATCCTTTGAATTACACAAGAAAAAGAAAAAAAAGAATAAATTCCTTGCCAAACTCATGATCCTATGGAGGCCGGCTTTGGCAGCATACATATCGTGAAACATGCATGTTAGCACTTACGAAAGCATTGACATTGTGAAAAAAGAAAACACTGAAATCTGCCCCTTTTCAATAAATTTGATTAGGGTTCCTCTTGCCATCATTTGTTTTCCTCCCCCAAGTATTGATAGTACTTCTCTTCTCAGAATTGATAGGCTTTATTTGGGAAATCGAGACAGTGCTGTTTGGTAAGCATTTTAAGAGCACTTTTTTCTTTTTGTATAATTATCAAGATTTTTAGAAATCATTACATGTTACTTTTTTTTCTCTTGGAGAATGCGCTATACGATTTTACTCTTAAAATTACAGAACTCAAACAATTATTCAGAAATTGAAAGAATAATTATTCAGTAACATAGTATTTCCATCTACAGAATTCCGGCTGGATCGAGTCTCCTTGCACATAAAAGAAAATGAATGAAGTCAAAGACCTTGATTAAGTTGGGAGCTTGAACAGTAGAAACTAGGGCTCGGCTCCCACAAATCTCGGCCTAGTTTTCTCGTTCCAAATTTTGGCTGTCGGCGTCCTCTAATTAATTTGATTGGTCTAAAAAATTCAAATCCCTGGTACCTTGAAAATCGTCATTTTTTGACTAAAAAACATGTCGCCCATTTAAAACTCGTACAAAGCGAGGGGAGACATCGTGGCCCGGTGGCATTAGTTGCCGTCTAATCATGCGTGGAGCTGTTTTGGCAACCTTGTGAAACGAATGGACCGTGGAGACTCTCGTTACTGTTTAAAAGTGTATTATTTTTTAAAATATTATTTATTTAAAAATACTAAAAAAATATTAATTTGAAATAAAAAAAATTAATTTTATTTAAAAACATTTTTAAAATATAAAAACAAATAGAAACTTAAGCTCGCAGGGCCAACCTTGAGATTGAGAAATACATACACATGTGAAGAAATGACAATGACCCTGGTGGCCTATTTTTAGCAAGGAGAAGACAAAAAAATCCTAACTTTGAATGGGTTTTGATGCCATTACTATTTTGGTGGGTGGGTGGAAAAAGAGAGCAGGAATTGAATTAGCTTGCCCTAAAAATGGGATAGAATTTGAAATCAGCATTTCAAACGGCTTTTTATCACTCTCTATCAACAGGGTAGCATTATTAATATACTAAAAAGAAATGATATTTTCATGCAGAAGTAATCTGATTGTAAATTTTATCATTTTTTAATTAAATACATGCATGTACTTTTTTATTTATAATTAAATTTTTAAAATATATATTTAAAAAACTTGCATGTTTATTTTTTTTACCAAAACAAATTATCCAACCACAGCAAAACACAAATCAAATAACTATGTAATTACTAGTTACAGTTTAAATCTAGAGTAACGTTTGATGAAATTCTATTACGGTCAAAGATCAATATCAGTAAAATTGATTTTGTTATTTAAATTTCCTACGAGAGGAAGTTTGTAATGTAGAAACTTTGACTTGTGTTTTTTTAGATAGTTTTTGTTTATTTTCATGAAACTTAAAAGACAATGAAAATAATATAGAAAAGACAAGATAAAAAAAAAAAAGGAGATAACATTATATTTTATAATGATGCACAAGTATCATGTTTGGTTATGGTTGAAAAAACATAAAAAACATAAAAATTTATTTTACTCTTAATATATATTGTTGTCAAATTTGTATATTTTAAAAAATAATTAAATATTTTTTTTACTTTAGTTTATATTGGATATTGAAATCAATAATATTATAATAATTCTAGTTATAAAATCAAGACTGACTTAACCTAGGACTTAGATTGGTCTGAGTTTAAGAAAAAAAAAAATTGATTCCATTTAACCCGGTCAAAAACTTAAATCAACCTGAGATAAAAAAAAGAGGTCAAAAACTCGTTGGTTTTTTTGAAAAAAAATTAGTCAAAATAAGGTTACTTTGATTATTTTTAACTTTTTTCGGGGTCAGTCAGGTTCACCCTTCCAACCAGTGACCCAAACCTTGTATTGAGTTTACTTCCAAGTTGGATTTAATTTTAAACTATGATAATAATTATTTTTATCTATATGTTGACTCGAGTCAACTCGTGTTAACCCTCTCAATCTGTGAACTAGGCCTTGTCATGATCAACCTCTAAGTCAGGTTTAAAAACAATGATAATAACAATTTTTATTATTACATTGACCCGGGTCAACCCAAGTTGATCTTTCTAATCCGTGATTCAGCCTTTACCTTGAGTTGAACCCTAAATCAAGTTTTAAAACTTTGATAATAATTATTTTTATTTTATGTTGACATTTCTGACACATGACCTTAGTCTTACCTCGAGTCAATCCATGAGCCGAGTTTTAAGGCTATAATAATATCCTTACGTTGACCCATGTCAACAGTCAACCCCACTCGTGACCCGAGCCTTACCTTAAGTTGACTCTCAAATCAGGTTTAAAACTATAATAATAATCATTTTTATTTTTATTTTTGCATTGACCTGGGTCAACCCTACCCGTGACCCAAGCCTCAACTAGTGACCTGAGCTTTGCCTTAAATTACTCCCGAATTGAATTTTAAAACTATGATAATAAACATTTTTTTATATATGTTTTAGTTAAACAATTTTGGAATTGAAAGTTTGTTACAATGATATTTTAAAAGAAAAAAATAATAAATATTATCTTTGAAAACACGTGTTTTCTATATCTCCTGCTTTGAAAGTACACAAAACATATTTATTTTTATATCTTTATCTATCTTTTTAACAAAATATATTTTTATCTTTACTATATTTATCTTTTTTTTATCCAAAAACAATAATCAAATACCACCTTTGATACTGCAAAAACCCACTCAACATGTAGCATCCTAAAAAGAAGAGAAAAAAGAACGGCCGGCCCCCCACTTCCCCCACTTCATCATTTTATACATTGATCATAATCATATGCCTTGTGTTAGATGCATAGCCGCAAACAACATATGCAAACAACCAGCCTGATTCCTGGTAATTACTGAACAGCTCCTTACCTAAGCAAAGACCAAAACATTATAATTTTCTTTTACAGCCTTTTACTTCAACTTGGAGGTTAGAAAAATGGATACTCACGAGCCACGAGTGTACTGTTTCTTCATACCACCAAAACATATTAAAGCTACATCCTGCCAGCTTGAGTGGCTTGACATATCCATCAAACATTACTTAATCATCTCCATGTTTTTTGAACATAAACTCAAAAAATACTTCATTCTCTATGTTTTGAATCCCGCGATAAACTTACATCAACTTAATTCACCTCAACGAGGTGGAGAAAAAGCATACAAGGATACTGCTTATATCAACTGAACCACAAGGATGTAATACAATGGGTGGAAGGTTGCCTGTGGCAAAGTGCCTCTTATATATTATCAGACACCATTTCACCAGATATATAACTAGATACAGTAAAAACTTCCAATGGAAAAACATGTTTCTTTTTTCCATTAGGCAATAAGAGACAAATGCAAGTGATGTACATACATTTATTTCCCAATAAATGCAAATCGTAACCGCTCTCTCTGTTGCATTAGAATTGGATCCTTCGGAGATGATGTCTTCCCTCCCACGCCTGCCTGCCGCATCATCTCTGCAATAGGCAACCAAATATCATACCGCTGAAAGAGCTCAATAAAATGTATCAATTATGAGTTTAGAGCCGAACTCGTGTCAAATGCAGCTCTGCAATAGGCACTCAAATATCATACCGCCGAAAGAGCTCAATAAAATGTATCAATTATGAGTTTAGAGCCAATAAAATGTATCAATTATGAGTTTAGAGCCGAACTCGAGTCAAATGCAGCTCTGCAATAGGCACTCAAATATCATACCGCCGAAAGAGCTCAATAAAATGTATCAATTATGAGTTTAGAGCCGAACTCGTGTCAAATGCAGTCTCATATGATCTTTTTGCTGGTAAATTGTTCTAAATTTTCGTTTTGCATGCTTTTGCCACATTGTTTTTCCAAATAATTCTTGCGCAAAAGAAATCTGTTTGCAAATATGTCCACACATTTTGTCAATATAACTAAGCAAGTTCAACTAAAAGGATCAATATGCAAGTTACATGAAGGCAATGAAATGCTGGGGCCCTAGAAAACTATCCACCTATCAAGGGTTAGGTCAAGTCATGCTACTAAGTTCATGAGAAATACACCACCAACCATTTTCAGCTCAATATGCAAACATATCTTATTATTCAGGAGGTCATCCATTCACTTGCTCATCTTGCAGCCCGCCCAACCACCTTCACATTTTCATCACCTAAGGGTAAAAGTCCAGGACTCAAGAAAGAGTTATACGTTATTTCAGAAAGAGCATTTCTTTTCTCAAGCGTCAATGCATGCGGCACTTTGAGAATGAGATGAAGTTCTAATACCAAGACTTCAGCTAAGGAAAGAAAGCCTCAAATTTACCTCAATGGTGGTTCATAGGACCAATCCCAGCAACAAAAAACTGATAGAAATTTAGTCTTAAAATCAAGAAATTAAATTAAAACTTGCCTCGTTTTCTTTCAAGTTCTTGATAAAGCTCTTCTTCCCATTTTCTTTGCCTCTCAGAGAAGCTTGTACTGCAAGTCAAACTAATGTCATTCTCAGGTAACATATTTCAGATGTGATTCTTTAGTAAAATTAAGATAAACCAGGCATCAAATAATGGCAAACACACCTAGACGTAAGTGTTTCCTGCTGGCCATCATGAAGAAACTCTTTCCACTCACTAAGCTGAGGTGGCTGAATTTCCTGCAAAGCTCGATTGTGTATACTACTTTCGTTTGCTACATGATTAGTTTGACGACCAGGACTTGCAATGCTGGGAGCATCAACAACTGCAGAGAGTCTTCTGCTAGGCAAACGTTTGGGTGACCTGCTTTTGGGGGGTAAACTTGGTAAATGTGTAGGATTTTCACTGTTTTCTGTTCCAACTGCAGTTGGAGCACCCATGGTATTCAAAGTGCTATTGTAAAACTCTTCATATAGAGGTGTCTGCAGCTTCGTCAAATCTAAAGCCTAGTGGAGTTTAAAAGAACAAGTATTAACAATTTCATCATACCAGTGAATAGTGTTACCAAAAGAGGGAAAGGCATAAACAAAATTTTGATTACATTACATCTTTGACTAGTTAAAGATGTAAACCTCCGATTCGTGTTATGAGAGTGCAATAACTCAATAAAAAAAAAATCTAATAATAAAAAACAAGGAAAAATATCAATTTAAAAAAAAAAAACAAAAACAATTTTTTTTTTTATAGGGTACACTAAAACATGTGGGGAAAGTACTATTTATTGCTACAATACTTTCCCTACATGTTTTAGTGTATTGTTAATTGGTGCCCATGAAAAAAAAAATGTACCTTCTCATCCAAAAATGCTCTAATTTTTGACTCGGTAACTTCATCATCATCCTCAGGTACCACTGGCCCACATGGAAATGTGAAGTCGTTCTGTCCCTTACCGGATGCTTCATGGATATCAATAGCTTCATGGTTTGATTGACTACAAGACAAGTTATATCCACTTCTCTTAAACAATGGATCTTCATCAAACTTGCATGGCCAGTCATCCAAGGGTTCGCACATTGGGTTGACACTCTGGTTTAAAGAAACAATTCTGTCATTAAAGATAATACAAGCTCCTGAAACGCATAGTTGGACAAAGAAGTGTTCATCACCTTATTTAAATCAGCAGATGCTAAGGTAGATTTGAACCTAGTGGATGCACTAACCGCAAAATCATCTTTATCATCTATCAGACACATGTCATCATCAAAATTTGCTGCACCCCAGTAGGATCTTGATCTTGACAAGTTATCACGATATACAGTTGAGGACTTCACACTACCCATTTCACAAACATCCTTCAATCCTGCACATGTTGACCTTCTGATCACAGAGTTCATGCTGCGCCATCGATACATCTTCAAGAGTCAAAAATAGCATAATAATAATAATAATGAAAATACACGAAGTTAAAAAGCTTACGAGCTCTTGAGATTCGACCCGGTCACAGCTATCAGATTTCCAGATTCCTAAACAGGAAAAAACACATTAATTGACAAGTCGATGGTCACAGAATACAGTAATCAAACCAGCACATCTTACTACACTTACTCTAACTGAATTGCGGAATACTGAATGAGTTTCCTGATATTCCCCAGTGACAAATGGATGCTGCACATGTTTAGAAAAGGATGCAATGAGATAAAATCTAAATGGTGTTTAGTTCGCTATAATTAACCAATACCAAATAGTTTGAATAAATTTTGTCCAGGTGATAGGAACAGCCATGAATATAAGAATTGATAATAAATGAAGGTTACTGCGGTGATTTTCAAAACAACCAAAATTTAATCTTCTATACCCTATCATTATCTCCAATCAACCGCACATTTGTCATCCCGCTAACCTAATTCTCTCCATTCTTCAGCTCATTAACTTCTTTTTCAAGTATAAAATTTGAAAAATCTTTTCAAGTCCAGTTATTTCTGCCAAGCATATGTTTTTTACAAGTGCATATTTGAGTAATATTACGCCTAGTTTATAATTTTTATAAACAATATACATATCAAAATCACCTGCAATAACTCAGATGCAGCAGGCCTTAAGTTTGGTACCCTGCCACCACGTATATACATAAGAGTTTAGTACAGACATACATCTAATACAATTCATAGAAATTATGTTTCAGAATTCATTGATGAAAAATACAGAGTCACTTCTGCCTAAAAATGTTGGCTCATTCAAAAAGAACAAAGATTACTAGAGAAATGAAGGACTTGAGATAAATAAAAGTGAAACATACTCCTGAAGACATTTTAACAAGAAATCCTTTGCCTCAATAGATAGATGTTCAGGAATTGGAGGATGAGATTTAGTTGTCCCAATGTGGAAGAGAGCAGCAACCTGAAACCGAAACTTGTTTTTAGACTGCAAACTAATCAAAAAAACAATATGCACCACCCAATACATTATAGTCAATTTTCTTAAACATTAATAGAATTAAAAAAAGAAATCAGTCAATGGCATCAAATCTGTACCTCCTGATACTGTTGACTCCATGGAGGTTTCCCTGTGGCCATCTCAATCACAGTGCATCCAACGCTCCATATATCAGCAGAACTATGAAATTGAATGTCAAAGACAATGGCGTCCAAAGAAGAAGAATTAGGACTAGCACACAAATCTATTTCTCTACTGAAGGAATAAGTGCACAACGATACACTACTGCATGAAAGCATGGCATACATCATTAATTTCCTCTTATGGAAGTTCTGACATTTTTCTAACTTTATAAAACTGCAAATAAAACTTTAATACCCTCATATTATGCAAATGCTGACTAATCCACAAGTTATATTGGTCATTATCTCCATGCGTTTCAAATATAAATTATATTGACACTTTTTTTATGATTCAAAAAATCTAACTTTGATATGTAAATATCTAATTCCTCGCTAAAGGAATGAATAAGATCACACTCTGCATAAGAGCATAGCATATATATTAAATTTCCTCATTTGCAACTTCTGACATTGTTTAAGTTTTTCAAACTACAACTAAAAACTCCACGTGTCACAAATGTGAGTATAATTTTTTTTGACATTATTTATGATTCCAATTATGTATTATTGCATCCTTGCATTTTAAATCCACTGCATGATTTTATGATATGAGATTGTGTGGAGCTTCCATTTGAAGAAATCATATGGTGGACCATGTCATAACTTTTTTTTTAAAGAAAAATCTACTGAGTTGGTCAGGGAGGATTTGAACTTATAATATCCTCTTTAGCAGAAAGGAGTGGCTACCTGTTAGATTATGCCTTAGCCATGTCATAAAAATCACAGAGAACTTGATTATACATATGTACATACTTCTACTCTAATGTCAAGATACATAATGGACAAATATGAGGAGAATAAATTGAAACATTGTTCTTACAAGCTATGCCCAGTCTGGAGAATAACTTCAGGAGCCATCCAATATGGAGTACCTTTCATTGACTTGGCACCATTTATAGTAGCCTGTAATCAACATAGCAACTTAGCAAAGATGCCGACGGAAACTCAACCAGAAAAGAAAGATTTTAAAATAGTAATATAAATAATACCAGTTCAACTACTTTCTTGGATGCTCCAAAGTCAGCAAGTTTAATGCAACCCTTGTTATCAACAAGAATGTTTGCCCCCTGAAACGAAGCATGCTCAGTGTCAGATTTTGGAGAAAGAGAGGGATTTTCTAAATATAATGTACTTTATATAACAACAACACAATACCTTGATGTCCCTATGCATAATACCATTCTTGTGAAGGTATTCCAATCCCAACAACAGCTGTTTCGTATACATTCTTATTACCTGCATATAAAATGATTTTAAATAGGACCATCATCAGCATTTCAAATACCACCGACATTCTAATATTTCAAAACTAGAAATCACTTACCGACTCAGGGAAAGATCCAAATTTTCCCAGTAACGATGATATGGATCCACCCGGTACAAATTCCAATAAAATATTCAACGAATCATCCTCTCTGGCAGTTCCCAGGTATCTCTAACAAACATGGAAATAACATAAATAAGCCAATAACCAGCCAAACTCACCAAAATGAAAGAGAGCTAAATATCATACTCACAACAATATTTGGATGCGAAAGATTCTTGAGAAGCTTCACTTCTTCCTCGAGCTCTCTGATGTGTGCCTATTTTAAAATTTGAAGTAAAAACTTCTCTATTAACCATGAGAATACTTGATCAAGAATAATTCTGGATTGAACTGGGTAAAAAGCTGTAGCTTTAGTTAGCTTTCCTATGTTTTGAGATAAAAACATAATGAAAACAATAATAAAGCAATATTGTAATAAGTGTCAGTGTGCATGACTTTTTAGTTTGAGGCATAATCCAAAAGTTTTTCCTAACAAAAGTGAGTGGAAATCACTTTAAATTAGAAGTATGTTAGATGAAAAAGACTCAAATCAACTTTTTATAAGTTAGAATCCATAAATAAAAATTAGAAATTTTAACTTTCAATTAAATCAATTTTTTAACTCAATTTTGTAACAAATGTTTCATTTAAGCCAGTCAAACATATTTATGACTTTTCTATAAGTCAAAAGTTAAAAAACAACTTAAATCAATTTGCAAAATTCACGCCAAATAGAACTTCAACGTTGTAATTGCCAAGAAATTCAAAAAATTAAATTAACCATCTAAAATTACCAAAATACGCCAAAAGTAACCGAAAAGGAAACTAATTGTACACGTAAAAGTAAAATTCAAATCCAGCCCTCACCTGCGTTTTCTCCTTAGAAGCACTACTGGCTGCAATCGAAACCTGCATAAAATATAATAATTAATAATTGATCAAGTAATTGTTAAAAAGCAAAGGAAAAAAATAGCAATTGAAGTCATTAACCTGTTTAACAGCGAGAAGTTCTCCAGAATCAAGATTCATCCCCATATAAACCCTACCAAAAGCGCCGCATCCAATCAACTCACCCTTTCTCCACCTGATCGGCGGCGCATCTTCTTTTTTAGATGGCGGAGGCAAGGACGGTATTGAAGGCTTGGCGAAGAGGCCGATTCGCGATGTGCGAATACTAGAGCCGATTTTCTCAACGAAACCACTGAATCCTCCATCTTCTCCTCCTCCTCCTGAAGTCGATTTAAACACTAAGGATCGACGAACCGATCCAAAAATGTCTTGCATTTCGTGGATCTTTAATTTCTAGGGTTTTTGCCTTTTCGGTGATGTTTAGACTCGAGTGTTTTAGTTTATGTTCGAGAGAGAGAGAGAGAGAGAAATAGCCGTTAGAGGCGTGTGAGGTGGTTCATTTGGGGAAGTGAAAATATGAAGGGAGGGAAAAGCAGGGTGAGAGGTCTATTTTAAAAAATAAAAAATAAAGAATAAACAAATGCAAGGCAGATTAAATGATTGGTTAGTTTCTGTTATGGGCCTTGTGCCTCGTTTGTACTGGATTATCTGGGTCGGTTGCGGTACAATTTTGGTTATTTATTTATTTATTTTTTTATGGAAAAGCCAAATATTTGTTGCGTTATTTTACATATATACATCTCTTATCTCTACACTAATTTTTGTTGTATTGTCTTATTTTTTATTGGTAAATGACTTCACTTTGTTATCAATATTTTGGATGGATCAGATTGTATGTTAATAAGACTAAGTTCTTTTTCTAAATAATCTTAAAAACACGTTTCTATATTAGTTTGATGTATTCAAGAGAATATAATAAATCTTTTATATGTTGACTACAAGATTTAAATTTAGAAAGTCGGGTGATGGAGCTTTTATATATATATGATTTTCAGAAAACACCACAGTAAAATAATGTTCATGTCATATATATATAGAATAATCTTTTTTATAAAAGAAAATGATTTTTTTTCTCGAATAACAATATTTTGAATGATTAACGGGAATAATTATGGGTATGCACAATGACATTCATTAATTTAAATAACTTGAGAGGCAGAATAAGTTACACTTGCTTCTGTATATTCAAGTTTTCCATTTTTCTGTAATAACAATTTTTTTTTCTAAGAAAAATTAAGCATTGTACTCGGAACAATACTCTCGTCCGTTGTTTGATCCCTTGTGCACGTATATTGTTCTTTATTTCTCAACGTTAAAATAATGTTTCATGATTTATATAAAACTTCTTTTATTTGTCTTACGAGGAAATGCGCTTGATGTTTTTTAAAAGCATGCCCTTGATGTTAAGAAAAAATTTTAAAATATACGCTGATGGATATTTTGGCTATTTTTTATTGGTATTTTGAAAAAATATTAATAAAATAACATAGTTTAAATAAATAATAAAATAATACAATTTATACATGTTACAACTAAAAAACATGACATTCAAGTTTGTTGTTGTGTAAAATTATGATATTTAAAAAACATATTATGAAATGAGTTCATACTACAGGAGAGAGGATACAGATAAAAAAAATATTACAATACATCAAAACTCTGACTAGATACCACTAGTATCTTAAAGAAGATTTTGATGAAACGAATCTAGCGACACCAATGATGGTCATCAACAGCGACCCAAGTGTGTCATTTTGATTGTTCCAAAATGGCAAGTGGCTTATTTATTAAAATAGATTTGAAGTAATTAAAAAATTAATTTATTATTAATTCAATAATTGATTGATTTTTATTTGAAGATCAAGTACAATGTATAACAACTTGTCATTATCTCTCAGATATTATGAAAATTACAAGTGGTTTGACTTAATTTTTCAGTGACCGGTTTCCCAATATAATTATTATCATTTCATCAACAATGTTTCGATTTAAATATTATAACGACATGTTTGTTCTCAACACCATAGTGATTGACTCTTTAAATAATATTTGAGATTATTTACAAATTTCATTCTACCTAACGTAAGGATTTCCAACATGTACTATTTGAGAATATAAGAAACATTTTTTTTAATTCGCACATGGTAATGAATCATCTTTTGATTACTTAGATACCTCATGTAGTTTATATTATACATAATATTTGCTCGTTTGTTACTCATTGTTAGAACAATGTGTAGTAAAATGAAATTATAACATCCTTTATATAAGATAACTTAGTAATCTCGAGTCTAATTATCAACAACACAACTGTAATGTGAGCATTTCCATGAACACAAATGATCTATTTTTATAAAATTCTCATGTTATATGACAAACACCTGCATATTAGTTATAGACATTCCTCGCAACTAAACTTATGAGAGCAACTACTTCATTTAATAAAAAATATAACATAATATATATTAGTTTCAATAGCTCTAATGAAATTCTCATGTCACGAGTGATTTTTCTATACGGATTTTTCATATCATCTTATAAGCATATACATACTAGTTATAGATATTCCTCATAACTAAATTTATGATAACAACTATTTCATTTTATAAAGAAAAGAATATAACATGTATTAATATCAACAACTCTAATTAATATCCGGTCGTAATAGAGCATTGATCAGAAATATTTAGAAATAATACTTTGATGTAATAAAAATTTTATAATTATAACAACTCTGTAATTTTACTTATAAAATATTTTTATACCAAGTATTTTTTTTCTTTAAATTTATTAATTGAATAATTAATAAATATTAAAATAAAATATATTTATATAAATAAAATCAATACTAAATATAACCAATAATATCCAACTGATACAAAACAAGCATGCTTTAAAATGCAAACGAGTGAATGTGGAAAATCCAAAGGTCTTTGGAAAACCCTCTCGGAGGGTACTTGGAGGGACGCATTCTTGGCATGTCTCTGCTTCTGACAGCAAATCCATCAATCCAGGTACTTGACTCTGCTTTTCAGTGTTAGATGTCTCTGCCTTGCATAAAAACTGTTGTTGGTCTTACCTTTTGATCATTGAGCTTATGCGCAGAGGGCCCGGCCTGTGGGATAGACTTGGGATTCGAAGAGAGGGTTGAGGCGGGGGAATGGAGAATTTTGATTATACCATCTGAGCTTTTGATTTTCTACCTCTGAGTGTGTGTTTGGTATTGCGGTAGTGGTTGTGGTTGTGGTTTGAAAAAAGTAGTTTTATAAAAAGTACTTTTAATTGAGGTTGGTTTGAAAAAATAGG
>Ga0307510_10004660_pt1 | contig 16180 bp, 12 predicted proteins | sample 12_EM_MG_FD_207224 | JGI IMG/M metagenome (GOLD analysis project Ga0307510, IMG submission 207224) | Populus trichocarpa ectomycorrhiza microbial communities from riparian zone in the Pacific Northwest, United States - 12_EM | ecosystem: Host-associated > Plants > Roots > Unclassified | place...
TCGATAATCGTATCTCCCTTTTGTGCCGTCGCCATGATAGCTCATTGCGCAAGAATGCCAAAGCAGTCATGCACTAGATTCCTACTTTATCCTATTGGCCTCCTGGCATCCCCGTTCTACAAGAGGAGTAGGGAAATCCCCGGCTATCCCGAAATATGGAGTTGCTTCCAGAAAGTGAAAATCTAGTGTATTTTTCTATTCCTCTAACTGAAGTTTACCCTGTGCTACAAGTCTTAGCTACGGTATCTAGAAGTCTCTACCGGATGTGTGAAACTGGACCGGTACCCAAGTTCCCCAAGGGTCGTCACTCAAGCACTCCACAGACGACCCTATCAGGTGCCTGCAGAGGGCCGCTCAATACCGTCTCAAAGTGAAAATTAAGTAACAGATCGTCCACTACTCCGAAATCGTCGACTACAGTGAACCTAGCCCAACTTCAATCCCGCCCTTGGTAGCTTTTCCTACGGGGTAGGGTTATTGGGTGGGCGGGGGTGTTGAGCCGTTGAGGCGCTCGGAAGACATCACCAATGACTGGATTTGCGTCAGAGGTCCGAGCGGGGCTCCTGAGCAAAGTCTGTCAATTGGTGTTCTCAACCCTAACAGTACAAACACTACTAGCACCCCTCTCGAGGTGCGGACTATTGCATACGGATACCAATAGGCCACCAACACAGCAGTTCATTCTAGTTCTCCCTACTACCTTAAGTTATCTCAATTCCAAGCGCTAATCGTTAGCAGAGGGGCCCTTAGCAATGTTAGCGCAGCATTCACCACCCCTGGGATGCCATAGATTGAAGCGTTATCAACTCGCCAAGAGAAAGAAAAATATTATTTCCTCTAGGACAGCAACTATTGGTGAAGCGGGGACTTGGGGGGACAATCTTTTCAGAAAGAAGAACCTAGAAACTTAAGCGCAGTATCCTAAAATTATCTTGAATTATAATTTTTCGTTCAATGTCCTCACAAAAAAAGACAATAATTCTAACCCATCCAATAATTTTCAAATGTCCGGTTTGGTATCATCAGGCTGAAGACTGTTATTGGAATTCAGCCAATTAATTATTATCCTCTCACAATAAGTGAAATACGGTAAGAACTGGAATAATTGAACCTGACTTTTTGACGTTGGGGTTGCCTATGCTGGTGAGGTCAATGATTTTTTGTTTTTTTTGTCTTAAGTCCGGGGCTGAGGGACCCAGTTTTCGCAGTGCTCTCGAGCCCCTATCCAAGAGAGGGAATTTCAGAGGTCTTAGCGCGAGGTTCAATTATTCCAGTTCTTACAGTAGTACAAGGCACAGGGGAGAGGGTATGTTTTCGCACACAACACCACGTCAGTTACAACAACAGTGATTGAAATTTCAACTCAGTTGACTTGTCATATTTCTGGTTTTTGACCAATTGAGTTCCTTGGACCCCTCTTTACAACAGCTTCAAGTCTTGAGTTTAAGAGCATCCTACTCTTACTCTAATTGAATCACTGGAAGATAGATTTATCTCTTTCATCTATTGTTTTTACTTTCTCATCTTCCATTAACTACATGGGATCTGTTAATTATAGTTAAGCGAGGTTCTACTACATTTTCTGCGACCAAGGTTGCAAAGGCGGGTTTGGTAGGATCTGCTGCCTTACAAAAAATCATGGACTTGGAGAAAGAAGTATCCAAGTTGCGACATTATGTTTCTGTCTTGTCGAAGAGGAATCATGTGTTGCAGACAGCGGTGGTTGAGAGAGAGAAGAGAAAAGTTGAGTTGAGTTCTGAGGTGGCTTCCACCAGGAGGTGGCTTCCCCCAGGAGGGGTCAGGAGCCTGAGCCGCATGTGGTGGCTGAGCCCTTGGAATGGATGAGTGGATTAGTTGTGGTTGAGGCTGAGGAGAAAGTTGGGGTGGGACCATTGACAGAGCCAAGGGTGGCTGAGACAAGGGTGGCATTGATGGTTGATGAGGAGGGTGAGGCGTCGGCAGTTGGTGTGCTGATGCCTATGAATAAGAGGAGGAGGGTGGATGAGTCGGTGGAGTCGGATGATGGTGATTGAGTAAGTGGTGTGGTTGAGATTCCGGTGGGACCGAGGAGAGGGCCTCCGACAGGGCCTAGGGTGGAAAGAATTGGTGGGATAAGGAGAGGAAACAGAGTGCCGGTGGACCGGTTTGTGAGGAGGGCTTACCGGTTTGTTGACAGGTCATTGGTGGGAGAGCGCAATGGGATGGTGGGGGATTCCTACCATACCAGAGGGTGTAGTGCCCATGCGCAGAGGGGAGGGAATATGAGAGGAGGGTATATGGGGAGAGGATTTAGACCATATAGTTGAGGGTTGACCTGGGTCAAGAGAGGCTTAGGATTTGCAGTGGGCAGAGACAGCGGGCCCTAAAGACCCGAATGAATAGGCTTGGGGCTTGTGAGTAGTTTGACAATTGGTAGATAGAGTTGTGGGATTTCAGAAGTTTGTGATTTCAGGTGCGGCTTGGAAGGTTATTCTTTGTATAGCAGATGTCGAGTTTGCGACTGGTAGAATAGTGTGCCGTATGCTTTAGAGTAGCTTGGTAGCTGAAAATGAAAAAAAGTGTTTAAAAAAAACAAGAAAATTGTTTTTTCGCACACATCCTCGATTGCTCCTACAACTGACTCCTAACTTCTTATGATGTGTCACCTTTGGTGGGTGGGCCTATCAGGGTCCATAGTGGTCGTCTTACGATAGCTTCATGTCTTTACAGAAGTGATGTTACAGCAATTGGCTGGCTATGTATTGATGATTTGGGCACATCATGTTAATGTTTTCCTTGAGGCTTCTTCCTTTAATGATTTTGCTGATAGCGCTTTGGTCAGGTTGGATAGAAGTTGCGTTGGTGATGTCTGATGAGATTTTGCTGATGGATTAGGTGCCAGGAAGATGTTGATAGCATCAGTCAATGGATTGTCTCTAGATGAGCTTTGAGGTTTGTATTAATAAGGCTAGGGTGGTCAGGTTGGATAGCTCGCCTTGTTTTTTCATCCCTTGCCCATTGGTTTTGAAGTCCGGCGTGATGGATTTGCTAACGAGGCCTTGGCAGATGGGCTAAACAAGGGGAAAGAGGCTCTGTGGCAAGGCCGGCTTTTCTCGTGTTATGGAAAAAAGAGGTGGTTGGCTGGTAAGGTGGCGTTGCTCGAAGGCGCCTGACTGCGTGTAGCCTGGCAAGCTGAGACCTGGTGAGACCTCATTGGTTTCAGTTGGAGGCCAAGTGTTAAGGTGGAGGTTTTTCTTTCGTTTTTCTCTTGTGTTTTGTTTTGGGTATGGGCAAGTAAAGGGTACAGGTCCACCTCAGCAAGTTAGGCGCTCATTTTACCACTCGCCTTTGTGCAGAGCTTGGCTTGCACATATGCCTAGGGTAGTTGATCAGGAGTTGGATTGCAGCGAAAGATGAGTTTGGGTCAACGGCCTGCTATGCGGGTTAGTGTATGCTTCCTGCCATTGTACAACTTGGGAGGAGGGAAAGGGGGTTGGTATGATTAAGGAGAGGTTGTGTGTTTTTGGGGACTACTGCTGGTATGAGGCACGGGAGAATGGGCAAAATTCGCTGAGCTTAGTGGGTGGGCTAAGAACATTGTGGCTAAACGCAGTAAGCGAAGTGGCGGACCTGATCACCTTGTATTTCAGCAGGTTGGAGGCGTCTGCAGGATCCTTAAATTGCTTATGTAGCTAGAAAACCGTATAGCAGACAGGGTAAACAAGCCTCATGAGGCAACATAAAACACGAAGAGAATAAACATAAATAAAAAAAATAAAAAAACATAAAAACATGTTTTCACACACACCACTTTATGACCCACCAATTTTCTAGTGATTTTTGCTGGTCAGCCACTTTGGTGTGTGCGAAAACATACCCCCTGTAACTTGTAACTCCCTTGTACCAGTATACCAACCGCATCACTACTCCAGTGACCCACAGTAAAGCAAAGTCCCTGGTGAGGCGAGAAAGCCCATAGCACTTTTATTGGGTAGGGATGATTTGTATAGGCATTCTTGCAATGCCGTGGACTCACTATGCTGTAGAATGCTCTACTCGAGCTGCTTTATTGCATGTTTTGATGCCACAGAAATGCCCACAAGCATCAGGTGCACATGAACTGTTCGATACCTTATAGTGAGCCACGGTAAACAAAGCTAATCATTGCACTGCTCATCCACCATTGAACATTAGCACATCCGTACCATACGTAGACAAAATTGACTGCCAAGCAAGGATCGATGGCAACGCAGTCCTCCTCGTTGCCCCCCTCTTCCAACACCACTTGAAGGAATTTCTCTGGATAATTTCTACTACAGTCACGACTGGGGACACGGCAAAACTGGATGGGTGGCCAACCGGGTGCCGCAATTAACAAAAATATCAAGAGATCAGTGCACCATAGGTCTTGGCAGAGTGTGTACATTACAAATGCCTTATATTAAGGGACAAACTAGTAGTAGAATAGGTTAAATAGGTCCTATAACAATGGCATTAGGTACAAGTAAAACATCATGAGAATGAATACAAAGATGATAGAATTTACAATAAAATTGAGTCATAAGAGTGAGGGGTTTAAGAGACAGCGGAGAATAACGAGTAGGAAGTATTTTAATTCATTAAGAACATATTGAAAATGTCCAGCTCTTCTTTTTCTACCCCTCTTTCTTTACTACCAAGCATATTACCCAATATCAATTATGGTTACACTTACTCCCAATCAGACCCCTTTGAATTAGCATTTAGCTATTACCATACAAACCTCAGGTTCTACAATGAGGTCCTGGTAGATCCAGGGTCTACTAGTAGGAGTAGGCCTGTAGTACTGAAAATCACTAAGGTATATGGTGTGCTTGAATCTACCCTCTAGTAGCATATGAAACATACCTACCAGCAGACAGCAGAGCAAGCTTCCCAAAACAACACAAGTATTAACCCTGGCCGAGGAGCAAGTCATAGTTCAGCAATTGATTTTCCTCATTGATTGCAATATATCTGCTGATTGGAATACAGTTTACAACCTAGCCTACCCCAATCTGCACTGCCAAGTTCCTGGCCCAAACCTAGGCCATGATTGAATACTACAGTTCTTAGAATGACATTCTGAGGTAAAATACATTTATGTAAAAACAATAGATTCATCAGGGGCTAATGCGAAGAGCAGGGACATTGTGGATAATGGTATTTAGAAGATATGTCAAATTTTATAATTTGGAATAGGTTTATTCTTTATAACAAAAATACAATAGGACGGGCAAGAGACCTTCTAGCGCTGGGGCTAAGAGAGACTTCAAGGGACCAGTAGCTTAAAGAGATTCCAGTGGAAAGACAAATTGGACTCAGCGATTGCAGTTCAAGCAAGTGTATTCTTGGGCTAAAGGTCGGTCAAAGTCTCCTGTCTCCAGCTAGCCAGGAGACAATTTTAAATACATAAACAAGAGGGATAGCCTTCCTGCAATCACGATCATTACGAGTGGCTACACACACACCGGAATCCTATAATCCTGCAAGCACAAAGAGGCAAAGCTCAGCCTCCAGCAGTGTTACATGACCATTCCATGCCCTAAATCGTAAATATAAACGTACAGCAAAGCAAACGAAATATACCAATACAATAGCATTGTCAATATAACTCAGAGACTGTGGTGGAGCTGAAATGAAATGAAATAAACCAAATATAAATCAAACTAAACATAGGAGATCCTGTGCTGCCTGTTGCTATGTACCATTACCAAAACATATATGCATGTTACATATTTTAAAATAACTCATTTATTTTTTATTTACACTTAGCTATTTCTAAATACTGACTATGTTTTATAATTATTATATATTAAAGTTAGTTACTTAGTATATAATTAGTTAGGTGAAGCAAGAGAAAATATTCAATAGTGGCGAGAAATATTTAAGACCGTGATGAAAAGGGATGTCAGCTAGGTGTTGAATGAGCCGCAAAGTGAATTAAATGAAATTTACAACTTGCTTTGGTCTACAATGAGTAGCGTGTTTGAGAATCCTGCACTGTAGTTGAAACCATAGGAGTATATTTGATTTTTCTTATCCTATTAATAATCTTCCCTAGTGAAAATCAGCATCCAGGCACGTATAAAACAAAGAAACCGATAGAGCTTTGGTATCGCAATGCAACGAAAGGCTTTAATAATAGTCTTATCTGCCTACAATACTTTAAAGAAATATTTTGAATCAGAAACTAGAAATAGGTACTAGTATAACAAGATTGGCTTTTTTTATTGCTAATGATTAAATAATTTACTAGTATACAAATACCGAGTGTATAGAGAATAGCACATTGATATCTTTGATGGATTTGGTTCACATATCTATGTTACAATATTTGAATACTGTCTTAAACATTGAACTCTACCTCTTTGTTACCAGTCCACCCCTCTCACATCCTACTGGTTTCAACTGTTGCAGAATTTCCATCAATTAGCACATATTATACACAAGAAGTCAGCAAACTATGCGTACCAGTGAATAAAAATCAATTCCCTAATCAACTAGTAGGAGCGTATCAAAAAACATTTACAAAAGCCAATATTCAGGCTGGCTTTAGTGCAACCGGAATCTATTCTTACTACCCTCAAATTATCCTTAATATTCTAAGTGTGCCCGAACTCAGCCTTCCTCCTCAAGCAACTTTCTCTCCACAACTTATTCTCCTTCAAACCACTCAAGACCTTATTGTCTTTCACCCAAGCCTCCAACTACCCCAAGCTCAATTCATACTGCTTAGCTTTAACGACGATCAGCAATTACCTCAAATAGTCCTTGCTTAATCAAGCTCGAAATGGTTTTAACTAAGTTAAAATCATGAGCTGAGAGAAATCTAGCAAGAGCAGTTATGCATAAGGCTGGCAAAGCTCTCCTGTGTGAACAAGTAAGGCAAATTACTAGCAAACGAAAGGCCAATCGGAGGCAGCTTAATAGTGAGGCAGCCTGTATCCTCCAACATGGTGAAGTGCTTGCAGAATGGAAATGGGAGTGGGAGGGGAAGGACACTAAGTAGGCTCAATCAAGACAGACACTGGGTACAACCACAACTGCTCAGCAGCTAGGCTCATCTTGGCTACAAGCCATCCTAGTACCTAGTCCAACCCGTATTCTTGTTAGTTTAAAGTTTATTACCTTTTTTATTTTAATTTCTTCAAATTCCACTTACTAATATGCACCTTTTGAGTCCCTATGTGATCAATTCTAACGGTAGTGTGTTGTTGTCTTGTTTGTTGTTTAGGTTGGTTGGGTATTGAGAGGGAAAGTAGTGTCATTGTTCTAAGCTTGTAGGTTAGGTTTTTGGTATCGGGTCAACGCCCGGTTTGCCACCTGCCCATATGCGCCATGCCTCCCCGGTGGAGACTGTATATAATCTACTCTTGTACCTATTTACATTTTCTACATTTTGGTAGTTTAGGAGATTGTGGCACTGATGGGGGAGTGGGGTTGTCATGGTGGAAAGTCTCCTGTTCCATTGGTCGGCTTTTAATTTTGTTTAGGGACAATACAATAAAATATAGTATTATCACAACCACTTCCGGTATTACAATCGTGTCCGTGACAAGTGGGTGTGGGGTATCGGGGGTCTGCCGGCGGGGCCTGGGGGTGTCTTGGCTGGGGGTGTTTTATGCGCAGTCACTCATTGTGTGTATATTGCTTAGGCGGGAGCATGGGGAGGCTTGGCCGCCTCCGGCACAGTCAGGCTTTGATTTTGAGCTGACTATCTACTGCTGCCATAAAAGAGCTGGTATCACTACTTGTTCCTGCAGGCTTTAGAGAGGCATAATGCTTTGGTTAGGATTGTATCCTACAGTACTTATGTGCATTGGGGCAATTTATCTGGGGGGGTTTTTTTGAGGTGAGTGTACGATCACAACCACCGGTAACCGTCTTTCGCAGCCAATTACTTATATGGTGAGCAAAGCGATCGAAGTTTCCTCGTAGTAGTAGGTTGGCTTCTGAGGGATGGGCCAAGTTACTAACCTTGATGGTAGGCTAAGGTTTGCGATTGGCGTTCATCCTGTGCATTTTGAGTTTCCAATCCTTTGAATATTCGTTAATACTCAGAGGAAATATCTTATACTATCTCGCTAGAGAGTAGATTGCTGGGTTATGGTAGTATCTCAATTCATCTCATGCTTTCCTCCCCCCTGGTCAGCCTCCCAGTCGTCCAGCCAGTGGGGTACTTATTGCAGTCCATAACTACTATGACTCATATTGAGCCTTAGTGTCAAAAGAATTGAGATGACTGTTATGAGTCACTGCATAATATTTCTTCAACCAATCAATACAGTAAACTAAATCATGTGGTCGATTGAGTCACATGTGTAAAACCCATGACTCATAATCCTAAGTCATTAAAACATTCAACCAATCATAACAAAACAATAACTCACAATTGCATAGTCATGTGAGATAATATAAGTCAACTGACTTTATAGCGCGAAACAATAACATACCTATAACTAATACTCTTAGTCATGTAAAATCTGTCTTGCTTAGTCACAATTTCTGAAAGCAGGCCATTCAATTACTTCTACTCTATGCTACTCCTCCCATTCCTTAACCACATTCTTCTTATGAACCTTAGTCTTATTATCCACGAAAATTGACTCTGCACCAAGGGCTTCTTGAAGACTTTCAAGAACAGAAGGCAAAAGGTTGTGAAAATGATTGTGGTAGAAGAATGAATCAATAGAGTGAAAGATTAGAGGCACAAAGGTAAGATATTATCGACTTCAAAAACACTCCCAAACCATCAACTTTACTTTGCGTACCTTTACATGCATTTGAATGCCTGACGTATTTTACTTTTCATAAGGAGTATAGAAAACCCATACAGTATAAGAATTCCTGCTCTTTTCCAGCATGCATGCTGAGTCATTTGTGCATACTACCTGCTTTCAATCGTTCTCTATCCAATCTGCATAGTGCAATGCCCAGCACAGGTATCCAGCAGGCTATTCGGTTAATTTTGGTCTCTTTTTTGCTGGCCATGTTTTAATACCTGCTTTTGCCAAAACACCCGTGACTATTTGGATACAGATATGGGAAGTTACCCTTTGTCTTTTGAAATACTGCAGAGGCCGGTATCTATTGCCAGTAGCTTGTACTACTTGCAGGAGTCTTTACTAATCTCACTTTTTGATTATAGAATGAGGGTTGAGTGTGCGGAAATTGCGATAATTAGTTCTCTCATCCTCGTGCTAGATGAACTTCGGTATAAGTAAGTATTGTCTTGTATCATCAAGAGCGGTAACATTTTTTGCCACACTTTGATAGCCATTCCAGACTCCAATAATTTCTCCTTACTCAATGTCTGCCCTAGGCCAAATTTCATGCATCTTCACTTTCATTTTTTGATAAAACTCTATGAATCGGAGTTGGGAGATCAGGTTGAAAGGTTGCCACTCACAATAAGTTTTCAGAATTATATTTTGTTATGGTACTGTACCATTAACCAGGAACAACTCAAGTACAATTGAGAAGGTGAAACCTTCATGGGTGCAAACTCTGTTACTGATAACCAAGTTATTAGGTAGTTGAGCATAGCCGTGTAGGTCATGGATTGTCATAGGGTAGTTTGGTAGGTAAGATGAGAATTTTCTTTCTCATACGGTGGCTCGCCCATGTTGTATATAGGTTAGTGTTCATCCTTCTCTCTTTCTTAGTTAGACAACAAGAGCAACAACAAGCAATAGGCAACTACAGTCAGACAATCAAGCAATAGATATTGTTTTATTGGTATTTTAATTGAATTCATCTCTTACTTGTTTATTCTATCCTTATTCCTCCAGATAGTAACAAAAAACCATACAAAGGTAAACAAGCCAATCAACAACCATTCCTTTCCTTCTCTTCACATTCACTTTTTTCTTCCTTTGTCTTTAGCATATTAGTCATGTTAGTTAGTCCTCCAGCTGAGTTGTATTTGCTCAGCAAATTGCCAATTATAGAGTAATTGAGTACATCCAGGCCGGCAGGAACATTTTGGTTGCCTCACATATCCCACAACTCAGTAGTTGACCAAGGATAGTTATCCTAGAAGGCTTGATTTGTGTGTATTTAAAAGCAAAATGACTTGGTCTTTCTTCCTCGCTGTGCTGTTCTTTCTTAGCTGAATTACCTTTCTAGGCTTGTCACTTCTTCTGTTTTGAGCTTAGTTTTATGAGGGATTTGCTACTTCTATATCAACAATATTACACCATTTACAAAAGGATGACTGGCATTTTCTTCCACTCTGATAACCTTTTGAATAATATACAGAAATTGGAAAACATGATAGTAAAAATAAAGAATTATATTAACCCTTTTGGTATATTGCAGGAACCTTCTTACAATTATGTTTTTAGGTATTTGCTTATAGTTCTTGGCTTAAAAAGCATTAGACTCACAATTATTCTTAGTGTGGAAAACTCAATGTAAAATTGAGTGTACTTACTTCGGTTTCACTTGATTTGTAAATGTTTTTCAAGTTCCAATTGCGGCCAAGAGAGAGTCATGGTTTAATACAAGAGTTTGATCTTTTCAAAAGTATATTTCCTGGCTAATGATATCCAAGATGGTTGATGGCCAAGTATAGGTATTAAGAAGATTTTCTCAGTGGCAAATAGGTATATTAGTCATTCGAAGAGTTTGGTTCCTCAAGTGGATATGAGTTAAGGGTTGTCCAAACCACTATCATGATGCTACATACAACCGTTGAACACACAATGTTTTTTACCCACTACTATTCAACACTGTACTGTTTGACAAAGCAATGTTGAACATGCTACCATTTCAATCTACCACCAATTGACATCCTACCAATTGATTAAAAACTCTTCAACATACCAGTATTTAACAAATAATTATTCAACAAAGTAAGAGAGAAAGAAAATTACCTGCTAAAAGTTTCTTGCATGCTACAATAGCAATTTGCCACTGGTTTTCATATGATAATACTGGCAAACTGGTTGGTAGTACTAAGAGGTCAGGGCTATAGTACTAGTTCAGATAGTGTTAAAAATGTGGATAATATATTTGACACAGTTTTGATACTAACGTCACTTATTAGAACAGGCAAAATGATTAAACCTGATTCCAAGAACTCATGGCAGCCTGTATTAAGGTAAGAGAAACTGGAGGTCCAAAATATTGACAACAAGGATTATGTTGGAAATGAGCGTGATCTCAACCTAGTTAGTCTGTCATAACCCCTGGATCCTGAGATTGGCAATCATATACTCAGAACTACTTGTCGTCAAGAAACTATTGTGAAACAATTGTATCATGGAGTGTTGATGCAATATCCAATAATGTGCAAATGTTTAGTAACCTATGGTTACTTTTCTGCTTCAAGAGGATATAGCATAATAGCTGTTTAGATGGGACCAAACTGGCTTGCATGTCTTGAGACAAGAACTATCATAATAGTTCTCTTTCAGGAATACATAGTCGAGAACTATTACAATAGTGTTTGGGTTGGGCTACTGAGCGAGCATGCAGTTGGGTGATTGAGATTTGACATATATGTTCTGATAGAGCAGGAATGGAGGGAAAGGAAGCAAAAGTAATGGTATTTTAATGTCGAGTATAGCAAAGAGCTCAGAGGGTTCAGTGATGACCCTATCCTTATAGCGAAGGGATAAGCCTTCTATAGATATATTCCCACAAGGCCATCCCTAGTGACTCATCACCTCATGTCAAGTGACCTCTTATGACTCACTAGCATAATGAGTCATAGTGTGCGATCCATTAGCTAACTCTTCTGAGTCCACTGCACAACATCTGTTCACCTATCACAACCCATAAAACAAGTCATATTCTCAAATAAGTCACATGTGAAACTCAGGACTCATAATATTGGTCATATATGGAGGTAATTATATCATTGATCATCCCACTCATGCCAGTGAGTTATAAACAATGAACTAATAGTAATATAACAATGACTGGCTTTTGCGCAGTCATGTGAGTTATTCTCAGTCAAGTCACGCCATAGTGTCAAACATAACATCTTTATGACTAAGAATTATTATTCATATAAAATCTGCCTTGCATAGTGACAATATGTGACAGATTGTGGCAGAGAAATCTTTATATAAGAAAACAAGAATGATGATTGCTGCAGAAAAGTCCTGGTATCATGATATCAAGATGAGCAAGATGATTGCAGTAGAAGAATCTTCCCTCACGAAGACAAGAACAATTCTATGACAATGCATTGTTGCATTAGAAAAGCCAATTGCAAGGAACAATCTTGCAGGAAAGGAATATGGGGAACCACTAAAGAGTACCGTTGCAAGAGTGGATGAAGTGGAACTTAGTAGTGGACCTCAGGAGCAGTGGATGAGAACATTGTTTAATTTATATGAATTCTACCTGTGTACCCAAGACGGTGAGTCCATTAGTACTACTAGATGTGATCTTTTGCACAATGAGATAGGAGCCAATTGAGGAATTTTTACAAAAGGGAATGCCAGAGTCAATTGTGGTGATATGGTGATAGATTCTGCCCTATACTTTGGGCTAGGGAAATGAAGGAACATGAAAGCTTTGAAGAGGCTGTATGAAACTCAATCCGATAATGTTTAAAATAGTAGTGAGTACTTTTACATATTCGGCTTGCAATTGGTAGAAGGCTAAAATGTTCAGAGGATGATAATAAAACGATAAATATTTTGAACGCCAATGTCACTACTGTGAGCTCGGCTTACTATACAAGCACTAAGAAACCTTTGTCCTGGTTGGGCAAGTTTGTCAAAGCTCCCAAGGATACAAGATCCAAGGAGAACTATTGGGATATAGATGAGAGTAATATATCCATTTGGTACAAGAGGCCGAGGAAGTTTCTCAAAAGTGAGGTAAAAACCTAAGCATTTTAGCTGATGAGAGGAAGCAGGAGTGGGTCATGGGAGTTTCGTCATTATGATGGAAGGGGTACTTTGATCATACAATTGTAGATCAAGTCTGGATGAGCAGATGAATAGAAAAAACCGGTTAATTGACAAAAACAGCAGGCCAATACTGTTGCGCTTCACTGAAAAGCGCAAGAATGACAACATTGCAAATGTCAATAACAAACATACCATCTTAGTTACCCCACTCTGTTGTGCCTGAACAAGTTTGATTGAATTATTTCCTTGCTTCCCTCCCTCCTGTTGCTCATTTGACTTTTTCTGATGTGGTGGCAACTATGTTTTTTACATGCTTATCTTCACCGCGCTGGACTTATGCCTAAATATTGGGGTGGATCCTACGGGAGTGTTTTCTGGATGTTTTGCAAGGCGATACCCATGTTAAGGTTGAAGCAGGGTCATCAAGACCAATCCGTGCACTAAATTAGGATATCTGCCAAACTGTTTTGTTTGGAAGGTCACGAATATGGTGTTACAGGTGCGGGAAGGGGGGCATATTTGTGGGGGGAGGTGTAAGTACTTGCCCGCACTTGCTGAGAAAAACGCTGTCTTCTGAACTTTGCCGAGATCTATCCCACTTGCTGATTAATTATGCGTAGATGATGTTTTTCCAGGCGAATATGCGCGAGGACAATACCCCGAGAGACCGGGTATATAATGGTGAGTACCCGGTATATTATATTAACCTTTTCACTCACCATACTACTGCCAGTACCGGATTCGATTTGTCAAATACAGTACTAATTTTTTACCCCTTCTTACTTTACACCCCTTCCTACTTTACGCATCCCGGTAGAGAAATGCAGTCCGTAGATCCCAGATCCCTCTCTGTCCTACAAACTCGCGTCCTATATGTAAAATCTTTCACAAACTTTACTGAAACCGATGCTACGGCTCTCCATGCCGCAAGACCCGTCGTCTAACCCCCATTCCTAGGCTTGTTGGAGCGGTCTACAAGAAACCTCCAAGCTACGACATCAGAGCGAAAACATTCATAGCTAGACAAACGGGCTATGACAGTATCACACCAGCGCAGCTGGCGGAGTTGTATCTGGAGCACGCGATGGTCAAGTTCCGGATGGACTTTTTGAAGGGATACCTGCTGATATTGGTGGTGGTAGATGGCGACGATTTGCGGACTTGAGTATGTGTTCTGGAGTGTGGTGTTGGAGGAGTTGCGCCGACGTCTATGGTTTGGAGGAGTAGTTTGCTAAAGTGGGTATTATGAACACTGGTGTCGCGGGGTTTGCTTATCGGTAACTTATATTCCCCACTCCTCAACCCACACCCTACTCTAAACCGCAATCCGATTTAGAGGGTTAAGAAACCCTGCCTACGGGCCTAGTATGATATGATACAACCACATGGGACTCCTCCTTGGTTACGCTGCCGGTATCGTGATTGCGGCGGTCATATCTCATCCCGACTTGGATCCAGACGAACGACACGGAGGGTGCGGCCTTGAGAGAGTTGAATAAAGTCATTTGAATAGAGAGAGATTGTCGGTTCCGATTTCTAGCTCTTAACGGGATAGCGGCTAATGAGGTTGTAGTATTTGCGAGAGATTATGTTGTGGATAGGATACTCCTATTTCGGTTGTTATTTCGAAAAAGGAGTTGTTGGAGGGGTGGGTCCGGCAGATTGTGACTGGTGCTGTTGTCGCGGTTGGGGTGTTGGGAATTCAGGAAATCCTTTGGCGGGAGTGGAATTGTCGCGTCTTGCGATGGCTGGTGATAATGAGTGTGCAGTGTTGTTTTTTTCCTTGTGGGATTTCCAGTTTTTCCTACGGCACGTATGATACCATGGTTCGCTCTTTTACGACTCTAGTTTTATCCCTAGAATCTCTGCTGTTGGGTCTTGGGAGGGTCAGTTGGAGGAGCAGGATTCTGTGCGGAGGATACCTCTCGAATCTATCTTTAATGATTAGTTAGAGCTTACGCTGAATCAACGATAAATCAGTGCAATCCCACATTCTCAGCCAATCTATGATTTAGAGAGACGAGGTGGGTCTTGCCGATAAGGATCCTACTAATGATCAGTCCTTCATAATTCGCTTCATCTGGCCCCATTCCCCGAGAGATTTCCACGGCCCCATTCAACAAACACCAGCGTGACAGTGCGCATCCGACTCTCCCAGCCTCCTTCTAATGGCCCCCTCCACGCGGCTTCGTTCCAACTCCGGTATGAGTCTTAACGGCATTGCTGAACTGTTTATCTGAACAATGAAACAATCACCCATGCATGCCGAGTAGTACAGGAACCATAGTCAACTTGTCATATAAGACCTCTCCTGGGTTTGCGCATTGGTCCCCGCTAACAATCTGGGGAGAAAAAATTCATTGAATATGGCACATGAGATAAACCGTGATTGTAATTCAAAAGAAGAGGAAAGAACAGCCTTATAATACCAATGTCGCAGGGTGAAGCAGAGAAGAGTAATAACATGGCGTGGCGCACAATTAGCGACAAGAGTCCTGCATTCCGTTCATTTATTAAGCCAAACTCCAGAAATGGTGACTCAATCCATCAATCCATCTCTGCACTGGTGTCGGTAATATCATACAACCACCCGCCCAACAAGCTTTAGCTTCGAGGAGGAGCAGGGAAATGAAAATAATGAAAAAAAGCAAATCTCATACATCTATCGATCCATCCTTGCTCTCTCCTACCCTGAGCATGTGGGCTCAATACAACCAAACATCCTCGCTTATTATCGATCTCATAGGATGCAGGGCAGACCCCCGAGGAAAATTGCCACGCACCGAGGATACAGAGGATGACGATGACCCCGCGTTCCCTGCTCGCCCAGTTCCCACGCTTGTAGAGAAGAAGGTGGGGCTGTAGGCGGGTATGTTGAAATCTGTGATAGCCGCAATGTCAGTGTTGCGATGAGGGGCCGGAGAGGGGTGGGATAAGGCAAAATGATGGCACTACGTTACCTCAGGGGCACTGCGATAGTTAGGATTGGAAGGGAAAAAGAGGGATAGCGACCACGAGTAAAAGGCGTAATTGAAAGCGCAGTGAATCGTTTTAGCCCTTGAGAAATTATGTAAGTTGTTTTTTTCTTTCCTTCAATCCTGGGGCATCTTCCGACTCACCTCGCCTCCAGACGCAATCTAAAGCGAACCCATCAGGGAAAGGGGAGAAAGCGGGATGAGGACCACCAATCCCAACTTAAGTATCCTGGGGGCATTCCTTGTTCCTTACCAAAAGGGTTGTTCGTGGGTTGGGTGGATCACTGGGAATGGATATCGATCGGCATCTTGACATGGACCCATGAGGGGATA
>Ga0307510_10004661_pt1 | contig 16179 bp, 12 predicted proteins | sample 12_EM_MG_FD_207224 | JGI IMG/M metagenome (GOLD analysis project Ga0307510, IMG submission 207224) | Populus trichocarpa ectomycorrhiza microbial communities from riparian zone in the Pacific Northwest, United States - 12_EM | ecosystem: Host-associated > Plants > Roots > Unclassified | place...
GGCTTATACTACACCGTAGTTAGAATCCCGCATAATATTTATTCCTCGCCCGACCGAAATTTTCCCAGGCGCAAACCATCAAGACTGGCTAAACTTAATAACCACCGACAATACGGGTAGTGTATGACAGAAAGCGACCAATTCAACTCAGCCTACTACACAATGCAGCATATAGTAAGGTTCCTTGAGACCTTGATGAAGCCAGAAATTATTTGCTTCTTTCGTATCTGGAATGAGATCTTTAGGCGGCAGCATCCAGCCCCTAGAAATGTTGAGATCCGGAAAGAAGCGTTCCTTTATGCTGTCAATGAAGTCCGAGATATCTGTTGATGGGTTTTTGCTCTTTTTCTTCTTTCTCCCTATTTCACCCTTTCATTACGCCCGGTTTGCTATGGATGTCTCACTATTCCTAGGTTGAGAGGTTAGACGGAAGGGGAAAAAATATATCCCTTGAGTTGATAAGTTGGGATACAGAACCGGTGAGCCATTCAATGAAAGGACATAAGCTGTGTGGCAATTCCAGAAGGGGGGCGGGATTGAAGAAAAAGTTGACAAGGACAAGAATAACAATCAATGATACACCACAGAGGGACTCCCCGCGCTAACTCCCACCCCCACCCCGCATGCCCAATACAACAATCACCTATAAAACGATAGTAATTAAATATCTAGTGGCCATGGTCTAACAACAGCGAGAAAATAGAAGAGAACAATCAAGGAGGAAATAATTATGAAGGGACCAATCGCTGTTCCGAGGAGGAGTGACCGGGCATTGGGGTGAAGGGACTGTGAAGGAGAAAGGGAAACAGAATGGATGCGGTGTGAGGGGCTTTGATGTACTATATATCATATACTGGCCTGGCACAAGGGCCAGAGCACTGGCAAAATCATGACTATGACTAACGAATGGTAGTTGACCAAAACTTTTGAGCCGAAACTCCAAATCCTAACAGTGTATAATAATATCATAATATCAGCAATTGGATAGGCTAGTTCCAATGAACGTATATAGATAGTTTCGCCACCCTACTTATCTATTATATTTAAATTAATAAAAAAGCCCCCAGACAACATGTCAGACTTGGACAGCGTTCACAAGCGACCAGGCCGGTCAGCATATAGCCGGCAGATGAACAGTCCGGCCCGACTAGCTCAAAGTGAGTCTCACCTAGACTTTGCAGACTAGGCTTTGGGGAGGCCTGTAAGCCACGGGAATGCCCCGCGGCACCGCCAGGCTTACGGATCATGGGACCAGGTTAGTAAATTCTGTGTTTATAGACCGTCGCGATGCTCCGATGCCAGCAGATATATGAAGATACCAATCGATATTTGAAGATACCGGCCAATACCGGCTTCTTATCCAGACCGGGGCGGCAAGAGAAATAAAGAAAGTTATGACACGTCTCCAATATCGGGGTTGAGTGAGACAGAGTAGTTTCCGGTTTTCCCCCATCACCCAATTTGTTTCCTAGATGAATATAGAATAGACTACCCTTCACATATATTCCCCTTACATTCATCTAAAATATTAACACCCTTTCTGCACATTTGGTTAGGGTTAAACAAGTCCTTCCAGCAGCAAAGCCACACCCGGACTTGGTTACCCACTGGCTTCCGGTGCTTTATCCCTATGATAGCATTAACACGCAGAAATGGCATTCTGTGTACTAACACTAGGGTGGAAAGAGGCGGCTTTTCAACCCTAATCACACATTATCACTCGAAAGCCTGAAAATATCCGCAGTCTGGCTATGAACGCTCAGATAGGCCTCGAAAGCTGGAATATCAAGCATGGTCCGGCCACCGCCGATTAAATCTCAGGACTGCCTGCCTGGATCTCAAGCCCGGCCGCCCTAGACGCTTACTAACGTTGGACTTAGACTTGACGCAATAAACAGTGAATAAGTAGACAATGTAATAGTCAACCGTTGTGAATTCAGAATTTTCATAATTCACTTATAATATTATTATTACGAGACAATGACATTGTGATGATGATCATTCTTTAACAAAAGCCTTAACCCTACGCTAATATCAATTGGTTTTTTCCCTCTTAGGGCACGAAACAGGATGAAGGCCTACTGGCCATATAAGCAGCTCCAAAGCGGAACCACCTAGCCTAACCCATGGTAAGCACATGGGTGGATATTAGTAAACTATCACGCGAAGTAAAAGGGAAAAAAGGAGCAGTAAATAAGCAAAAGTATCTCCAATTCATGACCAGCACTGGAGTAAAGTTGGCACCCAAACCAAGCACGACAATCCAATCTACCCTTATCCTAACTAAATTTACTCATCGCTATCCACCAATTTCCCTCCATTCCACCCAAATCAAATCGCCTCCGTTAACCTGCTTGAGTCTCCTGAGGAAACATTATACCTACCTCAATCCTTTCCAAGTCCTCCCATCCCGCCCCCTCGGTTGCCAACCATCCATCACCACCTAAACTTTCTTCATCTTCATTCATCAGAACCCTGAGAATGGTCCTCGTTCCCCGCTCCCCCATCTCCACTCTGAGTTTCAAATTTATAACAATAGAAAACCCCTTGAGCATCTTATTGACTCCTGATTGCAACTCTTTGACTGAACTGCTACCCAATGGGGCCACGGGATCCCACCTAAGGTCGATGAGGTTAGGAACGCAAAGGTGGTTCTCTAGGCAAATACTTAAATTGTGTAGTGGAATGACATGACTGCGGCGGGAATCTACTAAGGCGGTAATCAATGGGAGGACAACGGGGTGGAGGGAGTCAAGGATTTCGTGAGGAGACATTTGGTGGGCGATAGCCCAGGGGATGTGCCCGGGGAATGGAAAAGAAGTGTTTCGGTAGGGAGCGCGTGGGGTTGGCTGGAGGGATGGTGAGAGTTGGAATATGCCTCGAGGAGGGGGTGATGGTTGGAGGGATTGGGATGAAGCTTGAGGTGCGGGGGTTGCAAAGGGAAGTTGTGTCTCGCGGGTAAGAGTAGGCGTGGCCATGCCTCTGGGCTCAGAGGATGAAGAGGGGGCTTCACTCGGAGAGCACCGCGGCGCTGGGACGGGCCGTGGGGGTGGCAAGCCATAACTCCCTAGTGTGAGGGAATCTGTTAATTGTGACAACGGGGGGGTATCCCCATGGGTAGGCAAGGGGATGTCCAGGGACCTTGGAGAAAGTGAACTTGGTACAGGAGCATCAAGTAGGGAAGGAGGTGGTGATCTGAGCGCGGGACCATATGAGTGTCCGGGTGGTAGCCGGTAAGAGGGCCCCATTGAGGTTGTATTCGGAGGGGGCGGTGGGCGATAATTCCCTAGTGGGGGGGAATTTGTTGATTGTGACAACTGGGAGGTAACCAGATGGGCAGATAAGAGGATATCCAGGGAGCCTGGGGAATGTAAACCTGGTACAGGGGTATCAAGTAGTGAAGGAGGCGGTGATCTACGTGCGGGATCATTTGAGTGTCTAGGTGGTGGCCTATTAGATGACCCCGCTGAGTCTGTATTCGAAGGGGATGGTCGTGGTATATCATGCTGTGAACTAGGGGGTCTATAAGTCCGCACCGAAGAGGAGAACCCTGAAGGAGACAATGGTGATATACCCCTCCGCGTATTAGTAGACACCTCTGGCTCTCTTTGGTGTGGTCCGCAAGCTGGTGGGTGCGAGCCGGTGCTCGATGAAGATAATTGAGATATACCCCGTCCAGGATCGACGGGCATCACTGAGCCTCCTGATGAGGACCCCTCGGATCCGGCCTTCGGTAGCTGTACGCGGGTGATGCCTCCCACTGGCATTCCTGAAACCTCTTCCAACTGCCCCTTCCATCTCTCACCCCTTCCTCCCCAGTTTAGTGGCACGTTCCCCTCGGTGCTCGGTGGCTGGCTTTGGGGCTGGTTTCCGCCCGAAGCCTCAGCAGTTTGGTCCAACGGAGCCTGGATTAATTTAGCATAATTCCAACCTGAGGCTTAATCGCTATGATTACCATATCGTGGAGCTGGCTACCCGACCCTCTTTGGAGGGGTGGAAGAGTTGCTCTCATTACACTAGCCCCAGACCTTGAGAGAAGAGACTCCCAGAAAATACGTACATCCGCGCCGGCGCCGTATCTTTCAGTCACTCCAGCTTGAATATCTCTAAGCCCAGCTGAAATTATTCTGCATCTCTCCTCTAAATCCTATCAAACAGTGAGTTGAATGGTCACTCTTTACAAGCGGCGACATACCTTAGTTGTCATTCTCGCCAACACTCTGCGCCTGTCGAACCCCCTAGGACTACCGGTACGCGGATTTAGATCTACCCTTGCACCTTCCCTCTCAAGAATCATGACAACGGCATCAGCTATCTTTTTAATTCGTCTAGTCATCCACCTTCCGCCGACCTTTCTGATTTGTTCATTGGCCCAATTTTGCTTCAAAGACGCAATATAGAGGGGCGGCAGTGGGCTTAAATTTGGGTCTGCGCCTGCTGCAATCATCATATTGATAAGATCTACCTTAGGGTATTTCACTGCAGTAAACAATGGGGAGTTGCCCATTCTAGAACAGGCATTTATGTGATCTTTCCCTGGCCACAGTTCTTGAAAATATTGAAAGATACTCCTCGTTTCAACTGGGGCGTTTTCCCCGTCTACACCCGCTGCAGCAATGGCATGGAAAACGTTCTCGCCGGTGCCCGGGGAGCAAATAAATGAGGGGGGCGGCCTTTCCGGATTTGACTTGCATGTCATCAAATATTTTATACCCTTTAGTGGTAGAGGAATCTGCAAGCATCGAGCCAAGATAGTACTGCCCTCGATGAGGCAGTCCCGATCCGCACCGTATTGAAGAAGGAGATCGGCGACTGGGTAGTTGCATTGAGCGACGGCTAAGCAAAATGGTGTTGTTCCATTCTCACATACCCGATCCACCTGCACTCCACGCTTCAACAACAGTTCTGGAAAGAACAAATCACGATGACCTGCAAACACACAGATGTGGAGGTAGTTTATATTGGCCCGAGTCGGAAATGTTAGGTGTATGTCCGCTCCATGATCGAGAAGGACTTCGAACACGTCCCTATATCCCCTGTTGATCACGCCGAGTAGTGGGGTTCTGTTACCACGGTAGGTATCTAGATACTGTTTCGAGGGTGTGTGGCTCAAAAGGTACTTCACTACGCTTGGGTAGCCTGCCAGAGCAGCATAGTGGAGCACTGTATTTTGTCCGCCACATCCTGCATTGCGATAATTGATAGCTTTGTGTTTATGCAGAACTTCAAGTGTGGCTATCTTGGCATTCTCATAGCTTCCCCCATGTTCCTGAATCTTTTGTAGACGGTGCAGAGGGCCAAGGACTGCCACTTCCAGTGACACGGGAAAGGAGTCTTCCGAGGAAATTCCACGACTCGATGCTGCTGCCATCATATCTAGCGCTTCGGCACGGCCAAATGCGCATGCAAGACGGATAGCCGACCCGCCCTCGCCCTCGCCTTCGGCATATGGGTCAGCGCCCAGACGGAGAAGGGCTCTAATACTAGCTATGTGATTTCTCGCGACTGCATAATCTAACGGAGAGTGGCCCCAAAATCCGTACACGTCCTCTCGTGGATTTTTCGATGCACATTGGTTTACATCTGCGCCGTTGCTAACCATCAACTCAGAAATGGTGTCGATGTGTTGTTCATCAAAAAATGGAAGGAAATGGATAGGGCCTTCTCCGAAAATATTCGTTTTGTCCGCCTTGGCTCCTGCTTCCGTGAGACACATAGAAACTTCATAATGCCCTGCCCTGCTAGCTTCAAGCAGAGGTGTCTCCCCCAGGCGGTTGATAACATTGACTCCTATACCCAAGTTTATGAGATCTTTGACAATTTCTAGATAGCCAGACCGAGCAGCGCAATGCAACAATGTGTCCCCGTCTCCTGTGACATAAATATCGCACAGCTCAACACCAGGGGAGTCCTCAATTGCCTTCCCTATTCCTTCCAGACTGCTTACATCTACCCATGGGAACATCGTAGACCGCTGTGACATGCCCCTAGCCCCTCCACATTTACGGAACAGCGCAAGGGTCTCATCGTAAGCGTCGGGGTAGTACTTTCTTAGGTCTTCAAATGCCGTATGTAATCCTTTTAGCGCCCCTTGTCGTAGTAAGGCTTCGAACGGAATCTCCTCATAAAGCTGAATACCCCAGGCATCAAAAATCCTACCAACAAAGTGCCCAATCTTATGGTATCCCCCACCATCCAGGTAGCGCGCTAGCCATCTTAGAGCCATATCCGAGGCGCCAGCGATTCCTGTGCCATAACGACTGACAATTAATTGAAATATCTGGAAGCTGGCTTGATGCGCGTGCACGGAGTTACTAGAAGCAACTGCCTCTAAACCATGAATGATAGAAGCTCGCACGCAAAAACTATCCTCTTTAATGCAGTGAGCGTCAAAAAAAACCTAGTAAGGTCAGCGTACTACAGGTTGATGGGGCACAGATAAGACTGACATCTTCGTAATCAAATTCTTCTAACAGGGTGGCTGGAGGGATATCATCTGTACCCCCTGTAAGCTCGCAAAGCTTCATCACGGCTCTCTCAAGATTCCGCTGAGTTGGTAGGTATTGAAGAGTGAATCCCAGCACCTCGCAAACCGCCGCCGCTTCAGAAGCGTCACAGCGTTCGCATAACATTATTGCCACCAGCGATAGAAATTCGGTGTCTTTTTTAAGTTCTTGTGATCGTGGCTCAATATCTACCACATCGGACTTGAATGGAGCAATCTTGAATGGATTGATGCCGCCAAGCATGACACGGAATATTAACATCCCAAAACTATAGATATCCGTAAATTTTAGGTGCTCCCTTGGGATATCCTCGTCATATTCGGGCGCGTTCCAGGGAATCGTGTGCGCTGGTAAACCCCTTTGTTCGTCCTCCCTGAAATCCAAAACAGAAGATCCAAAGTCCCCAATCTTTCCAACCATCCGTCTTTTCTCAGCTAACCAGAAAACGAGTATATTCTCACTCTTGATATCCCCATGAACTATACCACTTCCGTGAATAGCCAATAATGCCCTTCCAACGTCTTCACAGAATTGCATTTTCTCCAAAAACTTCATCCTTGGCCTTTCCCTCTGATAGTCCCTTAGTGTACCTTCTTCGGAGTATTCCAGCATAAGTAGAGGCCAGGCGACGTCATGGTGATTAAGGTCTGGCTCCCACCCAACCCCCAAAAGCGTGATAATATTCGGATGAGATCGTAGTGGCGGATGCGTGAGGGCTCGGATCTCCCTTAGCGAAGCATGATACAAGCTCTTCTTAGCGGTATTATTGTTATAATCATCAACAAACTTCAATCCCTTCACTACATACTTATCGCCCACATCGTACCCAGCACTCCCGTTCATAAAGTCCCGAGTAGCCTCTGGAATTCGATGTAGCGAAACCTTAAACGACAATCCCCCACCCAAATTGTCGATCTCTCCTATCGATACGTTACTAATGACCTGAAACTCGTCGTTCCTTGGCCATACCCTACGTACAAGCGAGAACAAGTGAAGAAAGTCCAGTGGTCGTTCATGAGCCTGCGCCAGCGCTCGCTGGGCCCTCTTTCCCGTCAAGTCGCCCGCACGAAAGATCTCTCCCGAACTTAGGGATCCCGACGATGAGCTATCGGAGGGTGAGGAGGAAGTTTGCTCCCTGACCATTCCTGTCCAATTTGGTCCGCTCGCCGCCACGGTCTCACTCTCTGTAGGCGGCATCGCAGCGGGTGGGGGAATAATGAATGTGGGCGCGGTTGGAAGCCGGGTAGGATCTGCGAAGAGGAAGGATATGAAGTATGTGTGCCAAGCAATTAGGAGCAATTCTCCCGTCCTGTTATGATGGGCCGGAATTTGCAGTTTTGGTGACCTGATTTAAGGGGCAATAGAAAGGTAAAGTTAGGAACAGTGCGATGGACGGGGAGGTTTTTTTATCCTTTAAGGTTCGTAGGATAATAGAGCAATGTTGCAATGAAGGGGGGGGTTCGATCAAAAAATTATTGAAGGCGAGGAACGCGCTTTTTCAAACCGGGGGGTTATAAGATAGAACCCCTTCTAACAAATCAGTAAGCAATAATATCCGAAGGCAGTTGGAAGCAAAGAAACAAATGAAATGATAAGAAAGGGCGGCAAAATGTAGTAGAAAAGGCAAATAAACTAGCACCGATACTCCACTTCCCGGCTTCGGAGCAATAAATACTCACATATCTGGGCTACATGTAGAAATTCGCATCAGAGTTCCTGTTATTTTTGCCTATCATACTAAGAAATTAAAGAACCCCCCCCCTTCAACCCCTATTTTCAGAAGCCCCGATTCAAACCCCTCCCCTTCTAACCCCCCGGATTCGATCATCAAAGGCCTTCTTTGCAACACTGTAATAGAGTGGACGCGCTGCGTCCTGTGTTACCAGCAGAAGAGGTTTGAGACAGTGCTTGTCATTAGCCGGGCTAGGCCTGCCCCCCCAACCTACTTGTCACAGGCAAGAAGTACCCGAACATTGAGGTGATCAGACGCCATTTTCGGCAACTCTCACCAATATTACCCCTGTTAACTGTGTACTTGTACTTTACACGTGCCATGGAGAATGTTTTCGTATACAAGTACGTGTACCCGTATGTAATCATCGGAATACGGACACTAGCCCGTGTGGGTACTGTGGGTCAAACAGAGCGACTATGGATGGCTAGCTAGATATTTTATTTCTTTTATGTTCTGGGGCTCGAGCGAACTGTTTAGTTAGTTTTTACTGGGCGATGAAAGGTGTTGTGACTCCTGGGGAGGGAGTGATTTGTAATCAGCTGGTTGTATCGTGGGGTTTTAAGCAAGGATAGGGGGGAACACGGAAGGAGACAGCTTTGTACCTACACATACATCCGATAGAGAAGGTTTTCACTTTTCGGGTTTCCTTTCATCAGAGTTCTGTGATCAACATCGAAGATACTTTACCAGTTCTTGTAAGTGCGAGCGGCGTTTGCCCACTTAGGTTCTGCTAAGGCATTTCCAGCGGTTTGATCATTTCTCTCTGTTTGGTTTCCTTGTTTTGTTTGGGAACTTCACTCGGAGAATATCCTCCTCTGGCCGGAAAACATTGTTTCAGTACTGAAACGATGACTTCCGTCCGGGCAGATACTATCTTCCTGTGGGTGATACGAACCTAAGGGTAAACTGAAGAACAAACCGACGGACGAAAACACGGAAATGATATCACGATCTAGAAACCAAACAGTACCAAGGTGGGCAATCGCCGCTCACACACTGAGTAGAGTTAAAGAAACTAAAGACAATGAAAAAAACCGGTGGAGAAAAGAAAAATCTCTATCGACCAATAGACAAGGTCCGCGTTGTTCTGTTCTCGTCGTTGTTCCTTCGTCCGTTCTCCCTTGTGTTCCTGTGACCGTTTCCTCCTCCACTTCCACCAAACCCTACGATCCTTGCCCTCTGTTACTAATCCCTGCCCCCTTGCTCCGCCCGTCTAACACCTAGCTATGTAAACTTTCTGCTATGAATGTAAAATACAGGAAACATTTTTCGTAATATCGGTAGGCTTACTTCGAACCCCACAGTACCCCACCGGGCACAGAATCCTCCGGACACCCCCAGTAACTTTATTATACAAACGCTAGGAAAGCTAAGCTTTTTGGAATTACCAAGAAAAATCTTGGTAAAATATAAACTCAACTCATCCTGCTTCAGACCTCGAAGGCGGAAACGATACACGGCGAAAACGAGTGGTGAAACGAAACGAAGCGCCAAGCAACTCACAACTAAAAATGATCGCACACTCATAGGTGGGGAAAATCTTTTCACTAACAACCTCAGGCTGACACTCAACTACACCTCTTGATACTTGATGCCCGATGCTCTCTCTAACTAACTAAGTGCGATCACAGGAGTATAATATTATTGGAAATGCTGTTCGCCAGACTCTCTCGATATCTCCTTTGTTCTTTAGATAGCTTCCGGGGAAGTGCTTTGCCTTCGGGCATATGGGTTCGGGTTCGGGCGTGTGTTTGGACGTTCGGGAAAGAATTTCCTAAACAGGAATGCAGTGATCGGAACGGAAGCGAAAAGGCTGTAAGAAAGGCCGGAAGGAAAGCGAAAAGGTTGTAAAAGGTTTTACACCCGAAGGGAAAGTGATAATTGTTCTTTCATTTTATTAGCATGGGAGTTCGAAAAGATGGGAAAAGATGGGAAAGGAGCAAACTGTCTAAAGGAACTGTGTGGTAGTTCCTGAAGGATACGAGAAGTTTGTGATGATATATACTCCTGTCTTTACCTTAGTTAGCTGTGGTTGAAGGAGGTGTCGTTAAGTGATTCAATAATTTCATTCATAACTAAGTTACAGGAGCGACTACCTATCCGGGCTTGCACGACCTAACAGCAGTACGTTCCAAGGAGTACGCCAGTCCCCGATCGCCTTGAGCGAGAGACTGTGGCTGTTGTTAAGTTAGTGAAGACTTTTCCCGGCCCCTGAGTGCGATCGTTTTAGGTGAGTTCCTTGGCGTTTATCGTTTCGTTTCGTTGTTGCCGTCGATCCAAAATCCAAAATATATCCACAAAGAGTTCATATCCATCCATAAGGCACCACACTATTCCATGTGAGTCTCTCCTTCCCCCGTGAGCACCCCCGGCTAACTAAAAGGAAAACGAACGCTTTCCCACCTCCGGGCTTCCCGCTCTTTTCAGCTGATTTTACAGTACTTCCGCTTTTCTCCCAGCTTTCCCGAAAGCTGCACGATCCCAAAACTATCGCGCATTCCTGCATTCGCAATGCTCTCCTGAACGTACAAATCAAGCGCCCAAAGCCGACCCGTATACCCGAAGCTAAAGCGAGTCTCCGAAGACAAACCTATGCCTGATGCTGGAGCCATATTCCCGGATCCTCAGCGCACACCCAAAGCCACAAAAAAGCGTGCTCCGGAAGCTATCCGAACAAAGGAAGTATCGTGAGAGTATGGCAAGCCCCATTTTCAACATCCTGAATATTTAAAACTCGATGTACAGAGACCTCGCCCAGGGGGCTTGGACCAGTCCATTGTGTGCGAGATCTCACCTAGAATGAACAGGAAAGGTGTAGGGGGGAGTAGAATATGGACTGCTCGGTTGACTTCTAGCTTGAGCGGGTGCTCATAAACCAAGCTGTCGCCCCTAACATCTTGAACGAATTACCGACAGCTGTAGCTCTAGCGCGCAGTAATTCAATGGGTTGCTGCTCGCTCACCCTCGACACCCGAGTGCCGAACATGTGGCGAGTGCGCTGCTAACCGCCGCACCCCACCCCCGAACAAGGAGGAACACAGGAGGATAGAATGAAAATTTTCATTTGTTCGACACACGGCGTCAGATTGTTTGATACTGGAATAATAGGAAGCGGGCTATCATAATTTCAGCTTCCAAAAACACACGCAAATATGATAGCTTCTTGATACAGTTCGTGGACAGAATTAACTAATGATGGCAACATAGACTCATTATCCACGCGTACTTCAAACACCACCTGAACAATTTTCTCCAGTTCAATTTTGTACTATGTATTCTGCTATATATTTGCTTTTTTATTTTCTCTTTGCTTTTCATAATAGTGGGGTGGTGGGAGAGTGCCGTTCTCATGATCGAAGTTTTTCCTGTTCCTTGGTGCGCGGTTAATTTCGTCCAGGGACACTACAATTCAGTCTTCAAATATCCTACAATATCCTACCTTGGCGCCGCTATCTCGAAGGTTAGGTGCTAGGCTGCTAGTAGTCTGAAGATGATTTATGATAGGACTCTGGAGATACCGGTTCCTGTGTCGGTATGGAGTGAGGGTTGGAGTTGCTTCTTCCGACTTAAAATGAATATGCAGAATTGATAGAGGCATAATACGGTATCTTACATAGCATTGTCCTACGATTTGTGATGCCCCATATCGGTTTGTCAACTCCCTAGGTGCCTTCTCCGTTGCGGTGTCTCCTCTGCATTGAAGGGATTGGAGGACACTACCAAAAAATACAAGCCAAATGGCCCCACCTTTCTTGGGCCCTGAAAAGCTCATGGACCCATTTGGCCCCATGAATTCTCCCGGTATCATACCACATCTATAGAGAGACGAAGCATCCACAAAACGCACCATGGAACGAATAACAAATATGCAATTATTTGGTTCCGGTAATGTCGATTATAGGAACACGAATAAATGGTAGGACAAGCGTTTTCTCGGGGGTTGGGGGAAAAAGGGTTAACCGGTCGCTTGCACTCCCGGGAGTCATAGCTCACTGCACACGGGCCCGGGAACAACCAGCACATATAGTCCCAGCAAGTTCCCGGGAGTGCCAGTGGAGATACCGAAGCTCCCTACAGCTCTCATTCTTTGTTGTCCCGCCCACCACCCCTAATTTTCCGATTGCGCCCTCATTGTCATATAAGGATATATCGGTGGCAACGATCTCAAGAAACAAGGGCAGCGGCACCTCCACCAATGCCTCCAACAGCGGACTCATGCATGAAAATTTATGTAAGGTTGGATAGGTAGGATTGCTTTGGGTTTTCTGACTTCTATGTATTTATGGGTTTTCACTATCTTTCGTATTGGCTACTCTTTCAATTTACTGGTTTGGCTTTGGAAAAATTGGCTACAACAAGACTATCACTGTGAACAAAATAGACGACGAAGACAACCAAATTAAGCAGTGGCACCCGCCACTAGGGCCTCAATGCTGACATCAAAGTATGCAAGCCCACCGGGTGGATGGTGTGGGGGGTTGGCTTCGATGGAAGGAAGGGTTTCGGATGTGAGGTGGGAGCCAAGCAGTAGCGGAGCAGACTGTTTCATTCTGCTACGGCCGTCCAGGTGTAGGGAAGGCACATATCAGGTGAGCGGGGAGCTCTCTGAACAAGTGTATATCGGTGATGACTAACGATACAAGCTCCTTAGTCATTGACTGGTTGTTCGATCAGGTCCCTAATAGATACCGCTTTTGCGGGCCTTTTCTGCGATTACCTTGCCCAGGAGCTGCAGTCCACCACGAACATGTTGGGTGCTAGCCTCAAGAAGTTTTTAGAGAGATATGGAACCCCGGATCCCGTGCGGCAGGTGTTTCGCGAAGGGAAAAGGAGGTTTGGCCGACAGGCCGCGCGACTTTCGGACCCGGTGAAAATACTAAATGAGAAGATCAAATCCCTGCCGGAAGTGTTCATCTTGATTGATGGTTTAGATGAATGCCTTCCGAAGAATCGACAAGAGTTTTTTGGAGTCACTTCAAGAAATTGTAGATGCCCCGCCGACCCCGTGGGTGTTCCTTAGCTGGAGACCTCACACCCGGGACGAAATTGGGAGATATTTCACCAAGGCGATCATAACAGCCATCATCCCTACCATTGGGAATATCGAGAGATATCTGGAAGCGAAATTAGGCCGAGATACCAGACCCAGTGCCATAGAAGATGGCTTGAGAGCTAAGATTATGAGAGTAATTCCGGGAAAAAAATTCTCAAATGTGGGTAGGGACCACCCAGTCCTGGTTGGACATTGGTTAACAATAAAATATAGATTTCTTCTTATCTCCCTGAATACCGACCCGGTCCTGGAGGAGGCAATAACCCACTAGAGAAAGAAAAGGCTCGACAAGACGATCCAAGGGAATGGCCTCCAAGATGCATACTGGACAACCCTAGCACGAATAAAGGGGCACAGAGGAAGCAAATCGAGAGCCGGCATGGACGCGCTAATGTGGCTATCACATTCGGTGCGACCATTAAATACCAACGAGTTATGCCATAACATGGGGGTAGAGGTAGGGCCCACAGATCTGAATTCCCGAAACATTCCTGCCATGGAAACATTGCTTGGATACTCTTTATTTGCTCGTAATAGCTGAAGCGTCTACCTGCGCCGTCCGTCCCGTCCACTATACCCTTCAAGAGTATCTATCCGGGAATATCGATCCTCTCTACAGCCCTCACGCGATGATTGCCGATGCTTGTTTAACGTACTCAACTTTCAGTGCCTTGGGGACCTTTCACATATATGGATGATTGGTCCCGCCCTGGGCCACCGTTGCTTGAATATGATGGAGGTCTGGTTTATGCGCAGGGAAATATGCCGTCGTACAAGCACCGCAAGGACATAGCTATGAGCCGAACTGTCGTCACGAAAAAGACCCGGGTCAGTCGCTGATAAGAAAACTGAGAGGTGTTCGATATTCGATGTATATGACAAGTGTGTTCGCAAAGGAGTGTAAGGTGATGCAAAGAAGTGATGATACAGAGAAAGGAACGCAGCTCAGACTAGACACAGTTTGTGGTGGCCCGCACAGTGGGCTCCTACCACACAACACCAGTCACCGCCGCGCGGTCTGGTCAATAGCCCTGCTCACACCTACAAGTGTGCCCTAACCTAATATACCACGATGGGGTTACTCCATCAGAATATGCTTCTTATTACTGGGGAACACGTACAGAAAGGGAAGCCACGAAAAGTGTGAGCACACTCGCACTAAAACTTCTCGATGGATTCGATAAGAATATTTCCTCTAGGGTACCCTGATCCTTAGGCAGTGATAATTTAGACGAGCTCTTTTGGCATAACTCAAAGGGTTTCACCAGGCTCCATTGCACTGCATACTTTGAGATTGTCGAGATAGCGGTTGCTCTTTTAGATACGAGGAAATACGATTTTAGCGCGACGACATTACGTGTAATACAGCAATCTCGTGGGCCGCTAGAAAAGGACATGAGGCTATTGTAGAGATGCTTTTAGCACAGGGAGATTCCACTCCCGACACCGCAGACAAACGGGTTCGAATATCTCTCTCGTAGAAAACTAAATACGGGCATGGGGGCATCGTGAAGGCACTTCTAGAACGGGAGGATGCCACCCCCGACAGTGCAAATAACTGAAGCCAAACATTTCCCTCGTGGGCAGCTAGAAATGGGCGCGAGGTCATTGTGAAGATGCTTTGGAACCAGATAATGTCGCTCCCAACGCTCTGGGCGAAGGCAGTAGAGCACCTCTCTTGTAGGCAGCTAGGAATGGGCATGTGGGCGTTGCGAAGATGCTTCTTGAACGGGAGGATGTCTCTCCTAACACTACCGATGAACACGGTCGAACACCTCTTCCGTGGGCATCTAGGAAGGTGTATGAAGGCACTGTGAGAGCGCTCCTAGGACGGAGGGATGCAGCCCCCGATACTGCCGATGAAAACTGTAAAACACCCCTCTCATAGGATGTTGAACGCGGACATACGTGAGTAATGGAAATGCTTTCGAACGTTGCAGAGTCAGCCCGGACATCGTGATGCCAGACCTCACTAGCCAAGCAGCGCTTTCCCGGCCTACTGAGAGGCAACATGGGAAGCTCTAAAGCGGCGATTGGAAAATTCGGGCTCTGCTCCCTCGCTGGAGCGTAGCAATATCTCAATGGGCCTGTTCCCAACCGATCCCACCAAGCCATCTCAGCGCCCCTCCGAACGGGCCCGGAAGTCTTAACATTCAAGACAAAGGCCCCTCGCCCAAGGACTCCCCTAATTTGCAGCATTGCGCAGTTGCACTCCTAAACTTTTCCCTCAGCTCCCCCTTTCTAGCCCTCCTTTTGGTTTTCCCGCTCGTTTACCCTTTCCCATCCTGGCTATCTACCTACCGTAAGCACAGGAATAATAGAACTTCGCGCTAAGACGTCCGAAATTCCCTCTCCTGGATAAGGGGCGAGCGCATGGCGAAAACTAACCCCTTCGGCCCGAGTTTAAGACAGGAAAAAAAGAAAACCAGCCAGACCTTACCAGCAAAAGCAACCCCAACGTCCTAGAGCGAGGTTCAATTATTCCAGTTCTTACCGTACCAATGTATCATATTATTTCCTTCACTTACGTTAAGGGCAGTACAGTATAGTACTAGTACTACCTCATTCTACTAAGGAAAAAAGCTATGCATACAAGGCAATAAATACGGAGAGGGGGGGGGAACAGCTGCCCTCCCAAGGTAAAAAAAACTTTTTTTTTTCTATTCTTACTTTTTTTTCTATTTTCTATTTTTCATTTTTTTTTTCATTTTTTTCGTATTTCTTTCTTTGCCAGCCCCCCTCCTATTCGCTTCTGCTACCCGCCGATCGCCAACCTTTAAGGTCTAGAGTCGGATTCTACCACCTCGTAGCAGGATTGTTAAACCCCACAGCCCTATTGATGAGGGCCAAGTTCTTCAATCTCCCAGTTCCCATAGGCCAGGATT
>Ga0307510_10004662_pt1 | contig 16178 bp, 4 predicted proteins | sample 12_EM_MG_FD_207224 | JGI IMG/M metagenome (GOLD analysis project Ga0307510, IMG submission 207224) | Populus trichocarpa ectomycorrhiza microbial communities from riparian zone in the Pacific Northwest, United States - 12_EM | ecosystem: Host-associated > Plants > Roots > Unclassified | place...
AAAATAAAAAATAAATAATAAAAAAACCCCAAGTCTAGCTATTGCCCTGTTCACAACGTTACTCCTTACCAATAATTTACGCCATCAATTTGCCCTTAGGATTACTTAAAGCCACCCTTCCACCTAGTCCCTCTTAAGAATAATTAACAAAATCATCATATAACTCTTACGCCATGAATAATACTTATTTTTCTTTTCAAAGATAATCATGCACCTTTTATTTGTAATTGAATAATATTATTAGTAAATGAAAATATCTGATAGTTTGTAACTTGAAGGCAATATAATTAAAATGCCCATAAAAATTTCCATGGTATTAGCTAATTAGTTTGTCAAACAAAAATAATTAAAAAATTGGTAAAAAATTTTATTTTTTTCTTTCTTATTGAATCTTTGAAATAAGATAAAAAAAAAATCTTAGCCCGAGTGAATAAAAAATTCAAAAAAATAAAATTTCCAGCATCAAATAAATAAAAATAATTTGAAGAATTGTTTAATAATTTATTTTATAAAATTTTAATTATTTTTATTTTAATCACTTTTTTATGAAATAGTATCTCATAATATGATCATACATGTCCTTCTCTAAAAAAAAAATCTAAAATTATTAAAAACTTAGATTAATCATGAATGAAAAGACTTTTGTTATCTAACAAATCAAATTATAGGTATCCAATTACCTAAATTAAAACTATAGAGATATCTTATAAAAAATCAATACTACATATAAACCTTTAGTGTTAATAAACCTAACATAAGCCCCATATAATTTGTTAGTAATATATGGAATTGCTAGGTTTTTTTTTTCAATCTTGTATGTGCTAAACTATGTATTTTTGAGATCTGTGTAACTACATGTCCATATGAAAAAAAAAAAAACTATATAATAAAGTATATTTATGGTTGTTTGATATTTTTTGTTCTAATAATAAAATATTTTTTGTTTATTTTCTATATATTAAAACTATCTTTTGGTTGGATTTAAGACAAGTCATTTACAAATGAAATTGAAAGTAACCAACTTACCATAAAAGTCAAGTCTTTATCAATAAATAATGTTATTAAATCTTAGGATTACTCAAATAGTTACTTTATCAAGTTGTGTGTTTGGTATTCTAGTAGATTTTATGATTGTGGTTTTAATAAATAAGTTTTTAAGAAATATTTTAATTAGTTGCGGTTTTTAAAATATAGATTTTAAAAAATATGTATTTGATTAAAACTATAATGAGATGGATTTTTGCATACAAAATAAATAAAAAATAAATCTTCATGAATGAAAAACAATTTATTTTAGCTTCTATAAAATTAAAGTTTGAAATACAATTATGTATGATGCACAATGTAAAAAACAAAAGCTATTTGGTTAGCCAAACATATTTTCTCTATGGTTATATAAAAATTAAAAGTTACCACGATATCAAATAGTATCTAAATAAATGGTAAGACTATTGGATCATTCATAATATTATTCTACATAAATGATAAAATAGTAAGTGTAAAATTAAAAAATATAAAGTTACTAAATTCTAGCTTCATAAACCATATCCTATACTTTTCTTTCTTTCTTTTTCCTTTTCTTTTAAAAATAAAATTGAGTTATTACTTGATCAATTGATACAACCAACAAAGTTTGATAAGATACGATTGTCTTTTACTAGTCTCTTGTGTATCCAAATTTTAACATCAACTTGGACTAGCCATACCAAAACCTTTTTTTTTGGAACAAAATAACACCAAACACCCTAATTTCTTTAGATGTTGCCTCTAACCAAATTTTGCCAATAGTTAGCCCTAACTCCATTTCTTTTTTTTCTTTTTTTTCTTACTTTTTTTTTTCTTTCTTCTTTGTTGCAAATTAAGTTTTAATTAGGACTTAACCTTTGATAAAACAACAACTACTTCTATCAAATGAGAACTGGAATTCTAGATCTCAAACTCTTTAAAAAAGAATGTCTATTCTAAGAAGCTTCATCGAGTAGAAAAGGACAAGAGTTTAAAGAAAAAAAATGTAAAAATTTAAATATACTAGAATAAATAAATAAAAACAATAAAAAAGTAACAAAACATTTTGAGAAAAAGATAAACAAAATTGCATGAATTGAATACGTAAGGTTAACCATTGTTCACAGTGACTAGATGACTCTTTTTATATTAACACAAAGTTTGAGTCCTATTTAAATATGTAATCCTAATCTTACACATACATACACATAAAAAGGTTTATTGAATTCTAATACAAACTAAATTCCTCCTTTACTAAATACAACATGAATCCTAAGATAATTTATGACTTAGATTAATTATTGTATTGAGGACTCCTACTTTGAATATAACTATATCTTGTAGTTATTCGTGCGTGTTCAGACTTTGTTGATCAATCACTTCTTCTTAGTTGATTGTGACTTTTGGTTGCTTAGTCAACCATACATTCCTTCAACTCTCCTAGTCATTCAAGAACTCTTACAACTTTGTTGATTCTTTTGATTTATGATCGATTTAAGCTCTCTTTCTATTTGTTATGAACAATCATTGCTCTTATTTGGATGACACATACTTGTTTATTTTTGGTGTAAACACCTTCTCCACCCTTTCTTTCTTTTTTCTTTAGCTTATTTTATTTTGTAAAACTAGAATTTATTTTCTCAATCTTTTTTAGTAAAGATCTAAAATGTTATGTAGATTCTCTTTTGTATGTTTTATGAACGAATCCTAATTTCTATCTAGATTTATGTATTTGTCTATCTTACAGAGGGTTATACAGCCTTTTAATCAAGAAGAGTATCATAAAGATTTTGGGTTTTGAGTAAAACTTCCTAATTTCATAGGAATTTTAGAGGAATTCAGTAGGCAGATTGCCCTACTTAGCATTACACATGCGCAAATGACAAGATTTGATACCTTTCAGGAGCTGTACCTAAAAGACCTCTCTTTTGGGAAAATTTATGTCGAGTTGGCAGAAGTAGGTAAGTAAGGTGATTTCATACTTATGAATGGTTACTTATTCCATGGTGTGCAATCATGTATCCCTGATTATTTTATATCGGTACATATCATCCATAAGATGCTCTACGAGAGACACTTTGGGCATGACAAGACCCTGGCCTTAGTGTCATTAGATTACCCTTAACCTAAACTACTAGATCATGGCATCAAGCTTTACGAAGAAGCATGTCATTGTTAGTGATCTAAAGGTGTCTTAACAAATGCTGGTTAGTATACCTCATTGTCAGTTCAAGATGCTCATTGGTTGGATATCAATATGGATTTTTGGTTGAGCTTACCATAAACCCAACAAGCTATGGGTTCGATCTTCATAGTAGCTAATGGGTTTTTAAAGATGGCTAACTTTATTTCTTGCCAAAAGACCATAAATGCTTCTTAAATAGCCCACCTTTACTTTAAAGAGGTGGTTCACTTGCATGAAGTCCCCGTGTCCATCTCTTTGGACTAGGACATGAAGTTTATGAGTAAATTCTAAAGAAGTTTGCGGAGAAATCTTGGTACTTAATAAATATTAACAATGCTTATCACCCTTAAACAAATGAACATAAAAAAGTGGTCAATCTAAGCATAAGGAATCTACTACATTGTTTGGCAGGAGACAAGCCTAAGCAATGAGATGTAGCTTAGTAATAAGTATAGTTTACCTATAATAAGTCTAGAAATTGGACTTCCCAACTGAGCCTATTCAAGATTGTATGAGAATAAAGTCCTTCTAGTATGATTGAGTTAGCACTAATTCCTCATATAAGACAATTGAGCATTCAAGCTGAAGCTATAAAAAAATATATGCGAGAAGTGCAGATCAAACAATATATTATAGATAATAATGCTAAGTTTAAAGCCTAAATTGATACTCATTGCAAGAAGGTCATATTTGAGGTAGTTACTTTGCTTGGGAAATTCTTACTCATGATAGGTTTTTAGTGGGGGAGTAACGAATAAGAAGATAGGAATTTGTGAATCGTTATAAAAGATCAATGACAACCCTATCGACTCCACCTTCCAAGTCACTTGAAGACTTCTTATGTTTTTAATATGCAACATTTATCACCATACTTGGTGGATGATCATAACTCAAGGATGAGTTCTCTCTAACTTAGAAGATTGATGGAGGTGGGTCAAAATAATCTAAAGGTTCTAAATAGCTAGATGGGGATTTGTCGCCAATGGATCATGCAAAAAGCCTAATAGACTTATTTATAGACCAATGAGATAGAGTTAAGCTTAAGAAGAGACATGGTCTCGCCAAACTAATAGCTTGACAAAAAAGGGCTAAACTTTCTATCCAACCATTTAACCAGGCTTAAATTCTGTCAAATGATTATATAGGTCTAGTTCTATAGAAGGCCCTGCTAACTATAGCCACTCAAGTTTTGAGGACTCTCAAATTCTTGAAGATGCTGTTTGAGTTAATTTTGTTGTTTTCCCTTAATTTTCATCAGTTTTATATGTTAATTTTTTATTTTATGTTTTTTTTTTGGTTTTAGGATTCTTATTTTTTTACCCTGTAAAGTTCGATTTTTGACCTATTTAAAGAGTTGTAAATTTTTTAGAAAGATAAACTACATCATAATTATATTTTAGAATTAAATTTACGAATTAGAGTTTTTGTGTGTACAACCTACTTGACAATAAACTTGTTTTTCTTGCTGTCTTCATGTGTTTGTCTTTCCGACAACAACACTTTGCTTAAAAATGTGACGGTAATAGCCCTTTAATATATTATATTTTTTCTTTTGCCCTCTTCTTTTATTCTAATTTTTCACTTATATCCTTGTCAATGGCTTTGGAATTTGTCCGTCCTTGCAGAAGACACCAAACTCAATCAAGCTAATTTTGAAATTGATTAATTCAAAAGAAAATAAAAGTTAAAGAATTTTTGTCTCGTATTTTTCAACCTTTTTGATGTTAGCTAGCTCCATGGACAAAAATCTTGTCATCAACGGAATCACATTTGTTCAAAATTTGAAAATCAAGATGGTGCTGCACTCTAGAAAATAACAAGTGGTGATGCATGCATGGCAGGTACCATACAAGAACATCCAAAAGTAAGTACTGCATTCGTCGCATTGCTAACTATGCTGACAACACGTGTGTTAACACTCTTTGTTGCATGGAATTTTGTTGTTGATCACTTAGCACTACATGTCAACAACCAAAACTCATCCTTCTTATCACTTAATCTTTTATTCTATGTTCTTTTTCTGATCATCTCTTGCAAATCATGCTCTTCATTAATCTTTCTGCCATGAGTTTTATAAACTCTGTGTTGGATTGGGTGGTGCCTCCTGCTAGCTTGGTGATGCTAGCATGTTCATGGCCAGCCTTATGCTTTATCAATACATGTGAGTGGCTCTACAGATCTTTCTTTAGTGAGGATATGGAGGATAAAGTTGTTATCATCACTGGAGCTTCTTCTGGCATAGGAGAAGTAAGCAACCCCCTTCCTTCTCAAAGCATAGGAGTGATCTCTCGTTTTTACTTATTTTCGGTGCTCTATTTGCAGATTTGAGTGTTTAATGCTGTGATTTATCTCATTAGAAATTTTGAGTAATTAATTATAATGCAAGCTTGTCTCCATTCCTTATTAGATGGCCAACTGAATTTAAGGATCAGACTTCAAAAATTCTAACTTTGAAGTATGATCTTTAAATTCCATTGAAGCATAGTCAAGGGTTTTTATAGGATGGAGATGGGTTATGTCCTTGTTGTAATCAAATTAACTAGACTTCCAGATTATGCATTATCAGTATCTGGAGATTTAAATTAGAACGCCAATGCCGCATTGAAGGAAAAGGGTATCAAGCAAATTGACTTGCCTACGTAAACAAAATTAAGGGATTTAATTGAAGTGATTAAGTGTATATTGAATGCTTAGACAAAGCCGCAAAGATAGAATAAAAGTACATGCATGGCAAACAGAGAGTTTTTGGTTGAGCTAATTTCAACCAAGAGTTCTTGAAATTGTAAAGAAGTGCATGAAGGCAGCTTGGGTTGCTGCAAATTGTTACGAACTCTATATAAATTATATGCAGAGTTCTCAATCATAACCTGAAAAACACAGTGATTTTATCAAGCCTTCACTGGACACATTCTGCAAACTCATAGCAGAGGCATTTATGAAACCACTTGGAAATGATGTGGTCAAATTATGTATCAAATAGAAACCGAAAGACTGGAAATTATACTGGTGATAGAATCATAAACTCTTGCAATTTTTTGTACTTGAACAAAAGCTTATTTGTTGCCATGCGTGGAGGCCAAACCTTACTTCTTTACCAACTCCCCCCATTCCCAGTTTTATTTTCTTCCCATAAGCGAGGTCGATATTTTATAATAGCTGCTGCAGTTGCATCTACAAGCCATTGCAGTGTATTGATCATTTAATGAACTTGCTGGTTGTAATTGCAGCAAATTGCATATGAATATGCAAAGAGGAAAGCAATTCTTGTTCTGATTGCACGTAGAGAGCACCGGCTTAGAGGGGTCAGTGAGAAAGCTAGGTATATTGGTGCAAAGCGTGTCCTGATTATGGCTGCAGATGTTGTCAAGGAGGATGATTGTAGGAGATTTGTCAATGAGACCATAAATTACTTTGGTCGGGGTATGCCTTGTATCATCGTTAATTAATGAATTCAACTGGATATTATAGCCAATGGAATCGGTGCTTTAGGAGATTCCTTAGAAGCAAATTTAGATTCCAATTGGAGCCTAACAGAAAACCCTGTTGTTCTGCCTCCCTCTCTATACTTCATTCTGTCTTTCTTCCCTTCTTATGCAGTGGATCATCTTGTCAATACAGCAAGTTTGGGGCATACATTTTACTTTGAAGAAGTAGGAGACACCTCTGTGTTTCCCCATTTCTTGGTAAGGGCATGTAGCCTACATGAATGAGTAGATAGTTTGTAGTGTAGTCCCTGTAGATTATTGACAGAAATGGTCTTGTTGAGAAGAAATTTTCCTAAAACATTGTGGGATTTGATTGTTCATTGTCAGGACATAAACTTTTGGGGAAATGTCTATCCAACTTATGTGGCTCTTCCATACCTACGTCAGAGCAATGGACGAGTTGTTGTTAATGCAGCAGTTGAGAGCTGGTTACCTCTGCCGAGAATGAGCTTATATGCTGTGAGTATATACAAATCAAGGGAACTTTTGTTTTCAATGCATCTTAGACGTAAAAAAACTAAAAAATTGGTATTTTTTGACATGCATACCATTACTTTGATCAAAATCTGTATAGTAGAATGGTTACAGTTACGATTTTAATATTGGTTACCTTTATTGATTGTCCCACAACATACCTTTGGTTGAGCTGCATTTAGCTATACAAAACACATTGTCTGCAACAATTCATTATTGCTACGATTAGTGCTAGATTACACTAATTATCCTTCACAAAAACCTAAATGATAGGAACAATGGCGGGCTAGTGAGGTTCAACTTTATGGACATCATTTTTCTTGTCTGTTCGTGTGATGTAAATTCATGTCGTTAGACTTTATTATCCAGTCTACTATACTTGACTGGTACTTAGCAGCTGCACAAGCACAAATAATAGGAGTGTGTGTGTGTGTGTGTGTGTGTGTGTGTGTATTCATGTCCCTGTTTCATCCTCGTCTTTCTCTTGAATATTTCACCAAACTCCACATTAAATACTCCATTATATTCTCTTAAATTTGTTACAATTTTTGCTAGGCTGCAAAGGCTGCCCTGGTGAGCTTCTACGAGTCACTGAGATTTGAAGTGAATGGTGAAGTTGGAATAACAATTGCATCTCATGGTTGGATTGGGAGCGAAATGAGTAGAGGCAAGTTCATGCTAGAGGATGGAGCAGAGATGCAATGGAAAGAAGAGAGAGAAGTAAGATTTTGCTAGCAAACTTTTCTCGGGATACTATTTTCTAATGATTCTGCTACCATCTGTTACTGGTAATTCTAGTTTACAAAACTATTTTTTAATTGAAATTCTCCAACAAGTAAAATTCATATGCATACTAGGAATATTCTTCTATCCATCAATGGCTTTAAAAGATTCAGGGCACATTGACAGATTGTGAGGCAGTCACTTGTATATATCAGCATGGTTTTTCTTATTAACAACAGTGACAATCGAAGACAGGATATAGAACACTTGTTTTTCTCTAGAATAACTGTTGAAGTTTGAATGTTATTTACACGAGAAGGTGACTCTGTAATGTTTTTCCCTGATACATTTCCCTTTGGTTTTAGGTAAACGGGACTGGTGGTCCAGTAGAGGACTATGCAAAGATGATTGTGTCGGGAGCTTGCCGAGGACATCAATATGTCAAGTACCCAAGCTGGTATGACATATTCCTCCTTTACAGGATGTTTGCACCTGGAATTCTCAACTGGGCTCTTCGAATGTTGCTTGCACCGAATGGTTCAAGAAGAACGTCTATGGTAGGCACCGGGAGACCTGCATTAATTTGAAGGCGGCGGCTCTCCAAGGAAACTTCTTACTGGTCCTCTCCATCCCAATCCCCAGCAAACGCAGATGCAGAAACTGGAATAAAAAGAAAGAAAAAGCCTCGTCTCAGTAATCAATCATGCATTTGAGCTCTTTTATAGCTGGTTTTGCTTACTTACTGTCCATTTGTGGCTTTGTGACATTTTATGCTGATAATAAACTGGAGTTCTCTTGTGATTTGTTCAATTACTTGTCTTTTATCCTTCATATCATTAGGATGACTAGGGATGGCAGTCGCTACACACCAAAAATCAAACCAAGAGGAAGAAGGCTATCCATCCCCAACACTCCAAGCAAGCTTACCAACACACCATCAAAAGGAGCCAACAAGTTTGCATGACAGAAGTAGGAATGTTAGTAATTGTATTACGAGTAAAAGCGGCTCGAGCCTTCCACCTAGAAAGCCTTTTCTTACTCTCATCGAGATATTAGCAGAGGAAGCCTCTTCATGAGTCATGACTCTACCAGAGTAAAGAGGAACATGCAAGTAGTTACCCACATCCTAAGTAAATTTGATATCAGAGATCTCAACTGACCCTTTATGAACGTGATTAGTAGATGAAGTAGTAAAGCCCTCAGATTTAGTAGCATTAACCTCCATACCCGACTTGCGACCAAAATCTTTCAAGGCCAAGATCATAGCCCTCAATTTCCTTCAACAATCAAAACCCAACCTTTATCTCAATTACTATCATTTCATTCGTTTTTTATACGCATAAATTGTGCCTTAAGTCACACTTTAGCCCTTTTCATTTTGACCAACTTATTTTTTACCATACTCCGTGCCAATTGATTAATTTCCAAAGCATAGTCCCTGCCGACGTCGTGCATGGCCGACTAGTTTTTTCATAATATAATCCCCACCTACAGGGCCAACATGTATTATATCATAGCCTAAGTTAACACGTCTTGCTTACTGTCTTTCCATTATATAAAACAGGGTAATAAAATCCAGTTTAATATATCATTATATAAAAGGATCATGAAAAAACAGGGTAATTATTTTTTTAAAATATCCGACTAGAATTTTACTAGAATTTCTTTTATATTTAAGACATCCCAAGTTATTAACTCATTGTGTTACACTTCTAAAAATCTTTTCAATTATTTGATGCAATCATTCTGCATCACAATCACATTAACCATCACACTATAATCATAACTTCTCAAGCATATTAATGTGTTTTTTCTACAATATATATATTTTTTTCAAAAATTTAGAAGTCAAACAAAAATATTCATGCAACAAAATAATTTATAATTATTAATATTTTTATAGAGCAAATATAAAAGAATCCATAGTGAAATCTAACTAACATGTTTCTAACCAAGATATAGAGTAATACAAAATAAACACGCCCACATATATGTTTACATGCATATCCTGAAAAGTTCAATAGAGAACATAGTTAATATATACATTATTTTTTCAATTTAAATAAAATTCTACCTATTTTATAACAAAAAGAGCGCAATGTCAACTAAAGAACAACTCCTGTAAACAAACATACATAATAAAATTCATATATCAAGATTATATATGTAAATCATAATAATAGGAGGTGCAAATTATTTCTTCTTATTAAACTAGTTCGACAATGTTTTTTTCTCATCAAATCCTCACGATTAAGCTTAATTGCTAATATTAAACACCCTTATATCTTTTACCATCTATAATCTAGGTTAACCATTCAATGTCGATATCAATCCCAAATCAATATCATTAGTCATCAACACAAAGATGACTAATTAAGGGTACGTTGATACCAATTATCCCAGTATCATTAGCTTTCAATTCTTCGATAGCTAATCAATTTTTTTACCACATCAACACCAGTGTAACCCCACCGGTGTTATTAGCCTACATAACTTCGAACAACTAATTAAGTTCATGTTAATGTCAATATCAATGTGATTTTATTGATATCATTAGTCTTTATGATCCGAAAAGACTAATCAAATTCCATTTATTAATTTTCTTTTCATCATTTGGATTAAATGTTGATGACAATGAAATCTCATTGATATCATTAGCCACCATAAGCCGAAATGAATAATAAAATCTTATGCGCGTTACTTCTCAAGAAAATGTCAATATTAGGCTAGTTGATATCATTAGCCTTTGTACAGTAGATGACTAATCAAGTCAAACATTATTTTTTTTCTCTTTTCTTAACCTTCTAGTACTTTTTGTACATTTATAGAGCTTAAAGAATTTAAATGCAACAACTTTAATATTGTTATATGTCACTAAGCATAGGAGTGGGATACTTACCTGCCTGGTGTGCTAAATTGCTAAACTTGTACGCCCAATACACTAGGGTCTGACCACAAACAATATTCCTTATCAAAACAAGATTATCACATTACCATCATTACATTAATTTTAGATCCATACATAGATCCAAAGATGACATAATTTTATCTTTTGTATTAATATCTCATGACAGATCAATTGAAATCATTTAATTTTTTTCATTATCAATCTTGGATGAATGACCCTCAATATTATCCATGATTAGCCTCTTATTTCTTCATGATCAATGATCAACAATACAACACAATTACATTTTCAAAAATACATTTTCATTACGTTTATATGCATGATTATATTATTTTACCCATCCCCTTTTAGGGTCAACTTGGCTGAATCATACACATTGGAATCAAGGGTTTCTTTCAATTTTAACATATATAATTCATCAAATCCATTTACATACACTTATATAAACGTGATTTAACTAGATTATCATGACAACTTCACCTATTTAATTCATCTCTATTTCCAAAAAAATTAACCAAGCCCTTCCTTTCCCTTTGATTTCTAAACATATTAATCCTTTGCCTACATTTCATTTACTTCCATTGTCATCGGTTAATATAATTTTTAAATTATTTCAACTCAAAAACTCCAATTCTTCTCTATTTTATTTAGGTCGAACCACATGCAACAAAAGAAAGGCATGCATTTTCTTCAAATTTCATCAATTGATACTTTACTCATTCCTTATATATTTATATTAACACATTTAAAAATAATCCACCCATCAAAGAAGTAACAAACTCTATCTCCTTAAACTTAGTATTTGGTCGGATTCCCTTGATAATAGGAGGATTAATTCTTCTTTCAATTATCTCAATTCATGCATTACCTATATGTTAATTACTCGTACTAACATAATTCTATACAAATTACATAACAATTTAATCAATTAATCCTACCCCTAATTCTTTAAGTCTTGACTGCAACCTTGTCAATGGTGGCTAGTTTTTCTCTTCAATTCTTCCAATTAAACCACTGCATATTTATTTTTCATGTTCTTAAACATCATTCGACTACAAAATCATCAACCTAAGCAACCTAACATCACAATTCAAGTTCACACCTATACTAACATTTTTATTCTTTTATACTATACAAAATTTGCTTAATTAATCATCTTGGAGGAGTTTCTTACCTTTATTGAAAGAAGATTCAAGAGAATTTCAAAAGAGAAAACTTAGTTCTCTTCACTCTTCACTTTCACTTCCACTTTCAATTTCTCTAAAACCCTCACTTCCAAACCTTGTTTTCTCCCTCAATTGCTTGAATTACATTGCGTAATCCTTTATAAACCCTTTTAAAACTCTTAATCCAAGCTAAAAGGAGTGTTTTTATAAAACTTTGGTGGAAATTTAAGAAATTTTCTCCCCTATTTTCTTCTAGCATTAGACAATCTTGGCTTCCATAGGAAGCTAAATAGTTATTTATATAGGCTATATTTTCTTTATTTATATATTGGCCCTATACATTTTTAGGTCTTTAAAATCTTATTTTAACATTATTGCATTTTTCTCATTTTATTTTCCAAATAATTTGTTTTATGCCCGGATTAAATTTATATTTCTAAAAGTCTTCAGTTGAGGTTTACATCAATGCTATATTAGTCTTTCATTTCCTTCATCCACACGCTTTTCACCTAACTTAATTTTTAACTTTAATTTAACTTATTTTATCTCTGGGTTGAATTTTAATATTTACTGACTCAAAAAATTCTAACCGAGGGTTTACAGTAATCTACTTCCAAAACTTGTTTCACATACGCAAATAATTTTTAACAAGAACGTGATTTTTTAAAAATAAAAATGTGAGGTGATGGACACCTACCTTGTGCTCATGTGAAGTGCACTCTTGACAAGTCAGGTTCTACCATGGACATTCCCCTCTAAAACTTACATGCTCCTAAAAAGTATGGTCTCACTCTAAACATTTCTCCTACAACTCCCAACAATAACAATTAACATTATTTTAGCCAAATGCACACCCAATTATTCATTTAACAACCAATTCAGCCAAAACACATAAATACACAAGTCACCACATGCATTTGTCTAATCTTAGCCTATTTTGAGCATTAGTAACATGTACATAATGAATCTATTTTTTCAATTTTAAATTTTACCATAACACTATTTTGCATTCAATACACAATTTAGCAATTATAATTTCACATTTAAACACCTAATTTAGAAATTTTATATTACCAATTTCACATTCAAATACACAATTCAATTTAGCATCTCTATATTACTAATTCGAGTCCAAATATATCGCAACTCATTTATAAATGTTCATATTTCCAATTAAAGTTTCAAACCTAGGAGTTTCCATATTTCTATGATACCATAAATTTCCACTCACATAACAACAATTAATTAATGTTCATACCACCAATTAAAGTTCAACCATAGAAATCTCTATATATCTAAAATTTCAAGTAATATTCAAACACATTACAAACATCAATTTATAGACCAATCCATAAATCAATATTCATAACATCAGATTAAATCCTCACTTGGGAGTTTTACCCTTTCAAATTTCAATTTAATGCCCAACACATCACAAACCAATAATTAATATTCATTTTATCAATTTAGGATTTTAACATGGGAATTTCAAACTTCTATAATTTCGATAAAATATCTAAATTCATAATTCCTTACTTTTAAATTAACAAGCATATAACAACTTGACCCAAATTTTCTCAAATTCACTTCTTGCTTAGTCAAATTTCAACACCCATAATTTAAAAATGTAGTCCAAACAACCAATTATATTCAATATACAAATTTCCCACACTTGTGAAATTCAATTTCCCATTTCTTGTAGCCACACATATAATTACACCCTATTACAATCACATTTAAAATCAAACATGCAAAAATTCATAATGACATAAATTAACTAAGAATCAATATCAATTATTCAGAATTCTCTAAAATTAAATTATTTAAATCAATTTAGGGTTTCAACATGGGGTTTCACACTTCCACAACTTCGATCAATGCCTAAATACACAATTCATTACTTTCATATTGACGAACACATAACAACTTGACTTAAATTTTCTCCGACTTACTTCCTTGTTAGGAAAATTTCAACACCAATAATTTAAAGATTTAGCCTAAATAACCAATTACATTCAATATGAAAATTTCTCACATATACAAAATTCAATTTCTCATTTCTCATGGCCACACATATAATAATCAATCATATCTCATTCACATTCAAAATCAAACATGAAAACTTCACAACGACATAAATTAACCAAGAATCAAGATCAATTATTCAGAATTCTCTAACATTTTCAAAACAAACATTTCAACCACTTCTAAATAAAGCCTTTTGGGTGATCAAATCTCTTCGATTGTTTCTCAATTCATCAATTTCCAAACATTAATTAATCTAATCTTTAGGCAACAAACATCTTAACCACAACAAACCTAGGATTTCACATTCCTATATTTTCCAAAAACATGCCCACAAGTTTCCAATCATGCAATAATATTAAATTTCATCCAAATTATAATAAATTAAACTCACACATCATAAATTAACATAAAAGTTATCGAATCCAATTCTCTCACATTTTTTTTTATCTTAGGCCGGCCACTAGACAAACAAAGAACTCATGTTTTTGCTTCAATTTCGCTCCATTACGTTAATTCCTTATTACAAACACAAGTTAATCCTTATTTCCAATTCGTTCAATTAACATCTTCACATTAAGGTTCCAAACATCCAATTCTTATTCTTTCTAAAACATAGACTAAAGCATGCAAATCATGCTTCCAACCAAAACCCTACCCCAATTACAATTTTCTCACATTTCTGACATTCTCATGGATCACCTTAACAAGTAATTTCTTATGAAATCACAATGGCATCATTTATAACCAAATCTTAACCTATCCAACATCATTTAGATACCAAGAATAAACAAAATATAATCACATATCCAATTTCCCCTAGTTTTCCTAATTATGGTCACCCACTAATCTTTTAATTTTTGTATGATTGGCCTTCAATCTCATTAATTTAATGCGTAATCATGTAATTCTCATCTCTATTCATAAACAATTAACATAAATTTATTATTCTCAAAACAAATCACATAAACACTAAAATTCAAGATTTGGGGGTTTTCCAATTCTTCACACCATTGACCCAATTCAAACCATTTATATGCGTTCTCATAACCCAAACATTCCAAAACAAAATTATAATGAACCCTAATTTCAAGAATTGAGGAAATTTTGATCAAAACATTAAAATCCACTTACACATGAAATTAATTTATTAGAACCCCTAACACAATCAAAGCAACAAAATGGAATGTGTTTATTACAAAAATTCCAAGGTTTCCCCCTTCCTATTCACCTTTTCACACCTTTTCTCTCTAACTTTCCAAGCTTCCAACTCTTCTTTCTCTCTATCTTTTTCTGTGTGTGTCTAATTTAGTTGTCTTTCTTATTTAAATCACTTGAAATCACTATCCCCCACTTAGATTTTGAGAGAACTATAAGAGAATTGAGAAAAAAAGAAAAGAAACTTTGGTGTTCTCCCTCTTTCATGGCCGACATGTATGCTTAAATGGAGAGGTGGGGGCGACCTTTCAATTTATTTATCAAAATCTCACCATTACTTATTAGATGAAATTCAGTAAAAACCTTTGTTCATTGATAATTCTTTCACGAAACCTATTATTATTTCATATGGGTTTAGTATAGCTTAATTAATTTTTTTCACCACTAGTCATAACAAAATCTCCTCAAGATTTTCTTATTTTATTTATCAAAATCTCACCATAACTTATTAGATGAAATTCAGTAAAAATCGTTGTTCATTGATAATTCTTTCACGGAACCTATTATTATTTCATATGGGTTTAGTATAGCTTAATTAATTTTTTCACCACTAGTCATAACAAAATCTCCTCAAGAATTTCACCATATTCGGTTAGAAATTCAACACAAGGTTTACACTGATAATCGGTATTTTCACGCACAAATTTATACTACATTCCATCTGGGTTTTTTGGTATATAACGAAGGACTTTCACTATTATCCACAAAATGTTTATTATTTCTCAGTTGGGGATTTACGTTATTTATCACGAGGCTTAATATTTGATTTTTACAACTTCATATTAAGCAAATCAAAATAAATTACAAAGTTCAATTTTCAATCAACTCATTGTTAAATGATGAAATTAAAAAAAATCAATTTAAAAAAAAAACATAATAAAATAGTCTAGGTCAACCCAGGTTAACTTGTAAAATTCATGACTCGAGTCATGAAATCGAAATAATTTAATAGAAAGTAAATTAAAACAAATCATGAAATTTAATTCTCA
>Ga0307510_10004663_pt1 | contig 16178 bp, 11 predicted proteins | sample 12_EM_MG_FD_207224 | JGI IMG/M metagenome (GOLD analysis project Ga0307510, IMG submission 207224) | Populus trichocarpa ectomycorrhiza microbial communities from riparian zone in the Pacific Northwest, United States - 12_EM | ecosystem: Host-associated > Plants > Roots > Unclassified | place...
CCCTTCGAGATTTTGTTTGTTTCATGGTCATGGTTACTGTCGCTATAGCTTTCGCTGCCCAAGACTGTCCTCTCTAGTCAAAAATTTAAAACTGTATCCGTATCTTGATACCATAGTTGATAGATTTGGTTCAGTATATGATTTTAAAAAAGCTTTAATAAGTTGTTGTGCCAATTCATGGCTCATTAAATTAATTTAGATTAATATTTTTTATTAGAAAAATATCATTTTATTTTTCTAAATAAAAATCATTGATAATAACTTCTTCAGATTTGTTCAAAATTATTCTAATTAGGAAGCAACTCGGCAGGTTAATCAAGTTTAGCACGATCCATGCTTTTTCAATCAAACAAGTAAAGTCAGGTTTAATAACTATACATAAGATAGGATTAGATGGTTGTGATTTTTGAATGAATTTAAATTAGTCTTAAATTTTAACTTAAATAAAATATATAAATTTACTTGTTTATAGATAAGTGTACGTTAACTCAAATCAAAAGATTATTATAAAATCGAAACCAACTTTTATTTTAATAAAAAATGAAGACTCTTGGTCCTTGCTTATCAATTCCAAATTATATTAATCTCATTTTAAGTCTTTTACACACACACACACACTACTCATGCAACAAAAAGTCAATCGAACTCGGCATCCCACTGACCGATCGATACCGCAGTAGCTGGAAGAAAATGCAAACAAAATTAGATGCCAACTTGAAAGAGTAATCTTGATAGGAAAGTAAAGTTCTCTTCTTCTTCTTCTTCTTTTTTCATTTTCCTGGTAAATATTTTGGCATCCCTGGCCTTTGTCAGTGAAAAGGCATTTACATTGCTTCTCCTGTTAGTGGGATCGACAGCTACACGAGCCACTTTACAATGTCAACATGTAACATAAGACAACAAGAAGCTAATATGACCATCATGATGAGCAGCATATGGCCCAAAATGGGAAAAGGGAAAGAAAAATCATGATCGCCATAGAGAGAAGCGAAGGAAAAGCGGAGGGGTGGGTTGGCTCGGAGAAGTACCGATGGCAGATCAGAATCCAAAGAAAAAAACGTCTGCTTTGTGCTTTTAAAGGTTATAAAGACATACAGGAGATGCCCTAAAGCTGTGTGCTGTGCAAATGTGGGTCCCTAAATGGTATAATTTGGTTCCATTTCACCCTATAAAATTCTTTCGTGCCTAGAAAGCAAATGTTGAAAATTCCCACGAAGATAGAATATGGAATGTTAGAAAATATGAGGAGGCTCCATGCTACTCATCATTCTCATCCACTACTGAATGCCCTTTCGGATACAGTGGAAGTTTGCATCATTAACCATCGATCTGATCCACTCTCCATTTCAATGGCAGGGAGTATCCATGTGAGGCACAGCTCCATAGCAGCTAGCTAGCAGTGGCTTTTCTCATTTTGATGGTGGATTGTGTCGTCCCCACCCCCATCAAATTTATTATCCATTGTGAAAGACTTCTAGGCCTAATCATACCAGGCCGATGGCCATTAATTCTAAGTCGTGGGTGTGTGTGTGTGTATTCAGACAATAATATCATTTGTTTCGAGCGAATGAGCTTTCTTAAAACAACACTCAACCACTTGATACGATTATTCATTGTTAATAGGATGACCATTCAATTTTTTTATAAAAATATAGCATCACTCATTTTTTAAACTAAAAGTTTGATTCCAGGTATAAAATTACATGCGCGTGGATATGATGAAATTTCTGATAAATAGCAGCTAAAAATTACATTCGCTGGCGCAACAGATATGGGCAAATCGATGTAGTTTTCCCTTAAGTTCAGAATATTCTTTGCTTTTCTCTTCGATCGAAATTGCAAAAGGGGAAAATTGCTAATAAATTAATAACCATTTTTCTTGCAATATCAAGACCTCTTCTTTAAAAAAACGAAGAAAAAAACAATATATGGAGATCGAATCAAATCATTTTGAAAATTGTTTCGCTTTTGATTTGTAAATATTCATGTGCATGCTACTTCCAACATAAAAAATCAAGATCTTTGTATCCTTCGATAAGTAAAATTCTCACACGACTTTTCACGTGCATGGATGTTTAAAACCAGAAAAATTATACACTTAATCTCTGCTTCTAGCGGTGAGTTAGCAAATTAATCCCTAGTTATTAGCATGATTGCATAATTAAGACAAAATTTAGCCCAATTTTTTTAAAGGGAACTCAATCACTCTCCAATTTACTTGCACGATAATGTTTAAAATATCAAAAACAGATAGACAACCTATCCACTTGTTAACCATTATATACCCAGTCCAAAGGTCACTGTGAGGAGAGATGCTATCATCCTAGCTGGCAACGTGGAATTTTCCTTCAATTTATGAGGAATCGTTTGATTTCTTTCCTTTATCCCTTTCTCTCTCGCAATTCGAATATTTTGAATAAACAACAAAAACTTGATTGACAGCTATAGCTATCGAGGGTATGGATTGTTAAACTAGAAAGAGGCTCGAGGATACTAAAAAGAGGCAGTCGTCGGTTGCGTGTAGAGCAGGATCTTTGTTGTTTATTGACATTCATATGATTATTCGAAGATTCTACGTATACTAACCATTAATGAGTATAATTAATTAATTAATGAGTTCAATTTACTTGTTTGAAACTGTCGCAATCTACTTAATTACTAAACTCGGAAGTCGTAAGTATTTACATTGCTTTTCAATTAGGTTCCTTAATAGACATTTCATTCAATTAGATACACAATGAATCAAAAATTCACAATTGGGCCCGCCAACCACATGTTGTTTTCTTATAAGATTTTAAAATCGAATGTTTGTGGATAGAAAATTAAGACCATCTTAAAGAGAACTTGACGTTTGTTGCTAAGATTTACAATGATTTTGGATGGATAGGCTCAAACCATGAATTATGATAAATTGGGAGTCGGTGAGAGATCGAAAAAGAATATTAATTTGGGACCTGATTGAGAGTGATTGTATAATTGAGGATCAATGTGAGGTTATGCCTTTATCCTGTTTTTGTTACTCTATCCCTTTTTTTAATTGATATTAATGTGGTCTAAAAATGTTTTTTTTTTATATATTAAAATAATTTTTTAGTTTTTTTTTTACATTAAAACTATCAATAAAAATTATAAAAAAGTATTAGTTTGATGTTTTCTAAAGTAAAATATACTTTAAAAAGATATCTAGAAACAAAAACTACTACTAGACTCCTAATCATTCACAATTCGATAATGATGATGAATTGAATTGTCACACCCGTTATGATAATTCCATCGACTTATTAAAGACCTCATTAACTAGCTAGGAGTGTTGGCAAAAGACAACATAAGTAAAGTTTTGTAAAACTCACATGATTTAAGACAATGATATGATGGGAATAAGAATATTAACACTTGATGAAATATTCTGTATAATATGAGCACCAATAATTAGTTTTATTGTTGCAAGAAAATGACTCGGTGCCTAATTGGCTTGTAGCTCGGAAGGGTGTGGCGGATTAGCGACAGCCATAAGGGCATGATGAGACTGCACTTGTTCCTATCTACGCAAAATTCAGGTTGGTGTTTGAAAATTATGCCTTTCAGTTTCTATCACGGAGAAAGTTAGCAAATTATTATCGGAAAACTTTGTTGATTAGTGGGTTTATGCTTATTCAAATCAAGTTGTTAGGTTGTTATTTCAGTGCCACCACACGAAGGCGCACTTGTAATGTCATTTCGGAGTCGTGTGTGTGTGTGTGTGTGTGTGTGTGTGTGTGTGTGTAGCAATGATTAAAATACAGTTTAAATAAACAAAAAGCAATGTCATTTTTTAGGTAGAAATTGTGTGTTTTAAACTGTATTTTTTAAATTTTTGATTTTTTTAAAATTATTATTTTTAAATTATTTTGATATATTAATATCAAAAATAATTTTTAAACAATAAAATATAATTTTTAATGTATTTCTTAGTAAAAAGCACCCTAGAAAATAATCACTACTATATTTTTAAATTAACACCTTTGTAATATATGTACATGTAAAACTCAACTAGGATCAATTCATTTTAAAATTGTAGCTGTGGAAGTGGAATATATAGTAACTATGTCGGCGGGTTGACTCACATTATAATTTAAAAATAAAAAAATAACATTGTTTCCGTTAAAAACAAAATTCAAAGTAAAACCCAACTAGAGATAAAGCTTCAAATCAACAACTCACTTGATTGATTTGTCGATCAGGCTAGGTTTTATAACTATGTATATTTTTACCTTCTATTTTTGCCAGTAGATGTTGCTGGTGACCTGCGGAAATATCATAGTATACTGTCTTGTTCAATTGTTCGGTATTTGCTTGAGAAAAAGAGTTGTAAGAACTAAGAAGCAAGGACCCGGCATTAATTGTCCAACTATCAATTAAATGATAAATGTAGATACAAGAAAACTACTCGATGCCTACACGAATAGCATACCGTATACCAAGGGGTTTTTTTGTCCCTTTCTTCCCTTCCAAATACGAACCATTTTTTAATGAGATTCCAAAAATGGTAAGGTGTCAATTTAATGCTAGATTTTCAGACAATAATTAAAATGATAATAATTTGTCGTTTTTTTTTCCTTAATAGAGAAACCAATTATGAAGAAACGGAACCGAGTGTCCGCCTCCAACACTGTCAGCGTTTCTAACGAATGAGAGGACCAAAATTACAGAGTCAGAAATGAAAAAAACCAAGTAAAAAATAAATAAAGGTAAGCCGATGCTGCGTTATTTTCTGATTAATGAAAATAAGCTATAGTTATATAGATATTTCACCTCAAGGGAGCACAAGAAAACAACTGGTCACGAATCCGTGTAGTGCAAGGTCACTGTGATAGATGACTAATCAAAGAAGAGTTATGACCATAGATATTACATCTGTCCCTCGACGAGTCAATTTAAATTATATTTTATTTCATATCGGTTTCGAGATATGATATATATGATCATATCGTATAAAACTCGATAGTTAATTTTAAAGATATTTTTTTAAAAAAATTAAAACAATATTATTTTATAATTAATTAACTCGATAAACATGCAGCACAAGCATATGGTAACTATGGTTGTTCTATCTCCCAACGAATTGACCAGTCTCACCCCATTTTTATTTCGGGATGAAGTGCTAAAATGCTAATCTTCTAGTCAAATATTTGAGCTGCGCCATTGCTTCCCGAGCTTGATGTCGCAAGCACAAGCTCTAAAAGAATGAAGCCAAACGAGATAGAGAAATAGCATTGCACGCGTGGGATAAAAGCAAGAAGATCGCTATTGGGACACCAAATCACTATCCATCGATCTTTTACAAAAAGTGGTTTGCAATTTCATGGCATTGGCTGAAGGTGGTCAGGATTTCTTTCTAAAGTTCGAGAAAGAAAGTTGTCGTGGAGGCATTTGGTGTGGGAGGTTGGCTTAATATATTTATAATTGGAGAAGAATTAGGTTGTTTTGGTTTTAACTTTTAACTGTAGTTCTTGTTGAATCGTGGTTCTGATATTGTTTTTTTTAGAAAGTGTTTATTCCTTCATATTTTTTTATTGGTAAATACTTTTACTCAGACCATATTTAAAAAAAAAAAAAAAACTCTGACTTTAAGTAGTTTAGAAAATGGTTTTTGAAAGTTTGACTAAACATTTTATTTTTATATTTATTGGTTTTTGAGAAAAAAAATATCATTGAACTTCAAAAAGAAAGAAATTAACCAGTGTTTCTAAATATACTCTTAATCTTTCATGTAAAAACTGATTTGATGATTATTATACTCAATCAAATTTAAAAACAAGAAAGAAAATAAAATTACAAATCAAGGTTCGAATTAATAGATGGTTTTTTATTAAATATTTAAAGCATACTCAAATTTTTATAAACTTCATTTTGTAAATTTTAAATTTTAGTTTACATAACTTACATATTGTTTGGAACCAAATCACCCATGTAAAATTGAATTTAATTCATAAATAAATTTGAATTTAAATGATAACCTATTATAATTTTTATATTTAGAATAAAATATTAAATCATATAATGAAATTCGATTATATTGTTTAGAATACATGTAGAAATTAATTGAATTAACAATCTTTACTGTTTTATCCTTAATTCATAAATCATTTGTTTTTGTTATAATTTTCTTTGTTACAAGTACCCTTATATTTATTTAAAATATTACAATATATAGACATTTTAAAGAATATATAAATAGACTTGTATCATGTTAATTATTTATTAAATATTTGTTGAAAATATTAAAAAATATATGTTTGTTAAAAAAAAATTCCATCAAATTATCTTTTCAATTGAATGTTAAGAATAAAATCTTAGAAATATTCCAATAAAAATCCTATCATTTTACTTAAATAAAATAAATATCAAAGCAAAGCAAAGGATATAAAAGGTATTTTTGAAATTATGGAGCCTAAAAGGGTAAACTGAATTTTAATTTTAGATACGTGGTACAGAGTACAGACCATAGTGTGTTTTTGTTGTTGCTGGGTTTATATGAACAGAAGGCTTGACTACGTTGTTTGTCCTTATTGGCAGGTAAAGGCTTTCCTCTTCTTCTCCTCTCTGCCGACGCTTGTCGGTTTCGATAATTAAGGACTAAAAGCATCCGTGCTAGATGAAACGCGGTCGCTTTCTATCAAAGTGGTCCTTCAGTGACTGTCACATTGCGATAGAAACTGTGTTATAAAAGTGAGTTTAATTTAAGAAATTATTAAATTAAAATTTTTTAAATATTTTTTAATAATTTTAATATATTAATTAAAAATAAAATTATCAAAATAAAATTATTTTAATATATTTTCAGACATGATATAATTTTAAAAAAACTTCCAGAAATAAAAACCATCTCACGCCTGCATTTACGGTGAAAATGCTAATGCAGGAAAAACACAGAAACGTGTGGGGGAATGGGGACCACATTTTCTTTTTCGGCTTTTTAACTGCCCTTGGATTCTGTTACCTCTGCGCTCTCCTCTCTCCTCTGCTCCACTAGCATGATCTAAAGGGTTCTGGGTGCCTTTTACGGGCCTTGTCATCTTGACGCGCCACCGGTGTTGGTTGGGTTTAGGAAATTCGACCATAGTGAGTTTGGTTTTGTCGATAATAATGATTAAATAAATACGACGGGGTGGTAACCTAAATAAATTTCCGCCCTGAATTATTATTATTTTTTTGTTAGTATTAAAATAGATATTTTTATGATATTATCATTTTGAAATAAAAAAAATCTAAAAATTTAATATCCGAAAGAGACCAACAAGATCGCATGTGTTGTTAGAACAATAAATAAAAAAGCAAACAAAAACAAAATATCATAAATCAAGCATCTCATACTTATTCTCATGTAATTAATTTAATTTTATTAAGAAATAAAATTTATTTTAAAAAAATCTAGATTCAACAAAGGTTAAAAAAAAAATTGAAGTTAACCTTTGTTACTTTCAAACCCATAAAAAAATTTCATGGAAAGCAAAAAAAACTGAAATAACATTATGTTGGTAGATGAAACACAAAAAAAGTAAACTTAAAAAAAATCAAGCAAACCTAGGTAAACTTTGTAAACCCAAGTTAATTTCTCAAACTTGTAACCTGTTAAATTGTAAACCTGGACGAAACTAAAAAACTTAACACTCGTAAAATTAAATGTTAGAGGATGAAATCAATAAGTTTCATTTAATCAGAAAAATAGAATTCCTTTCAAAAAAGCTAAAATTAACAAAGACAAGAAAAAAATTGAGGCAACCATTGTTATTTTAAAAAGAAAAACAAATTTCATGAAAAGCAAATACAAAGAATGTTAGAGGATGAAATCACAAAAAAAATAAAGCTTAAAAAGAGAGAAAAAAAAACAGTAAATCACGACTGAACCTTGTAGAATCGGGTTAAATTCTCAAAACCCAGAATCCGTTAAATTCTCAACCCAAAAGCTCGATACATGAAAAATTAAATATTGAATGGTGAAATCAATTAATCTAATTTAATTTAAATACAAATTTTTTTCATGAAAGCTAAATTTAACAAGGACAAAAAAAAAAAAAAAACAAGGGCAGCCAATGTTATTTTCAAAGTGACTAAAAATTCTCATAGAAATGAATAAAAAAAAACAAAATATTGAAAGATGAAAAAAAAACAACGATAAGAAAACTTATGTCAACTTCATAAATCGAGATTAATCTCCTAAACTAGCAATCTATTAAATTTGAAATTCAGACTCGACTAAGAAGCTAAACACACGGTTAATTAAATTTTAGAGGATAAAATAATAATAATAAAAAAATTGCAAGGTAAAAATATACAATAATAAGAAATAATATTAGTTTTTACAGGGGAAAAAACTAAAGAATGATGAAATTGTAAAAACCATATAAAATAAAACAAATAGTAGTCAGAATGATGGGAACTAAATATGACATATGAAAATATATAATGGGGATGAAATTGAAAAAAAATCTTTAATTTCATAAATTATTTTAAATAAAAAAACAGTAATTGAGGAAACAAGGATGTAATTGATAGAAATCTTTAATTTCATTAACTATTCTAAATATATATAAAAAATGTAATAAAGAGAATACAAATGAAATCATAACGACAATAAAAACCAGGGGATTATATGATTTTTTTAAGATCGGCAAGAAAATCGAGTAGGAGAAAGAAAAAAAAAACAAAATTCTAGACAAGTCAAACCGACCACTATTATGCTATACATACCACTTACTCATGAAGGGGATGCCGAGACGCTTCAGCTGCCATCCTGGAAGCAAGGTGTTAGCCACCACACAAAGATGTACATAATGCCTGAAACCTGCAGACATTGTTCACATGCCTCCAACTTTATTTATTTTTTTATATAAAATTACCCTACTACCCCTAATGACACTCAATAACTATTATTTAACCATAAGCAAAGGATAAAAAAAACCCCTAAAGCAAGGGCAAAGATTTTTAAATTTCAAGGGCAGTGATGTAATTTAACTGTTGTAATATTGAACTCAAGTATGAAAAATCCCCTTACCAAAGTTTAATGTTTTTTGTTGTCAACAGTGATAAAATAATCACACTCTACAAGAAAAATACAAAAAGATAATTTAACTTTGAAGACGAATGAGTTTTGTAAAAACTACCGTCCTACCCCTAAAACAAGGCCAATTGATTTTGCAATCAATGGCAAAAAAAATGTATAAAAATAGAATAACAAAACATTTGATCAACCCATAAAAAATACATAACATTACAAGTTACAAAAGATTAGGTTTAATGATAATGGAAAGACATTTCCCACAACATAGCACGAGAAGAAGTAAACTAGGTATCTAACTAAAAGCATAAAGTAATGATATAATAATATAACATGATCTTATTATACTTTATGTAATCTTATTGTCATTTTTTTGTTTATTTTATCTTTATTATAGCTTCATTACAATCTTTTATAGCTTTAATCATAAGCTCTGATACTATAATTTAACATTTTTATAATATATTTTAGTTTTTAGTTTTAATTTAAATTTTGGAATAAAAAATGTTAAACACACAAAGTTTATGCAAAAATGTATCCTTAAAATAGTATAAAAATAATTTTAGTTAATGCATGAATCAATTTGAGAATAGTTATTGACATACAAACTTACAAGGTATATTCATTTTCTTCAAAAAGTCAAGATTCAAATACGATCCATGTTCATTCAATGCGTTTTGAGAGTTCAACTTGTTTGATTGATCACGTTCAGAAATAACAATTTTTTATTTTTTAAAGGAATTTAACATATTTTTTATCTTTTGGAAATAGTCCGGCTAAAATTTATAACTCGATATTGATTTTTTTAATCATGAAGCTTATTTTTTTTTAATTTGATGATAAATAATGTTTTTAGACCAATTTTATAATAATTGAAACTAAATTTTTTATCCAAACGATTTTAATTAAGGATATATTTCTTATATCAACTTTGTGTATTTAGAAAGATTTAATAAAATTCTTTTAAATATTAATCTGGATATTTGAATATATAATTTTTTTTTTAAAATCATATATTTTTAATTACCAAACAAACCTCTTAAGTTTAATTAAATCGTATTTGAGTATTGACACAATTTTGCGGCGGGAAATTAAGGCATTGGCCACGAATTTCGTGGAGCCGTATCGGAATTGTTGGGCTTCTCTTAATTTCTATTTTCGACATGCTTTGAAGAGGGAAAGGGAAAGAGACAGCGAGAGTTAAGCTCTCCTCTGTTGTTAATGTTAGAAAACCTTTCTAGGTCCCTTCTTCACATCGAAAAATCTACCCATCCTAAAATCGAAGCCACCTGAGGTTGAGAATCAATTAAATTTATTATTTTTTAGTGTATATTTAGTATTATAGTAGCTTTTACTGCTGTGATTTTTTTAAAATATTTTTAGTTGTGGTTTAAAAAATATATGTTTCATTAAAATTATTATAAAATAATTTTTTACACGTAAAATAAATAAAAATAAAGTTTTTCTAAATAAAAAAATAAGTTATTTTAGTTTCTAAAAAAAAAACTAAAATATAAGACACAATTATATATGAGAAAATGTAAAATAAAATAAAAAAAACTATTTATCTAATCAAATAATTTCTTCCTCTATGATTGGAAAAATAAAACTAAAATCTATCACAGTATCAAAATTTCTATTTATTTCTTTGTTTAAAAATAATTTTTATTTTAAAATTATTTTAATGTGTCGATATCAAAAATAATTTTTAAAAAATAAAAAAAATATTATTAATATATATTTTAATATAAAAAATTATTTAAAAAATAATTACAACTACACTCGCAAACAAGCAAGCTATTGGATGATAACTTGTCTTGCCAACAAAGCACGTCAAGTTCACCTTTCTTGTTGAGGATGTATCATTGTGTTGGCAATTAAGGAGATAAGACAACTGCATCACATTAATGAAAACTTGCCATTTAAGGCTTTCGACATCTCAATTAAAAGCTCTGTCCTTTGCGTGTGCAAGCAGGTTTCCAAGCAAAAACATGGCCGAGTTCATAGCATGGTCCCTTTTCTTATAAATATTTGTCGAAACAGCCCTTACTGTAATACTTGGCATGGAAATCCTCTTACTTCTGATTCCTGGTCACAATTGACCCTTCCATGCAACTCATGCTCGTCAGACGTCTTCCATGTATCGTCACGTTACATGTCTAAGAGGGTGAAGGGATAATAAGATCACATAAAACTACTATCCGAAAATTCAATTTGTGAATATTAAGGGACCAAAATTTGCAAAAGGGACTGAATTAATCAATTTCTGAAACTTAAGGATCTACAAGATGCATTTCCCATTCAAAATCATAGTTACAAAACCCTTCTAGTCATGCCAATCAGGTTGACCAGATTAAGTCTAGTAAAGAGATCGTTATATTTACATGAGAAACCGGGTTCGGTCTGGTTTATATTTATTATTGTTGTTTATAATTTTTTTAAAAAATATTTTTTTTATTTGAAAATGTTTTAAAATAGTTTTTTTATATTTTTTACACTATAAAAAAACTTAAATTTATTTTTTAAAATACGGCTCACTTTTAAAGTAATGTTTGAGATTGCAGTTGGACCATGCTTTTAAAAATATTAGATTGTTTTAGCTTAAAATAATTTTTTAGGTGTTTTTTTTATGATTTTGATGTATTGATATAAACATAAATTTTTAAAAATAAAAAAATATTTTAATATTTTTAAATTTTTAAAAAATTTAACAAACAACATCTAAATCACACTAAAAAAACATAATCTACCACGTTGATAACACTTTTCCACAATCGGAGAAAACTGGAAAATACAGATGTCCCTGCGGTCTGTGCCCACGTTACTGTATGTCCGAAACGTGCTAATCACGCGCCAGAATTGGTTGTTGTTCTCACTTCTCAATTTGGAAAATTAAAAATTTAATGTTATACTGAACTGCCGCGGTTGTAATTCGTGGGATTGTCCAATCACGATGACCTGGTGTCTTATGATTGGCCTGTACGAATGTATTATCCAGCTCATTTGTAAACATCAAAAAGTACTATTAAGTTAATAATTCATCATCCAACGTCTCACATTTTCGGCCAATTCAAGCCAGGAATCAACAGTGTTGGTCAATCGCAGCCGTGCTTTTTTTATTATTAAAAATAGAAAACAAATTAAAGAAACAGGAAGAGGTAAAACAAAAAAAAATAAAAAATGAATCGATTCACCGTTAAAACAAAAAAAAACCAGAGTGAGGTTGGAAATACATTAAAATATTTTTTAAAGTATTTTTAATTTAAAAATATATTAAAATGATATTTTTTTTATTTTTTTAAAATTATTTTTAATATAGTGTATTAAAATTATTTTAAAACATTAAAAAATTATTTATTTAAAAAAAAATATTTAAAATTTTTAAAAATAATTTTAAAATATAAAAACAAACATGCCGTTCCAGAAGCTGTGGTCTGATCAACTGGATAAAGGAATCTTGACCAGGGGAAGCCTTGGAGTTTTCAACAGTAATAGACCGTATAGAAATCTCATCAAACAGTTGCTGTGCTGTATAGAAGTTGTATCTGTATTGTATGTATACTCTATGCCTGTGATCGATTATGTAAGCTGCGCCACAGTGCCATGCAGTGGCATCAAGAAGATCAATTTTGCCTCCCATCTAAACTAAAATGTTATTTAGTGTTTTAGATAGCATTTAATTAATATATTTAAATGTTTATAGTATTTTTTTTAATTTAAGGAATTTCATGTTTATAGTAGAAACTTAAACAACTGCAAAAACAATCATATTAGAGAAACTTGAAGACCATCCGATGATAAAATCAGTATATTTATTAAAAATATATTAAATTATTTAAGATAATAAATAATTTAAAAGAGCCTTGAACTTAAAAAGATAAGAATATTTGTTATTGAGTTTTAAGTTGATTAATGTTCTAAAATCTATATATCTTTATTTAAAAGGATAAAAAGTTATGAGCCTTTTATCTTGATGGTTTGGTGGGTATTTATACCCCTGGAGAGGTATGAAGATTTATCATGTTTTTAATATTGTAGATAATCATCCATGATCGGGCATGCAGACTACTAATTTGGCAATGTCCAAGTTTTTTGGGTTTGACATGTTTGTTAGATCCATGTTTTTTTGTACTTAGTTGACTGGCAAGTCCAAAATCTCTAGGTCTGGCTTGTTCATCAAATCTATGTTACCTTAGATTTGGGTAGCTACCAAACCCAAATACTTTAGGTCTGATATATTTACTTTTATTTAAGAAAATTTTTATTTATAAAAACCTTAACTAAAAGTTAATTCATCACATGTATATGTATGAAATTGAATTTGATATCTCTCTTTTAAATATCAAGAGTGAAATTATTATTTTGGAAGTAAACCCATTACTAGAATCTAAATCATGGATGCTAATATAATAATATACCACATGAATAATAACATGAACTCACCAGAATTGATGGGTTTTTTCGTGAAAAGTTTTTTTTATAAGCAATGAATAGAATATAAATATTATCAAATCCGACTTAAAACTCGTTCTAAACCTAACCTGAGACATATATTTGTATTATATGAATATATATATATATATAGAACATTTATAATTTTTGAATTCAATATAATATATACATATGTCAACATTGACATGTTGTGTGTATATATATATATGTATTATTTATTTATTTTATTTTATAATAAATAATAGTTGTGAAATAAATATTTACATGGATATCATATAACAAATAGGATATAAATATCTAAATTTTCTATTTAATAAATAATAAATAAAATATGAATATAAAAAAAATTTGAACCGCGAACATCCATGAGGCATGATTGGTAAAATTTAATAGACTTGATTAAAATTTGGCATATTTGACTTAGTTGGAATCAACTGAATTTAAAAAATGTAAAACTTTAATATTTTAAAACTTTTAATGTATGTATGTATATTTTAGAGGATAGTGTTTGATACTAACTAAATATAATTTTATTGGTAATGAAGTGACTTGGTTAAAAATCAAGGTTGACTTGTGGCTTCATTGACCTGGGATAAAATGTGATCAAAATCCGACCTTTAACCCGTTAAATGTTTATAAAGATATTGTTTTGATTTTTTTTAAAACATGTCGCTAATAAATTTTATCTTAATCAATCCTCCATTTGAATATTATAACAATAGTAAAAATCCTATCTCAACCCACAGGTTGGATCATCCCCTTTCCCTATCAGCAAGAGTTATAACTAAAAACAATCGTTCAAGATTCTTTCAAGTTGATAATGGATTGGTAGAAGGGAAGTTAATTTGAAATCATGTTTTTTTTTAATCTTATTAAATTCTAGCCAGCTCGATTATGTATAAACTTAAAAAACAAGAAAAGAATAAACACGATGATCTTGTAATTATATATCTTGAGAAAATTTGTAGTAATTATGATTTTCATTTTGTCCACGAAGGGCTGGCATTGAATATTGCATTACATCAATAACTATAGCATTTAACTTCCTTTTTCAAGACACTAACATGGCATATAAATGAACAGCGACTGCTCATGGCCTGGTTAAAGCTGTTCATTAATGGGTCTAGACATGGCAGTTCACACGATGTGCCGAATTCACCACCAACTTGGCTAGAAGAACTACAAATTCAAGCAGAAACTGTTGAGATTTACTGTAAATTATGGCCTTTGAACTTTACTGGTAGAGCAATAAATTAGTCAAACTGTACACGAAATTGATAATGATGCATGTGATTACCAGAAGAAATATAACGCTCAAAAGAAGAAAAAGCCTTGACAAAGTCACAGAGAAAAACAATTACGCCCATTGCTTTTGATGCTTTCAGTGTCCATAAAAAATTAGTGGGATATTGAAGGAAACCTCAAGCTTAAACATTCTACTCGGTAGAAAGAGACCCTTTGACCAAAGAAAACTAAGTACAGACCTACTCTTCTTCATATATGAGTTTTTATATTATAGATTAAGAATATTTTTATTTGAAAATTTATTAAAATAATTTTTTATATTTTTGGTTTTAGCATGTTAAATAATAAAAGTTTCTAAGGGCATAGCGTAATGATAAAGAACTTGAGATCTGCATAGTAGGTCTCAAGTTCGAGTCACGGTATATATTTTTTGTAAGAGCCTGGGACAGTAGGGATTTTACTCGCTCACCTAGACTCATAAATTACGTTTTTCAAGGGATGAGTTTCCTAAAATTAAAAAAAAATGTTAAATAATAAAAAAAAAAAATATTTTTTTAAATACACTTTTAAAATACTCACTAAAGCTGGCAACTTGAATGAAATAATGATGCAAGACTCCAAAAATGCACTCTAACGTGTCTGGGTCTCGTTAATTCATTCATTTTTTTTTAAATCACAATTCTCATCTTTAACTTTTATCAAACAGTGTTATTTTTTTAAAAAATTGTGGTCAATGCCAATTTATCAAAATAAAATTAAATGAGCTGATTTTTTAAAAAACAAAATCCTAAAAATTACTTGTATGGACGTATTATCCTTCCTAGAATCCATAAATAATGGCAACAAATGTTGTTGCAAGGAAAAAAGAAGGATCCTTTTATCGGGTCATTGTCTGCCACTTTTTCTTGGCACCCCGATAGACCTCATGATTTTCAGCGAGTATTGTCGACAATTGACAGTCGGGTGGAACACAGGCTACTAGCTAGGCTCCTAGTGGCGGATATGGAGGGTGACTGTTGTCTGTCACTTTTGATACTTTCCTTCTTCGTCACCTCACCTAAGCCAGGCTTGATGGAAAAGAGAAATTAATGGAGATAATTCCACAGTGTCAGGGGAAGAGCCTCTCCCACTCAAAGTAGAAAAAAGAAAGAAAAGTTTGAATTCATAATGGGAAGGACGCTCCCTCACTTGAAATGACTGCGCAGATCCAACCAAGTACAAGCGGACTTAGATATGCTGAAATGGAATAAAACAGGAACGAATTTCCTTTTTGTTTTTATTTATTTTTAATAAAAATTTAAAACATGTCCCGAAAATAATTCTTCTCACTGGAAAAAAAAATACATTGACATTATAAGTATGTTTTTATTTAAAAAATAACAAAAAAACTTATAAAGAGAGATTATGGAGAATCTCTAAAATATGTTTTTTAAATTCAGTATAG
>Ga0307510_10004664_pt1 | contig 16176 bp, 12 predicted proteins | sample 12_EM_MG_FD_207224 | JGI IMG/M metagenome (GOLD analysis project Ga0307510, IMG submission 207224) | Populus trichocarpa ectomycorrhiza microbial communities from riparian zone in the Pacific Northwest, United States - 12_EM | ecosystem: Host-associated > Plants > Roots > Unclassified | place...
GTCTCAGTCGGGAACTGAACCTCCTGTTGGACATGCAATCTGCTCACATGTTAAGTGACAAAGAAGGCAATCCAGCTTGATCCCTCATGGCTAGGTAGCTCAGTAGAGCACCTGGAATATAACCAGTATGCCTGGGTTCAATCCCCAGTCTGGCCAATTTCTTAGGCTATACAGGTTCATGGGCCCTGGGTGACAAACCCAGAGGCTGTTATCATGACCTTGGGCTGCAGCAGTGTTGCACTTCTTGCAATACCTCCCCCAATGTTGCAAGCGCCTACGAAGTCTCACTCAGCGCCGAGGAGAATCCGCCAGTGTTGTCCTTGCAGGCAGGTGGCTCGCCGTGCTTTGTATCTCTAGCGGGTCCATCTGCGTCGCCTCTGCCTCCTCCATGGTGCGTCACGATTATTATTTTTCGATACATGATGGAATCCTCCTCGACGAGGGTGCTGTGCTGATCTGCTGTGATATTAATTGATGTTGCAGGCGGCATTTGCGGAACTTCTCGTGGCGAGACGATTTCATGTGAGCAATGCAATTGCCATCCTTGGCGTCTACCTCTTCGTAATAGGTGATAAGTGATCATAATACGGCCAACTTCGCTACGTAATACAGCTCAGGTAAACTACTACCTCATAATAAGCCTTGGCCTCGTTCCTCTTGTTGCGTGCCCATTGTCAGATATAGTATATGGACGCCACGCTATCTACCGGGTCGGCATTAAGTATTGCGGTAGAGTTATTGGTCGAAGGGCCGGTCGCTTGATAAGTCAGTCAGGACAGCTAGAGAAAGTTGGAGAACCCGGAGAAGGTGCAAGTCGTGTCCGAAGATGGGTCAAGATATTAGGTAGACAAGAAGCCCGTTTTCAAGGACAAACAGCCGGCGCCGTGCGGCAATTCGAGTGATTTGGTGGGCTTAGCCATCTGGTCACTAAATATGTGTTCTCCCTCTCTGCCTCTGATCAGATTGGCAAAGACATTTCGCGCGGACAGCCTCGTGAATGTGCCGATCTTCCCATGCAATCGAGATAAAGTATTTGCCTTTTCTCGGAACGCCCACGGTTTGTACCGACGATCTGTATCTGGCCCGGCCCCTAGCGTGACACGGCACTCCACTCCAACTGGGTTTGGCCATGTGGTTGGCCTGCGCCATTGTTGAGATAAGACCCAGATGAGCATCAGGAGCGCCTGATCCAGAGAGTGGCAAAGACCTATTGTAACGGCCAACATGCTCAGAGACGACTCGGGCCCGCCCCCTCGGGTGTGTGACCAGAGCCCCAACGAGTGCTTTGCACCCCATAAGCCCACGGCCGTCCCATTCCCGAGAAGAAGGTGGACTCTTCCAAAGGAGAAAAGAAACTGCCGCTGCCCTTCCGCCTGACGCATTCCTACAGCCATTGTGGATTTCTGGTGCTTTAGATAGGAATCATTCCGACCTCTACTGTGCTGCTGGGAAGCATAACTGATGCTACTAGCTGGCCAATCAATCCACCCGGGAAATGTGTAAGGCCAGAAATGGTCCGTAATGGGTTTCTTTCCTGGCAAAACGTTGACACCCTGTCTCTTGGCGGGGCCACAATCGGTGGAGGCAGTTGCGAGGTGGCGGTGCTGAGATCGCAGGGTGGCACGACCAGCTGTTGCAGGTGAAGTCTTTGATGGGCACAGTACGCCCATCTGAGCTTGGTGGACGCAGAGGTGACGAGAAGGGAAGCGCATCGGCCATAGGCGCTTATATGGTTTCACAAGGTACTCCATGTTCGTGAGGATCCCCTCGTGGGCTCTCAGTGACACGCATTGTGTGGGGAGAAAACCTCAGGCAAGGGCACGTCTAGGAGAGATCATAGATTCGTGAGTATGCGCAGTCAGATAGCAATGAACAAGTATGGTAAAGATCGTCGCCGTGCGCGCACCAGGAGGTTGCGGGGAATACAGCCTCTCCCCAGGACACACTATTACGCAACTTTAGAGTGTACATGACGCCCTCGATATTGAACTTTGCAGACAAATTCTTGTCCGTGATATCCCCTCGCACACACACATCACCCCAAGGATGTGAATTGTGTCTTGAAGTATGGACTTGATTGTATGTCTTCATCAACGTCGCTGCCGAGAACTTTCTGTTCACTTCAATGCGTGCTGCTGTCAATGATGTGCAGATAGTACAGTACGCATGCTAAGTACAATATGCGCAAAAAAAACACTTGAACAATCCAAAAATGTATAACATGAAGTGGGACATCCTGAATGGTCCATAGGATAAAATATTTGATACCGTGATACTGCCACGACCCCTACTCTTTTTCCGCACCGTGCTCCAACAACAACTGCGCGATTTCGACATGTTGACACTCGGTAGCTTTCTGGAATGCGGTATTACCGTGGTCGTCCCGGATGTGTACGTCGGCTCCATTACTAAGCAGTAGCCGCACGACCTCGAGGCATCCGTTTTCTGATGCAAACTTCAAGGGCGTGCTGTTACTGGTGGATAGTGCGTTGATGTTGGCCCCATGCTCCAGGAGGAGCTTGGCAACGTCCACGTGTCCACTAGCTGACGCGATGTGCAATGAGGTCCAGTTATAGTAACTTGTCGATTTGGCATGCACATCGGTATTGTGTCGAAGCAGGAGATGTACGACTTCAGCGTGTCCAACGTTCGACGCCGCATGTAGCGGATAGCCCGAATGACGAAATTCAGCAATGGCATTGTCTGCGTGGGTGATGAGGTGGTCGGCCACCCAGCTGAACCCACACACTGCTGCATAGTACAATGCAGCTTCCTGCGTCGCCGGCCGGCTGTATGTACGAAAGGCGAGCCCGGGGAAATAGTCATCCACATCGTACACCCGAACCCATGCTGCAAAATGTGGTTTCCTTGGATCGAATAATGATTCCATAGCATCTTGGACCCGTGGTGCCACGCTCTCATATTTCGCATGAGAGACCCAGTTCTGAGCAGCATATGATGCCAAAGGAAACGGCCCGAGGTGATCCTCGTCCACATTCTCGTCCAACTGCAACAGCGTTGCCAGGCAAGCTCGCGCCAGGACAGTGTGGGCAGAATCCAGGAGAACGTGGTATCGGCAAATGTTTCCGACTTCGGAACACCGAAGGCGGTCCGAGGTCAAGAATTCTTTGACCGAAAAGTGAGAGAATTGAACTATTCTCGTGCCCTTGTCCTCGATGACAGAGATCAAAGTCGAACACGTCGAAAGCACAGCCTCTTCAGCATTTTCGGGCCGCCAGTCTTCCATAAGGTTACATATCGCATCTGAGTCAAAATCGATCGCGAGTATCTCTGCCAGTTCTTCGGCACCAAGCGGTCGATTCGCCCCAACCAGGCAATGGAAAAGCTGATGCGCATGCTGACGCTTCTCTTTCGGAATTCCTTGCAGCGCCCGCTCATAAGTGTCATCTAGCGTCGTAGGGAGTTCGTTCAGAGCCTTGCGAATGCTTGAGGGCATACATCGACGAAGTGTGTCCAGTTGGCAAAACACCCAACGAAACCTGTTCAGACTGTCAGTATCAATAACTCAAAATAGGTACCATAACAGAGGCCTCACATTCCACCAGCTCGCTCAGAGAGCGTGTTGATAACAAGTTCCTTGTCTTGATCTTTCCATCTCCGCATTGCTCTGTCGGTCTGAACAAAGGAGCGAACGTAGTTGTTGATATCCTCTCTTTGACCACCTTCTTCATGAAGGGAGATGCGGCGTGATGGCGAAGTCAGGGGGTCAAGGACGGATTGTATGTCTTGCTCGGGGCGACTTGTGATACCAAGGAATAGATTCGAATGCCCCGACCCAACAAGATCTTCAACGAAATCTAACACCTTTTCGCGGGCTGACGGTGTTTCAGAGGTAATTGGACATTCATCCAGAGCGTCCAAAATGATGAAGATCGGAAGTTGTCCTGGGAGTTTGAGTATGTCCCAAAGGCATTTTGCAAGGGAGGCATTACTGGGCTGCTCGGAGCCATCATTACATGCAGTGTGCAAACGATAAAGGACGTCCCAGCAAGTATGAGAGCTGCAACCGAGTTGGAAGAGAAGGGACGCCAACATGCCGCGGATGTCGCGCTTCGAGGTGTCCTTATAGTCGAAGTAATAATATCCGATCAACGCCGACCTGGACTCCCGCACATTCTTGAGCTCCTCGATAATCGCCGAGCTTATCAAGTATATGAATTTTCTATCACAAAAACGGACGAGAAATCGCGTACCAAAGGATACTCTTCCCCGCGCCCGCTGAGAATTTGCGAAAGAATTAGCAGGCATACAGATTGAGAGCGCGGGGCAGGCTTACGATTGCCACGAATCCACAAGAGAGAACCACTATGCTTCCATTCCCGAAATGTGTTCCCTTGGATAAACCACGTTGCGGTTCCGCGATGCTGGATGTCGCATGCGGTGTTATGATTGATGGAAGGGTTTGGAGGAGAGAGCCATGATCGGAGTTTCTCTTTCAACTGATTTCCTGTGAATGTATGTTAGCTTTGACATTCAACGATGATGCCGTTGGGAAGCGACGAACGTTTGACCTCGTCTGTGACTGATTTGGTGTAGAATGGGAAGTCAGTATGTACAAAGACAGACAGAGGGCATTGCGTACACTCTTTGGTCGCATTTACATTGTCGCCAATATCCTCAGTAAGGGCCTTGGTCGCCTTTACATTGTCATCAATATCTTCGGCGAGCACCTTGGTGGCTTCAACGTTCCCATCTACACGATGCGTAACCTCCAAGTTCCGGACCACCACCATTAAAGACTCGTCTTTCGTAAGCATGTCCAGCTGCAAAACCGCGTCTTCAACGTTTGTCCTCCCAGCTAGCTTCTTCAGGATCTTTTCTGCCCCATAGTTAGCCATGAAAGAACGCCACAGCGGACAATTCAACTCACTTATTCGCCTATCCATCATTTCCTTGGTCGAAAGTGCGAGAATTGTCAGCACCTGTGACATGATCTTCCCGAGTAACTCAGTCATATCTCCCGTCAATGGCATTCCAGTGTAACGATTCAGACGTTGAAGGAACAAGTGGATACGCTCGAAAAGATGTATGAGTGCCTCATGGCTTGCCGCAACATCCTTTACAGCCTGGAAATTGGGTGTCACACAGATCAATGATAAGGAACTTCAGACGGGACTCACGCTGAGGAGAACCCCGATGGCAGAAAAGATCGTTTTGGCAGGTGAGAACGGCTGTAAACGTGACGTTGGAGAGCGGTCATAACAAATGAAACGAGGGGACTCACCAGACCGATCCCTTCTCCGAGCGTTGCAGAAAATGTGAATAAGATATGGACCGTTGGATCCAATACGGACATCAATTTCTCATCGCCCTTGCGAAATTTACTGAAAGCCTGTGCTTGTGAACGAAGTACATCCGAGACGGCTTTTGGGCTATCGCAGGCGTCGAGTTGGGCAGCAAAAGGATGTGTGTCTAGAGGTTTTCCTGTCACCCTTGCGTACTCGGTTGAGGCGGCACTAAATATGGCGGTAAAGTTGTCGGTCGAAGTCGAAGGGCCGGCTGATTGATTACTTGTAGACATCGGGATACCGTAACACGAGAAGAGGCGCAAGTCTGGGATGAAAGTGGGTTGAGAGAAAGCGTCGGCGAGTAAGCTTACGGCAAATGGGCAGAGGGCTTTCCCAGGTCCGCTCTCGATTATGCTCGATATGGACGATTCACACGGACGCGCGCAAGGCGGGCAACTTCACGCCCAGATATCGACCCATGCTCTGCGCCCTTCCCCAGGCTCCTACAGCAAACTCTCACCCCGATGTTTTTCTGGCACCCTCACGCGACGTTCGACTTTTGGCACCACCACTCCCGACACAAAAACCATGACCCACCATGACCCTCATCCGAGTCGGCGGCCACCTCCTCGCTGCCAGCGCCTACGAAGTCTCTCTCGACGTCGAGGAGAATCCGCAAGTGCTGTCCTCGTAGGCAGATGGCTCGGCGTGCTTTGTATCCCATCTGCGTCACCTGTGCCTCCATCGTACGTCGCGATTACTTTTCTTCCATCCGCGATGGAAGCCTGTTGTGCTGATCTGCTGTTTTATGTGTATTTGCAGGCGGCATTTGAGGAACTTCCCGTGGAGAGACGACTTCGCTTGATAAGTTGTGGACATCAGTCAGGACTGCCAGAGAAAGACTGGGAGAACCCGGAGAAGGTGCAAGTCGTGTCCGAAGATGGGTCAAGGTATTAGGTAGACGGGAGCCCGTTTCGAGGACAAACAACGGGCGCCGTGCAGCGCTTCGGGTGACTTTGTAGGCTTAGCCATCTGCTCACTAAATACGTGTTCTCCCTCTCCGCCTCTGACCAGCTTGGCAAAGACATGTTGAGAGCGGAGAGACTTGTGAATGTAGCTAGGGACATGAATTCTCCCACGCGACCGAGAGAAAGTATTCGCCTTCTCGGAATGAATGCCCACAGTTTGTACCGAGACTACCGATGATCAAAGATCACCTGCATCTGGCCCGGCCCCTAGGGTGACACAGCGCTCCACTCCAACTGGGTTTTGTTATATGGTTGGCTTGCAACATTGTCGAGATAAGACCCAGATGAGGCTCAGGAGCGCCTGGTCCAGAGAGTGGCGAAGACCTAATGGCCAACACGCTCGGAGGCGATTTGAGCCCCCCACCTCGGGTATGTGGTCTGAGCCCCAACGAGTGCTTCGCACCCCATAAGGCCATGGCCATCCCATTTCCGAGAAGAAGGTGGACTCTTCCGAATGAGAAAAGAAACTGCCGCTGCCCTTCCACCTGACCCATTGCTACAGCCATTGTATATTTTCTGGGGCTTCGAATAGGAATCGTCCCGCATAATACGATGCAAATGGTCTACTGTGCCACTGGGAAGAATATTCGATGATGCTAGCTGGCCAATCCATCCACCCGGAAAATGTGTAGGGCCATAAACGGTCCGTAATGGGTTTCTTTCCCGGAAATACGTTGATACCTTGTCTCTTGTGCCAGGCGGCGCCGCCATGGAGGCAGTTGCGAGGTGGTGGCGCGAGATCGCAGGGTAGCACGACCAGCGACAGCTGGTGGGATTCTGAGGCATGGTCACAGTACGCCCATTTGAGCTTGGTGGACGCTGGACGCAGAGGTGACGAGAAGAGAAGCGCATCGGCCACAGGAGCTTATCTGTTTTCACAAAGTACTCCATGTTTGTGAGGATTCTCTCGTAAGCTCTCAGTGACACGTATTGGGTCGGGAGAAACCTCAGACAAGGGTGACGTTTAGGAGCTGGGAGGAACCATAGATTCTTGAGCGTGCACAGTCAGATCACTGTCAGAACAATCAACGAGTATCATGAAGGTCGTTGTCGTGCGCACCAAGAGGGTGCGGGGAATACAGCTGCTCCGCAGGACACTCTATGATGCACCTTTTAGAGTATATAATATTATGCCCTCGACATTGGACTTCGCAAACAAAACCTTGACCGCAATATCCTCGTGCACGCACATACCGTTCCAAGCACGTGAATTGTGGCTTGAGGTGTGGACTTAATGTATGTCTTCATTGGCATCATTGTCGAGAGTGTTCTATTCACTTCAATGTGTACGTGGTACGTATGCTTAAGTACAGTATGCCCAAAGAAACACTTGAATATCCAAAAAGGTATAAAATGAAGTGGGACATCCTGAATGGTGCATAGGACGAAATATTTGATACCATGAGACAATCACGCCCCCTACTCTTTTTCCGCACCGTGCTCCAACAACAACTGCGCGATTTCGGCATGTCCTTGCCCAGTAGCCCTCTGGAATGCGGTATCCCGGAATGTGTCCCGAATGTTCACGTCAGCGCCATTACTAAGCAGCAGCCGCACGACCTCGAGATGTCCATTTTCTGATGCAAACACCAAGGGCGTCCTGTTATCGGTGGATGGTGCGTCGATTTTGGCGCCATGGTCCAGGAGGAGCTGGGCGATTTTCGCATGTCCACTAGCTGATGCAAAGTGCAATGAGGTCCAGTCACAGCAACCTGTCACTTTGGCATGTACATCGACATTGTGTTGAAGCAGCAACCTTACGACTTCAACGTGTCCAATGTTCGATGCTGCATGTAGCAGATAGCCCGAACGACGAAATTCGGAGTAGACATCATCTGCGTGGGTGATGAGGTAATCGGCCACCCCGCTGAACCCACACACTGCCGCATAGTACAATGCAGCTACCTGCGACGGCCGGCAGCAACTGTGAGAGGTGCCGTACTGGGGATCAACATCGTGTACCCGAACCCATGCTGCAAGCTGTGGTTTCGTTGGGTCGAACAACGATTCCATGGCATGTTGAACCCGTGATGCCACGTCCTCATATTTCGCATGTTTGACCCAGTTCTGAGCAGCATACAATGCCAGAGGGAACAGCTCGAGGGGATCGCCGTCCACATTCTCGTCCAACCGCAACAGCGTTGCGAGGCAAGCTCGCGCGAGGATAGTGTGGGCAGAACCTAGGGGAACGTGGTATTGGTAAATGGTTCCAACTTCGGAACACCGAAGGCGGTCCGAGGTCAAGAATTCTTTGACCGAAAAGTGAGAGAATTGGACAATTCTTGTGTCGTGGTGCTCTATGACAGAGATCAAAGTTGAACACGTCGAAAGCACAGCCTCTTCAGAATTTTCGGGTCGCCAGTCTTCCATAAGGTTAGATATCGCATCCGAGTCAAAATCGATCGTGAATATCTCTGCCAGTTCTTCAGTACGAAGCGGTCGAATCGCCCCAACCAGGCAATGGAAAAGCCGATGCGCATGCTGACGCTTCTCTTTCGGGATTCCTTGCAGCGCCCGTTCATATGTGTCATCTAGTGTCGTAGGGAGTTCATTCAGAGCCTTGCGAATGCTTGAGGGCATACATCGACGAAGTGTGTCCAGTTGGCAAAACACCCACCGAAACCTGTTCAGACTGTCAGTAACAAGAACTCGAAATAGGTACTATAACAGAGGCCTCACATTCCACCAGCTCGCTCAGAGAGCGTGTTGGTGACAAGTTCCCTGTCCTCTTCTTTCCATCTCCGCATCGCTCTGTCGGTCTGAACAAAGGAGCGAACGTAGTTATTGATATCCTCTCTTTGTCCACCTTCCTCGTGAAGGGAGATGTGACGTGATGGCGATGTCAGGGGGTCAAGGACGGATTGTATGTCATGCTCGGGGCGACTTGTGATACAAAGGAATAGATTCGAATGCCCCGACCCAACAAGATCTTCAACGAAATCTAACACCTTTTCGCGGGCTGACGGTGTTTCAGTGGTAATTGGACATTCATCCAGAGCGTCCAAAATGATGAAGATCGGAAGTTGTCCTGGAAGTTTGAGTATGTCCTCGAGACATTTTACGAGGGAGGCATTACTGGGCTGCTCGGAGCCATCATTACATGCAGTATGCAAACGATAAAGAACGTCCCAGCAAGTATGAGAGCTGCAACCGAGTTGGAAGAGAAGGGACGCCAACATGCCGCGGATGTCGCGCTTCGAGGTGTCCTTGTAGTCGAAGTAATAATATCCGATCAACGCCAACCTGGACTCTCGCATGTTCTTGATCTCCTCGATAATCGCCGAGCTTATGAGTATATGAATTCTCAATCACAGAAACAGACGAGAAATCGCGTACCAAAGGATACTCTTCCCTGCGCCCGCTGAGAATTCGGGAAAGAATTAGCATGCATACAAATTGAGAGTGCAGGACAAGCTTACGATTGCCACGAATCCACAAGAGAGAACTCTTCTGATTCCATTCCTGAAATGTGTTCCCTTGGATAAACCAGGTTGCAGTGCCATGATGCTGAATTTCGCATGCGGTGTTATGATTGATGGAAGGGTTTGGAGGAGAGAGCCATGATCGGAGTTTCTCTTTCAACTGATTTCCTGTGGACGTATGTTAGCTTTGACTTTCAACGGTGGCACCGCTGGGAAGTGACGAACGTTTGACCTCGTCTGTGACTATTTTGGCGTAGAATGGGAAGTCAGTATGTACAAAGACGGACAGAAGACGTTGCGTACTATCTTTGGTTGTCTTCAGGTCATGATTAATCACCTTTACATTGTCACCGATATCCTCGGCGAGGGCCTTGGTCGCATTTACATTGTCGCCGATATCCTCAGTAAGGGCCTTGGTCGCATTTACATTGTCATCAATATCTTCGGTGAGAACTTTTGTGGCTTCAACGTTCCCATCCACACGGTGCGTAACCTCCAAGTTCCGAACCACCGCCATTAATGACTCTTCTTTTGTAAGCATGTCCAGCTGCAAAACTGCGTCTTCAACGTCTGTCCTTCCAGCCAGCTTCTTCAGAATCTTCCCTGCGTTATGGTTAGCCAGGGAAGAACGACACAGTGGACAATCCAACTCACTTATTCGCCTGTTCATCATTTCCTTGGTCGAAAGTGCGAGAATTGAAAGCACCTGCGACATGATCTTCCCGAGTAACTCCGTCATATCTCCCGTCAATGGCATTCCAGTGTAGCGGTTCAGACGTTGGAGGAACAAGTGGATGCGCTCGAAAAGGTGTATGAGTGCCTCATGGCTCGCCGCAACATCCTTCACGGCCTGGGAATTGGGTGTCACACAGACCCACGATGAGGAACTTCAGACGAGACTTACCCCAAGGAGAGCGCCGATGCCAGTAAAGATTGTTTTGGCAGGTGAGAACGGCTGCAAATGTGATGTCGGAGAGTAGTCATGCCAAATGAAACGAGGGGACTTACCAGACCGATCCCTTCTCCGAGCGTCGCCGAAAATGTGAATAAGATATGGACCGTTGGATCCAATACGGACATCAATTTCTCATCGCCCTTGCGGAATTTACTGAAAGCCTGTGCTTGTGAACGAAGTACATCCAAGACGACTTTTGGACTATCGCAGGCGTCGAGTTGGGCAGCAAAAGGATGTGTGCCTAGAGGTTTTCCTGTCACCCTTGCGTACTCGGTTGAGGCGGCATTAAATATGGCGGTAAAGTTGTCGGTCGAAGTCGAAGGGCCAGCTGATTGATTACTTGTAGACATCGGGATACTGTAACACGAGAAGAGGCGCAGGTCTGGGATGAAAGTGGGTTGAGAGAAAGCGTCGACGAGTAAGCTTACGGCAAATGGGCAGAGGGCTTTCCCAGTCCGGTCCCAATTATGCTCGATTTGGACAGTTCACACGGGCGCCGACGCGGGTAACACGACGCCCAAATATCGACCCCATGCTCTGCGCCCTTCCCCAGGTCCTACAGCGAACTTTCATCCTCATGTTTTCCTGGCACCACAACTCGCGACACAAGTACCACGACCCACCACTACCACCCTCATCCGAGTCGGGGGCCACCTCCAATGCTGCAAGCGCCTACGAAGCCTCGCTCAACGCCGAGGAGAATCCGCAAGTGTTGTCCTCGTAGGCAACTGACTCACTGTGCTTTGCATCTCTAGCGTGTCCATCTGTGTCACCTGTACCTCCTCCATGGTGCGTTGCGATTATTTTTCTTCCATCCGATGGAAGCCTCCTCGATGAGGGTGCTGTGCTGATCTGCTGTGATATGTGTATTTGCAGGCCGCATCTGTGGAACTTCCCGTGGCGAGACGATTTCATGCGAGCAAGGCAATTGCCATCCTCGGACCTCGGCGTCTACCTCTTCGTGGTAGGCCTTGGCCTCGGTCCTCTCGTCGCGGGCCCAATGTCAGAGATCTACGGACGCAACGCCATCTACCGGGTCGGCATTGAATATTGCGGCAGAGTTATTAGTCGAAGGGCAGGTCGCTTGATAAGCTGTGGAGTCTGTGGACATCAGTCAGGACAGCTAGAAAAGACTGGGAGGGCGCTTCGTGACTTTGTAGGCTTAGCCATCTAGTCGCTAAATATGTGTTTTCCCTTTCCGCCCTGGACCAGCTTGGCAAAGATATGTCGCGCGCGCGGACAGCCCTCTGAATGTACTGCGGAACAAGAATTTCTCACGCGATCGAGAAAAGTAATTCGCCTTTTCGGAATGAAATGAACGTTAATGAACGCCCATGGTTTATACCGATGATCTTGCATTTGGCTCGGCCCCCAGTGTGACACGGCGCTCCACTCCAACTGGGTTTTGCTCTCTCGCCAGGACACTCTATTACGCAACTTTTAGAGTATAGAATTGTGCCCTCGACATTCGACTTCGCAGATAAGATCTTTTCTGGAATATCCCCATGCACGCACAGATCATTTCAAACACGTGAATTGTATCTTTAGGGTATGGACTTGCTGTATGTCTCTATTGACGTCGTTGTCGAGTGTTCTGTTTACTTCATTGTCTGCGGCCGTCAACAATGCGTACATGGTACGTATGCTAAGTACAGTATGCCTGAAGAAACACTTGAATAACCCAAAGAACCATAAATGAAGTGGGACAGCCTGAATGGTGCATAGGATAAAACATTTAATACTGTGACACTGCCACGCCCCCTACTCTTTTTCCGCACCGTACTCTAACAACAGCTGCGTGATTTCTCCATGATACGTGGTAGCACTTTGGAATGCCGTACGACCGTCTTCGTCCCGGATGTGTACGTCGGCTCCGTTACTAAGCAGTAGCCGCACGACCTCGAGGTGTCCGCTCTCTGATGCAAACTTCAAGGGCGTGCTGTTACTGGTGGATAGTGCGTTAATGTTGGCCCCATGCTCCAGGAGGAGCTTGGCGACGTCCACGTGTCCACCAGCTGACGCAATGTGTAATGAGGTCCAGTCAAAGTAATCTGTAAATTTGGCATGCACATCAGCATTGCGTTGAAGCAGCAGATATACAACTTCAGCGTGTCCAACGCTCGATGCCGCATGTAGCGGATAGCCTGAATGACGAAATTCGGCAATGACATCGTCTGCGTGGGTGATGAGGTAGTCGACCACCCCGGTGAACCCACACAATGCTGCATAATACAATGCAGCTTCCTGCGTCGCCGGCTGGTCTCGTCTACGAAACGAGATCAAGGGGAAACCATAATCCACATCGTGTACCCGAACCCATGCTGCAAGATGTGGTTTCCTTGGGTTAAATAACAATTCCATGGCATCTTGAACCCGTGCCGCCACGTCCTCATATTTCACATGAGAGACCCAGTTCTGAGCAGCATACAATGCCAGAGGAAACGCCTCGAGGTGATCCTCGTCCACATTCTCGTCCAACTGCAACAGCGTTGCGAGGGAAGCTCGCGCCAGAATAGTGTGGGCAGAATCCAGGGGAACGTGATATTGGCAAATGTTTCCGATTTCGGAACACCGAAGGCGGTCCGAGGTCAAGAATTCTTTGACCGAAAAGTGAGAGAATTGAACTATTCTTGTGTCCTCGTCCTCGATGACAGAGATCAAAGTCGAACACGTCGAAAGCACAGCCTCTTCAGAATTTTCGGGTCGCCAGCTCTCCATGAGGTTAGATATCGCATATGAGTCAAAATCGATCGTGAATATCTCTGCCAGTTCTTCAGTACGAAGCGGTCGAATCGCTCCAACCAGGCAATGGAAAAGCCGATGCGCATGCTGACGCTTCTCTTTCGGGATTCCTTGCAGCGCCCGTTCATATGTGTCATCTAGCGTCGTAGGGAGTTCATTCAGAGCCTTGCGAATGCTTGAGGGCATACATCGACGAAGTGTGTCCAGTTGGCAAAACACCCAACGAAACCTGTTCAGACTGTCAGTAACAAGAACTCGAAATAGGTACTATAAAAGAGGCCTCACATTCCACCAGCTCGTTCAGAGAGCGTGTTGATAACAAGTTCCTTGTCCTCTTCTTTCCATCTCCGCATCGCTCTGTCGGCCTGAACAAAGGAGCGAAGGTAATTATTGATATCCTCTCTTTGGCCACCTTCCTCGTGAAGGGAGACGCGGGGTAATGGCGATGTCAGAGGGTCAAGGACGGATTGTATGTCCTGCTCGGGGCGACTTGTGATACAAAGGAATAGATTCGAATGCCCCGACCCAACAAGATCTTCAACGAAATCTAACACCTTTTCGCGGGCTGACGGTGTTTCAGTGGTAATTGGACATTCATCCAGAGCGTCCAAAATGACGAAAATTGGAAGTTGTCCTGAGAGTTTGAGTAGATCCCCAAGACATTTTACGAGGGAGGCATTACTGGGCTGCTCGGAGCCATCGTTACATGCAGTATGCAAACGATAAAGAACATCCCAGCAAGTGTCAGAGCTGCAACCGAGTTGGAAGAGAAGGGACGCCAACATGCCGCGGATGTCGCGCTTCGAGGTGTCCTTGTAGTCGAAGTAGTAGTATCCGATCAACGCCGACCTGGACTCTCGCATGTTCTTGATCTCCTCGATGATAGCCGAGCTTATCAAATGTATGAATTCTCTATCACAGAAACAGACGAGAAATCGCGTACCAAAGGATACTCTTCCCCGCACCCGCTGAAATTTCGGAAAAGAATAAGGCGACACACAGACGCAGAGCGCGGGACAAGCTTACGATTGCCACGAATCCATAAGAGAGAACCTTTCTGCTTCCATTCCCGAAATGTGTTCCCTTGGATAAACCATGTTGCAGTGCCACGATGCTGAATTTCGCATGCGGTGTTATGATTGATGGAAGGGTTTGGAGGAGAGAGCCATGATCGGAGTTTCTCTTTCAACTGGTTTCCTGAGGACGTATGTTAGCTTTGACTTTCAACGATGGCACCACTGGGAGTGACGAACGTTTCACTTCGTCTGTGACTATTTTGGCGTACAATGGGAAGTCAGTATGTACAAAGACGGACAGAAGACGTTGCGTACCATCTTTGGTTATCCTCAGGTCATGATCAATCACCTTTACATTGTCACCGATATCCTCGGCGAGGGCCTTGGTCGCATTTACATTGTCATCAATATCTTCGGTGAGCACCTTGGTGGCTTCAACGTTCCCATCCACACGGTGCGTAACCTCCAAGTTCCGAACCACCGCCATTAATGACTCTTCTTTCGTAAGCCTGTCCAGCTGCAAAACTACGTCTTCAACGTCTGTCCTTCCAGCTAGCTTCTTCAGAATCTTCTCTACGCCATAGTTAGCCATGGAAAAACGGCACACCGGACAATTGAACCCACTTATTCGTCTGTTTGTCATTTCCTTGGTCGAAAGTGCGAGAATTGAAAGCACCTGCGACATGATCTTCCCGAGTAACTCCGTCATATCTCCCGTCAATGGCATTCCAGTGTAACGGTTCAGGCGTTGGAGGAACAAGTGGATACGCTCAAAAAGGTGTATAAGTGCCTCGTGGCTCGCCGCAACATCCTTCACGGCCTGAGAGTTGGGTGTCACACGGATCTACGATAAGGAACTTCAGACGAGACTCACCCCAAGGAGAACGCCGATGCCAGTAAAGATCGTTTTGGCAGGTGAGAACGGCTGCAAACGCGATATTGGAGAGTAGTCATGCCAAATGAAACGAGGGGACTCACCAGACCGATCCCTTCTCCGAGCGTCGCAGAAAATGCGAATAAGATGTGGACCGTTGGATGCAATACGGCCATCAATTTCTCATCGCCCTCGCGAAATTTACTGAAAGCCTGGGCTTGTGTTCGAAGTAGGTCCGAGACGGCTTTTGAACTATCGCAGGCGTCGAGTTGGGCAGCAAAAGGATGTGTGTCTAGAGGGTTTCCTGTCACCCTTGCGTACTCGGTTAAGGCGGCATTGAATATGGCGGTAAAGTTGTCGGTCGAGGTCGAAGGGCCGGCTGATTGATTGCTTGTCGACATGGGGATAACACGAGAAGAGGCACAAGTCTGGGATGAAAGTGGGTTGAGACTGGGTTGAGAGGAATTGTCGACGAGTAAGCTCACGGCAAATGGGCAGAGGGCTTTCTCAGTCCGCTCTCCTCTCATTTATGCTCGATCTGGACAATTCACACAAGCGGGTAACACGACCGCTCGCCCAACTATCGACCCATGCTCTGCGCCCTTCCTCAGGCACCTACAGCGAACTCTCACCTTGATGTTTTTCTGGCACCCTCACGCGACGTTCGACTTTTGGCACCACCACTCGCGACATAAACACCATGACCCGCCCCCCCCACCACCATCCTCATCCGAGTCGGCGACCACCTCCTACGCTGCAAGCGCCTACGAAGTCTCGCTCGACGCCGAGGAGAATCCACAAGAGTTGTCCCTCGTACGCCGGTGGCTCGCCGTGCTTTGCATCTCTAGCGCGTCCATCTGCGTCACCTGTGCCTCCTCCATGGTGCGTCG
>Ga0307510_10004665_pt1 | contig 16176 bp, 6 predicted proteins | sample 12_EM_MG_FD_207224 | JGI IMG/M metagenome (GOLD analysis project Ga0307510, IMG submission 207224) | Populus trichocarpa ectomycorrhiza microbial communities from riparian zone in the Pacific Northwest, United States - 12_EM | ecosystem: Host-associated > Plants > Roots > Unclassified | place...
ATAATATATTTTTTATTTTTTAAAAATTATTTTTGACACTAACACATCAAAACGATATGGAAACATAAAAAAATTAAATTTAAACCAAATTTGTTTTTTGAAATTTTATGGAACGTGGTTTGCATCGTGTTCCCAAACGGTGCCTTAACCATGACCCTCCTCGAAATGTTCACAAATTCTAAATAAGGCCTGAGTTTTAAGGATTATTTTCAAATAGCTCCTCAAAGTTTCAAACACCTACCCCCAAGTTTAATGTATATCTGGAAAGAATACAGAGCAGCCTCGTCAAATTTATCTCTACTTTTTGTTTTGTACCCCTCATTTTATTTTGGTTTTCATTTATATCCTTCATCACATTGTCAGTCCCTAAGGGGCCAAAATATTAAAAGGTCCAAGTAATTCTGAACTATCTATGTTAACCACTCACGATGTATACTAATCACTCCTCTCCAGCATTGTTATGACAGAGCATGCAGGACCAGGACCTTACTGGGAGAGAGCGATGATCAGAGAGGACCGAATAGGACTCCAATTTTAGTGTTTTAATCACGAAGCGACTAAGACTTCACCCAGCCTTAGCCAAATTAACAAATGTTATGAGCAGCACAAGAATATTGTCAATTAATATTTCCAATGAAAGAAATGAGTTACTTGCAAAAGAATCAACCGTCCCTCAAACAATCATTGTTCTACTGCAACTTCAACTTTGGTGTCTGTATGTTATGTAAGCAGAGTCCTTTCAACTCTGGCCATGGAAATTCGCCTTTGAGATTATGCTGCTTATGGAGAGAGCACATCAAAGAAGGAAGGCAAAAAGAGTTTGGAAAATGGACTTTGGTCATCCCGACTTTCTTGAAATACGTGAACTAGCCTTGCTCGCCACAGAAAAACCTCGCTGATCCCGTGGTCGCCCCTGATAAGTCGATCAGTAAATTATCACTTTCACTTGCGTGTACAATTCAAGTACAATCTATAATTTCCAATAATCCCAAAAAAACAAAAATAGCCTGGATTAGATCAAATGCGTTTTTAAGATTTTCGGTGCTACTTGAGGGGATTGTTGTTCGTTAAAGGTCATGCAAGTAAGGGCATTTCTCGTTTTCAAGCAGAATGAGGGTAATATTAATTGGTCATTGATGTAAAACTGCTCCTGCAGCCCATGGGTGGCTAGTTTAGATTTTACCTGAGCAGCATCCTTCAATGGCCCCCAACACTCCAATCGGTTGTACTTGGGTAATCTAGAATGGAAATATACCCAAACTAAAGAATCCTTTAGCTCAGGATGTTTTGTGAAAAGTGCCGCATCTCCATCTAACACAGCTTCAAGTACCTGACTTGAACATACCTTAGAAATGGTGGAGAAGAGTACTAGTGTATGCAATAGCCCAAAGATTTGTCCAAATAATTCTGAAGTACACAAGGAATTGCACACGAGAACACTTACCAAAGGCATTTCCTTTGAGAATATGTGGTATCTGAACTCAGCGGCAAGGTCTAACAAGAGATTGGGACCGCTCACATAGCAATGGGCATGCAGAGCCAATTGTCCTTCTAGTTTCTTCCATTCAACAACCACATCATCCTTGCTATACCAACCTCTTAGCTGAATATACACGATGGGCAGCCCACAATCACCGCCAGTTAGATAGTCAAACTAAGTGAGCAATTTCATTTTCTTACACAAGAGTCCCAAACACAATTTTTCTAGTCCAAAAATAAGGAAAGGAAAATCATATGAACCCACCTGATCTAGGTTGATGACATTGGAGATGATTAAGGTTAGGTCTGCTGTGAAGTCACAATGAGACAAGATATAGGTTCGAGGGATGATCGCAGAGTATTGATTCATCTCTTCGCCCATCAAGACAACTTTCAGCTTTGAAGCTTCAAATTTTGCTGGAGGACCCAAAAGTCTAACTGCCTGATGACACCAAATAGGCAGTTAGTCAACACCAACGATTGGTAGAACGAGCCATTGTAACCTCTAGCAAAAGAAATCTTGCCTTGTAAACAGAAAATGAAAACATGACTTGAAATGAAGTAACTGTTGTATAGACTCAATCTAAGTAGACCAAACCAATCAGATTATTTAGGCTCATAGCACTAATCAGTGGTAAGAAGAGGGGCTAGCTGCTTCACTTGGCAATCTGATCAGTCTGCTCGTGACAATGTTTCCTTCGAAATGAATTGAAAACTACTGTAAATTTTAAAGTACTTGATTTGCTCGTCTTGCATCATCAGAGTGAGACAGAACTGAATGGCTCTGCTTGGCGGGGAACAAGTGAATCATTTTTCTTACACAAGTGAATTCACGAGATGAAGAAAAGGCGAAATCATGAAAATCTAGCCAGTAATGCCAGTATATCTAAACCAATTATACATTATATGACAACGCCACTACACATACTGCACATAGACCTAGTGAAGAGACGGAGGAAAGGAGAAACCTCGGAGACCAATGTGTTATAGGAAGCCCTGCTGTTGTCAATGGAGGAAAGAACGGTAGGTTTGGTCACTTTAGATGATAGCTTGGTGATGTTGTTGATGGAGAAATATCGCATGTGTGGTGATGGTGAGAAGGCGTAGTGAGCACAATGACAGGCCATGGGACATGCATAACAAGTTCTTTCTTTTCTTCATCTTTCACTTCTCACCATTGTCTTCTCTCCAAACTTACCTTGAAAGAGCGAAAAGGATAGAGAGACTAGTTTTGGTCATGTGGACTGGGATTCTCAGACCCCACGTCCAGAAATCTTTATCAAGCTATGCTTGAACTCAATACTTCTCGAAATAAATAAATAAATAAATAAAAATGCTAGTAATTGGAATCTTTTTGGTGAACTGTAATTAGTAGTGGTATAGGGACTTCACAATTAAAAAGAAACGGTGATCGGTGATGGAATGGGATGTGGTGACAAGTCAGCATCACTGATTGAACATTTGAGTAGTTTTGTGGTAATGCTATAACGTTGCATCATTAGTCCTGTTTGTTATTTTGCTGTAAATAGAGGTTGAGGAAATTATTTATTTATTTATTTAAAATTTATTTTTTTATATTTTTTTATCATTTTGATATTAAAAGTATTATTTTAATATATTTTCAAATAAAATATAATTTAAAAAACAACTATGAACACTGTTTATTACGCTTCACTTGATAAGTCATACCCAACGACCTAACATATGGCCACGCTCTCAAACCTGAATTTTATCTTTTAGCCCATTGGGCTTAACATGAACTTTATTGATCTCTCCAGTTAAGCCCATTATCTATTCGCCAGGTAACAGCCTACAGAATTTAAGGCTTATTTTCGTCACACGTGGAGAAGCAGAAGCTTTCGTATACTTCGAACCTGAGTCCAGAAAGCTTAAAGCCCAAATCCAGAGTGAAATGATCAAGATATAATTTTCTTTCCCAATAACAACGACACGCCACAGGGCCGCAGTAGTCTTTTTGTTTTGGGCCTAAACCCAACAAACTAAAAAATACATAGAACTCGTACGGGTAGTGCTACCCTCCTACATCAGCTACTGATGGATCATGGAGCCCTTTTTAGTTTTTACCGCTCGAAAGTCTTTCTTTCGTTCTTTCTTTTCCGAGGTCTGAATTTATAATTACGCAGGTCTGAATTTCCTTGCTCATTTAAAATATTTTTCACTAGATTCTCGTAACAAATCGCGCCAGGGAAAAAAAATAATCAGGAAATAAAGATTTAAGAGAACCAATGATATCCTTTTCTTCTCGTGGAAAATAAGCTATTTAAATATATTAATAAACATCGTTTTTTTAAGGCAAAAGTGATGGTTTTCTTTTCAAGGATTAAATTGTTTTTTCCTTTTTTTTTTTTAAGAGAGGAGACCGAGTGTTTCATTTTTCAAAAAAGTAAAGGGAAACTTTATATTCTTGGAGGGCCAAGCACATGCAAGTAAGAAATTTTGAGCAACGAACGAATTGTTTAACATTTTCCAGGGGATCAAATTGAAACACTTTAGAAAAGGAACCGAATATTTAAATATTATCAAGGTGGAGGACAAGATAACTTTGACTCTGTTGCCCTCTTTAATCAGTCCTCCTCGGAGATGGAATATCTTATCTTGCTCGAACTAACCCTTTAAAATTAAATAATATAAATAATAATAAGTTAAAAAATTATTTTTGATATTAACACATTAAAATAATATAAAAATATTAAAAATATATAATTTAAATTAAAAAAATTTTAAATTTTTTAAAAATATTTTTAAAACGAAAAAAAAACCCTTTAATCAGTCTCCTCGGAGGTTGAATGTCTTATCTTGCTCGAACTAACCCCTTAAAATTAAATAATATAAATAATAATGAGTTAAAAAATAAAAAAAAGACAATTATCACGCGTTAAGATTTTTAAAAAATAGTCAACTTAACCCAACCAATATACTCTATAGTCAACTTGATATAACTACTCTCTTTCTTTCTGTCTTTTCATTATTTTTTTCTGTCTTGTCGCTTTGCCTCTCTCGTTCCTTCATCTCCTTATCAACCCGTATGCCTCAACGTAAGCATCGATTCCTTCCTCTCATCTTATAAATAAAAACCTCAACTTGATTTTAAGAAACCTCCACCATACTCATGTCAATTCAACCTAAGAAAAAAATAATTGAAAACCCTGTAAACTCTCTCTCAGGTCAACTATGTCCCTCTCCCCCTTCCGATTTTTGATTTTGACACAGCATCTGATCACCTTGTTATTTCTCTTTTGAATCTCTGTGCTGTTTTTCTTTGTTATAACTTTCTTTGATATTCGATTGCCGATTTTAAGCTCAGTTTTTTTGTGGTTTCGCTTTATTTTTTCACTCATTGTTTCTTGTAATTAGTTATTATTAATTTTTTTTTTGAGTTCTTATTATTAAGTAATTATTATAAAATTAGGTTTATACATGACAACGTTTTGGCTGCTGAGACGTGTTGTTGGAGGTGCTGTTCTACCGTGCGCTATTACAGTATTACTACTTCTTGTTGCTTTCAAGTAGTTGATTTTGGTTGATGATAGGAAAAGATATTTAATTCAATGTCATGTTTATAACTTATTATATTGAGTTTTTGTTGTTGTTGAGAATTTAATTTGTTATAATTTTTTTTTTTTGCAATTAATTCTTCTATTTTATTTAATTGATTTAGTGATATATTAAATCTAAATTATTTGTTAAAGCTTATAATATGTTTGAACTAATTTATTGAGCTAAAATCTTAGTTCTAATTAAGCTAAACCCACTCATTAATATCTAACCATAAAAAACTTAGCTCAAAATAACATATTTAACCGTTTAGGTTTAAAAATAAATAAATAAATAAATAGAATTTATAATTTATAAAATATCAGAAATTAAATTGAAAAAATACTCAATATACTACCCATTTATATCCAATTATCCATGAATGCCACTGGTTCATCCACCTTGTTTTTTTCAAATCCTAATTTCTTTGTTGATGTTAATAATTTATAACAGCCCTCAAAAATTTTATTTTCTGAACCTGAAAAAAAAAAAAAAAACACTATGCTTAAAAATCTCTGTTTTCTCGTTTTCTTTTTCTTGACAGAATAAAGAGGAGAACCAAAAGGCTATTGCTTTGCTGTTTCTGGGTTTTCCATTCAGATCCAAGCAAATGGTATACTCTTTTAAGTAAAGAAGAAAGGTAACTGTATCTAAACTCTTTTCTCACTCTCAGTTCCCACTTTCACTTGTTGCAAAACACAATTCCAAAGCTTCTTCTTTAAACTCCTACAATGTTGTTCTAAAAAGACATGATCGAAGCCTTTATAAGATTCAACATTTTATTGTATGCTATTAATCTCTTCACTTTCTGAACGTTGATTTACTTTTAAGCTGAGTTGTGATCTTACCTCTTACTGTTCCTGATTTAGTTCAAGACCACCGCTTGTTTTTCTGTGTGGTAGATAAGTTTGCCTATATGCTTTGACTATGGCATTTATTAGTACCTGCGATCAATCAAGTGTCTGAGATTGTTTACTCGTTTGATTCTTCTTCATATAATACTTCTAAGTTTCTTATTGAACTTCCATTGCAAGAACAAAAATCTCGACTCCTAGTTCTCATTCTTTAATCCAGCTACAAAAAGGTCTTCTTTTTCTAAAAAATCTACCCTTCTTTCTGTCTTTTATTTCTCCAAAAAGCTGTTCCTTTATGAGAATTATGTATATGTTTCACACCATGGGTGATTTCTATTGAGATTTTATTCCTGGCACTTTTTACTCTTGATGTTGGTCTTTATTTATTGTTTTCCTTGAAAGTTCTGATATGTTTGTGACCTGTGACTCTTTTGGCTGTCTAAATATCCTTAGCGATAGGTGTTATAATGTATAATTTGGAAAATTAGATTAAAGGAATGCATAAAAGGGATAAAAGAATACTCTCGTTGTCACTCCACTGGGTCATGAAAAAGTTCTTGTTTTTAACAGGATTAAAGCAGGCAAAGTGTTTTAAATAAAGTCGAAAAAGAAAATTAGAAGAGAATGAAACTGAAGATGTAATTTGAACCCACAAATGATAAGTTTTTTTATTAATTGAAGTTAAAAGGGGAAGCGAACGTGAGCCGTGAAGTATGATCTCTAAGAGAAGAAGACTAGTTCACCCTGAGATTAAGATAACATGTGCTTGATCATAAGATTTCAAAATATGTTAAAAAAGGATTGTTGTTGCGTCAGTTTCTTACTTTATATTTACTCTTCTGTGATTGTTCCCCATTAGTTTTTTCATGATAGATTATTAAATTTTAATTTTAATTTAAGTTGTAAGGGTTTGTATTCTAGCTGATTTTTTTTCCTTCCAGATTTGCATAACAAGCAACATCATACTAAAGAAAGCATGCCTATGGGAAAATATTCCCGTGTTGATGGGAGGAAGTCATCCAACTACTGTTCTACAACCACTGTGGTTGTGTTTGTTGCTTTGTGTTTAGTTGGGGCTTGGATGTTTATCTCATCATCTGTTCCAGTTCAAAACTCAGACCCATCATCCCAAGAGAATGTGAAACGAGTGGCTGGTGAAAATATTTCTAAGCATTTTGAAGACATTCCTGGTGATTTACCGGAGGATGCAACAAAAGAAGATGGCAATGCTGTTGATTCTCAAAGTGCTAGCCAATCTGATGTCCATGATGACCCAAAGGTGACTGAAAAAGAGAGTAAAAGTACTGTTGAGGATAACAAAGATGAGAACAGGGATGAGAAGGCCGAGTCTAAGAATGTGGTAGAAGAAAACCAGGATGGGAAGACTGTTTCTGAAGAGGAACGAAAGATGGAGACTGAAAATAATGAGGATGGAAAAACAGAGGATAGAGAGTTGAATTCAAGTGATAAAGAATCAAATTCAGAAGCTGGAGAGACCCAAGCTCAAGGCAATGAAGCAAATGAAAGCGATCAAACAGAATCAGAGGAGAGCTCAGGTGAAAATAAATCCAAGTCAGATGATGGGGAGAAGAACCCAGACTCAGGGGAGAATGCAAATGAAAATAACCAGGAAGGTGCTATTGAGAATAACGTGGATAGTCAAGAGAATGATCAAACTTCCATTGAGATTTTACCTGCTGGCACACAGTCAGAACTTCTAAATGAAACCAATACTCAAAATGGGGCTTGGTCGACTCAAGTGGTGGAGTCACAGAATGAGAAGATATCTCAACAATCTTCAATAGCTAAGGATCAATATGGTCATGGATGGAAACTTTGTAATGTCACTGCTGGACCAGCCTATGTTCCTTGCCTTGATAATTGGTACGTTATAAGAAGGCTTCCAAGCACAAAGCACTATGAACATCGAGAGAGACACTGTCCTCAAGAAGCTCCCACTTGTTTGGTACCCATACCTGAAGGATATAGACGCTCAGTTAAGTGGCCTAAAAGCAGGGAAAAGGTAAACACTGATCCACCTAATCAATGAAAAAACCTTTCCTGTTTATAGGCTGAATTTCTTCTTTTGGCGCACATGGCAGATATGGTTCTATAATGTCCCTAACACCAAGCTTGCCGAGGTTAAGGGGCATCAGAATTGGGTTAAAGTTACTGGTGAATATCTTACTTTTCCAGGTGGTGGAACTCAGTTCAAGCATGGTGCTCTTCATTATATTGATTTCATTCAGGATGTGAGTTTCTTTATCGCACCTGTTTTCTGCATTTCCTGTCCTTTATTTTGTAGAATCATAATTCAACAGATTGAACATGAGACACTATTTCATTGAACTAGATTGATTGTGTGCAAATATGTTTGTGTACACTGAAGAGTATGATGTGATAGTTTTTTTCTATGAATGATGCAGTCTCATCCTGATATTGCATGGGGAAAAAGAAGCCGAGTGATATTGGATGTTGGGTGTGGGGTGGCAAGCTTTGGAGGTTATCTTTTGGAAAAAGATGTTCTTGCAATGTCATTTGCTCCCAAGGATGAACATGAAGCCCAGGTTCAATTTGCACTTGAAAGGGGTATCCCTGCGATGTTGGCTGTTATGGGCACGAAGAGATTACCCTTTCCTAGTTCTGTTTTTGATCTTGTTCATTGTGCACGCTGTAGGGTTCCTTGGCACATTGAAGGTAATGTCTGTGTCTATTATACTCTAGCAAAAAATTTCTGTCGGTTTGTTTTTTTGGTTCAGAGAGATATTTTGAGTCTTCTTGCAGGTGGTAAACTTCTTTTGGAGCTGAATCGGGTGTTGAGGCCTGGTGGTTACTTTGTCTGGTCTGCCACCCCAGTTTATCGAAAGCGTCCAGAAGATGTGGGCATTTGGAAAGGTAGAATATTTTCTAACGCATGCATTCCTTCCAAGAGGATAGTACTATGGGTTGTCTTCATATTACTTTTCTTTCTCTCTTTCTTTCTTCTATGCAGCAATGTCCAAACTAACAAAGTCAATGTGCTGGGATCTGGTGGTGATTAAAACGGACACGCTAAATGGTGTTGGTGCAGCAATATATAGAAAGCCAACTTCCAATGACTGCTATAATAATAGACCGCAAAATGAGCCTCCACTGTGCAAAGAATCTGATGATCCAAATGCAGCGTGGTACTTTCATTTGTCCCATGGAATTAGAATCACCTTTTGTTCTTCCACAATTACCCCCTCCCGAGTTTTCATCATAGCTTGGGTAGAAAATGTTTATAAACTAAAACTAAATATGGAAAAATCAGAACTAATTGAAGCGATGTAAAAATGCTACCACTTTTATTATAAGCTCTAAATAGAGGAATGGATGTTTGTCTTCAGGAATGTCCTGCTCGAGGCATGTATGCATAAAGTGCCTGTAGATGCATCATTGCGTGGGTCTCATTGGCCTGAGCAATGGCCAAAACGGCTGGAGAAACCACCATACTGGTTGAATTCTCAGGTTGGAGTTTATGGTAAAGCTGCTGCAGAGGATTTTGCTGCTGACTATAAACATTGGAAAAATGTTGTTTCCCAGTCTTATTTGAATGGGATAGGAATCAACTGGTCTTCTGTGAGAAATATCATGGACATGAGAGCTGTATATGGAGGGTAAGCAATTTAACAATTTTATTTTATACTATAGATGGCTAAGCAGACTTGTGTTTATCATTCACAATAGAGACACTCTCTCTTATCTGTGTGCTATCCAATTCAAAACGTGCTTTTTTTGATAGATCTGATTGGGGTGTAGATGAACCCATAAAATCAAAGATAAGATTTTGGTGTGTTAAGCTTAAGCTGCATTCTTTTGATTTGTTCTGCTGGGTAAAGGAGTGTTTCAAGTATTTTGGTTTATCCTTTTGTGTTCATGTGCTGGCATGTCATTCGACTTAATGATTGATGGGGGTTTCCCCTCAGCAGCTCATGATCATCATGGTTGCTATGTTTCCACTTTCCATGATTAAGATGCATATAGCGTTGTGCTGCCATGGCTCTTTTATTTTCTTATGCTTTTCTGTGATTGTTTTAGGTTTGCTGCGGCACTGAAAGACTTGAAAGTGTGGGTTATGAATATAGTCCCAATTGACTCTGCAGACACGCTTCCAATGATCTATGAGCGTGGTTTGTTTGGAATGTATCATGATTGGTGTGAATCATTCAATACCTATCCTAGAACTTATGATCTTCTCCATGCTGATCATCTCTTCTCCAGTCTAAAAAAGAGGTAGGTTCATCACATTGCCGCTTCCTAAAGAAAGAGATCTGGATAGTTTGTGTGACCTGATGTTCTGTTGTTTTTCTAAACATAGGTGCAACTTAGTGGCAGTAATAGCAGAAGTTGATCGGATCCTGAGGCCAGAAGGAAAGCTGATTGTGCGTGACAATGTTGAAATCATTGGTGAGATTGAGAGCCTGGCCAAATCTCTGAAATGGGAGATCCGGATGATTTACTCAAAAGACAATGAGGGACTGCTTTGTGTTCAAAAGACAACGTGGCGTCCTACGGAATCGGAAACAATAACATCAGCCATCATACAAGCCTGACACGTCAGTTTGTACCTTTCATCTGAGGTTTACCAGGCTGCCTGTATTATGCTTACAGGTATGGTTCTGTTATCTATCGTAGGCATTTGACGGTTAGTATCAATAGCTGTATTTATCCACAAGAAGTTGTAAAATAATAGTTATTCTTTAAATTCTCCTTATTTTCATTAATATTTAATTGTCATTTTAATCAACCCTCTTTAACAAGAGGGATTTTGGCTGCATACTTATCATGGATGTTACTGAGAAATCACAATTTTGCAAATTTGTTATATATATATATTGTTCTATGGTGTTTGATAATGCTGTTGCTGCTTTTTTCAGTAAATGTGGCTGAACAGTTTTGAGTCTGGCTATTAAAAGATTCTGGGCAAGTAGTCCTCAAACTATTTTAAGAGGTGCGTGTGTTTGTTTAAGAGGTGCACCGCCCGCCGTGCACCTCATGAAAAAGCATGTATTACATGCTTTCCGTGAGGTGGGCCGCGTGGCACCTCTCACAAACAAACACTCAAAAAAAAATTCTCAATTAGTGAATCTCAATTGTCTTCCAAAGATTTTTCTTCTTATTTGGACCCTAAAAGAATTCTCAGCTCTACAATTTTTCCAAGATTATCACAAATCCATTACGAAAGACTTCCAAAATCTATTAAATAGAAGGATTCCTAACTCCTAGATTACAAATTGGAAATGATTCTCTAGAGATTTAATTGAGATATTGATTATAGTTTTGGCACTAAACTGATGTTTGCACGATGTAGTTTGCAGCTGTGAGAGATGTTTTTGTAATGTAAAAATGATTAAAAATTAAAATTTAGTTACTAAATCTTTTAAAAAGATCTTCATTAGGGTTTTGAATTTGGAAAGCTCAAACAACTCCAAACGGGGATTTAGTTGGAGGTAGACCGTTGGCATGGCTGATCCCTACCGCCTCGTGCCACCTGAAGCTAGATTAGCAGAAAGGAGAGAGAGTTAAAGAAAAAGAAAAGGACCATAAATTAAAGAAAAGAGAGAGAGCAAGTGGGCTTCTCCATCGGAATCTCTTCGTGTGCAAATATAATAGCATGTTTGATGAAGCACAATAACTCTGTTACTGGTGCCTGCTACTACAAAAGGATTTCACTTAAATCTCGAGTCCTTTGTCGAGTAGGAAACCATCAAGTACCTCCACAGATTGCGGGAGATTCAAAGTATGATCTGTAAAACTTCAGGGCCATGTGAGACTGACAGGCATTTATTTTCTCGATGTAATTCTTAATAAGAGAAGTTGAGATTTTGGACTGCCAAAACTCTCTTAACATAGAGTGAAGTTAGAACAATTCTCCATACATGTTCTTCAGGATGGTTGCTCCTTCAGCTTGGCGAATAAAAGAAGCTACATAGCTTGGCAAACAGGAGTCAGGAGTGTATTTGTGACAGCTGAGACATTTTAAATGCAGCATAAATTGGCAATACAGCAGACCATGACAGATTTTATCGCTGCATGTTTGGACACTAGACACTCGTTGTATTTCATATATATATATTCTCAACACACGCACGTACAGTGTTCGTGAAAATGTCCCTTTCTGTCTAATTGCTCAAAATACATTTCAGGACAGGAGTGCCTTGATCACTGGACTTTTAAATTGACATCTTACTGATCATCCATATTTTATATTGCTGGGAGTTAACTTTGTTGGGAAAGCAGTGTACAAAAGTGTCAAGATGCTTCTTTTTGGACTCCTTTTGAATTTCTTAGTGAACTTCTTTTATTCGTTAGACTTGTTCGGCTCTTGAGCTATCTGAAAATTATGAAAAGAGTACTATCCTCTTGATTGCATGATTGAAATTAAAGAACAATTGTAACCCTACGTCTGTTTAGGTGGGTCTTTTCAAAAATAGAGCTGAGGCTATAGCCATTTTCTTAGTAACAACACATGCTTCAGTATCAGGTTTAATATCTTGACATATTTTAATCAGAATTTGCATTCATGAACTAGTATGCACCTATGCTCACCCCAACTAATGAGTGGTCCCTGGTGAATATTAAAATCCCTCAAATTCCTCACTCGTACGCTCAGATTCCTACTCCCTTTTAGACAATGAGAGCAACAGCATGAACTACTTAACAGTTTAGTATTATCAAATTATCCATTGTCTGCCATTGACTCATCTTTCCTCAAACAAACAAGTTGGCATTCTCCTCACATTGCTCAACATGTCTGCTGGCACAAACTCTCTAAAAGCTGCTACTTTGGAATGTTAAAGGAGAGCTCTCAAGACATCTCCTGACGATAGTATTCAACATGTTAGTTTCTTGGAGGCAAAAGTGCTTGCTCTTCACTCTTCTTGCTTTCATTGTTCTTTCATCAGAAGCGTCAAGATTGTCTAAGTCTAACTGGGAACAAATGATGCCCAAGAAACTGCCTGCTCCTTCCTCATCTCCCTCTAAAGGAACCAATTCGGTCTCCAGATCATCACTTACAATGGTGAAAGCAGATAGCAATCTTCCTTCATCGGATGGAAAGGTCTAGCTACAGTTTCAAGAACTCTAATTTCATCTCTCTAACTGTAGTATATGCAGTCTGGAACTTCGCAAGCATATGCAGAGTTTTGTAAATTAGTCTACATGATGATGCTTATTTATATATTTGCTTTAAAGAGAAGCAAACTCTTTTAGATTTTTTCGGCTTGGTCCGCTAAAACATTGTAGAGGTGATTGAGTAGATATATTATCATGAAACGAGTATGAAGTAACGGGCACCGAGCTCGGAGGGAAAGATTCTTTTCAGGAGTTTCGACTTCACAAGTGAGCTTGGTTTTGTTACCAGAGAAGCATGGATCATGTTAATGCAGAGAAATAACTTACTGTAGCAATTTTGTAGATTTTCTTTTGTGTAATTAACATCTCTTGTAATTTGGATGTTCATTCAACATGATCACAACGAGGCAAGTATATCTTGAATTTCTGCGAGCAGATGTATCATTCTTCAAAATAAAGTTCCAACGGACTCCAGAGTTAGTTCTCTCTGTTGTTTCCTATTCATTTGTTTTTATTTCATTTTCTCTCTCGGTCCATTATAGCGTCATTCGCATTAGTCCTCTTAGTTGTCTAATTATCTTTTTTTTGGGACTCATCTGACTGGTATCAGAGGGGACGTCAGCCATAGGAGCCCAGAGCCAGAGACCGAATGTAGATGGCTGTCTTAGAGAGTCTGAAACCATCGCAGTTCAACTTCTCCATGCGAATGAACATTCCTGCCCTGTTTTGACTATTCAAACTCTACAGCCTGAAAAGAGTCCAATAACTCATGTTACATAATACCAAAAGTATCTTTTATTATTGTTTATTTTATTTAAAATGATTTACAAAATTCATTCTTTTTTATATTTTATATTTTTTTTAGTTTTTTATTTTTTTAATTTGGTCCAATTCTTTTTATTGTTATTTGTTTTGCTTTGAATCATTGTCTCAATTAAATTTGTTTTTCAACTTCATTACTCAATATTAGATTTGATTTTATTTTTGTGTCAAATTTAATTCTTATGTTTTTAATTACTATGTTTTTTACTTTGGTAAATTTTTTAGATTGAAATATTTTTTTTCAATTTCTTCCTTAAACATTAAATTGGTAGAAAATTGATATTTTTTTATTGAAACTGGGTCTAGAATTTCATTGGTTGCAGTTCTGAAAAATTAACTCAAGTTTAAAAAATTTGTCTGAGTTTGTTTGGTTTTTTTTCTTTATTTATGCTCATGTTTTTTTAATTTTATCATTCATAATTTATTTATTTCTTAAATTACATCTTTAATTCTTTTATATTTTTTAAATTTAGTTCCAAAGTTAATCTAACTTGAGATATATTAAGACCCAATTAGGAAGAGAATAAAGGAAGGAAAAAGAAAAATATAAATTGTCCTACCAGGTTAATATATTATGGTTGTGTCCATTATATGGATTGTAAATTTCACATGTTAACTCAGATCAGTATAATATGTCGCCATTTTTTTATTTCACTCCCAATTTTTTTTAATGATTTAATGCTTTGACAATATATTGTTTCATATTTAAGCTAGAGCTAGGTAAAGGTTAAAACAATGGTGGCATGGATTTGTTTTTAACGATACCACCATTTAAATGAGATAACTAGTTTGCTCTTGGCCCTATAAATCGAACAAGCCACATTAATTTTTTATTATTAATATATATTGTGGTTGGCTGATTTGATCTAATATAGTGGTAAAGTTTTTTTAATCATCATTTCAAATATTTTATTAAATGCATAAAAAGATAACAACATATTTTTTATGCAATAATTAGCTTTTGATCTGGTTCACAGTGAAGCACGGGCACCACACCTAGTTCATACTAGATGGGGTGCTGTATAGATCAAGAAAAACTTTAGTTTTGAGCTGAAATATTGATCCGTGTATTTAATATAATAAAACTAGAATTATATATTCTAGAAAATATTAAAAAAAAACTTTAACACTAACTTAAGATTGCTTTGGGAAGCTAGGAGGAAGATGTTTTTATAAGATTTTTTATTTTTTCTAGATTTTTTGGTATCATTATTATTTGATTTTTTTTTGTTATGCCACTAATAAATTCCTTCTTGCAGATCTTTTAGGGGGGGGGGGGAATAGAGGTCGAGCCTTAGGTTCCATTTTATTTTTAAATACATGATGTGATAGATGCACATGGACATAGAGCTCATGTCCTCATTATTTTGGATTCTTTTAATGGTTTTTAAACTTTAATTTTATTATCTTTGAATTGACAAGGTGGCTTTCGACCTAAGGTCCAAATTTAGTATATTTGATTATGGGCATAAATTGGGTTTTAATCCATAACTCATTGCTTCCCAATAAAGTTCCAATAACTTGCCTTCAATTTAGGTAACTGATTGCACTTCATCTCAGTTTTTAAATTATCTTATTTAAGATTAGATAAAAAAATGTTCAATAATTTCGAGAGAGATGATAATGGATGTTCAAGAGTTTGAGTTTATGCTATATGCATACTTTATTTATTATGCTGAAGTTATTAGCCCTCGTTTCTTTCTGTTTCAGGTAATATCTAATGAAGAAAGAATATGTTGGAAAAACGAGTCAGTATTAGATTATTAACAGCTCCTAAGCTTGCATGTGTTCTCAAGAAGAAAGGAATATGATAGCGCGTTGCCTGTTTAGAATATGCTTTTTCAGTGGTAAAATGGCATGCACCAGAATGTGTGCCCAGCAATATTTTTGCTTTCAGAAGGAGATCACCTGGAATATTACATTGCAAAATGGAGGTAGGATAAAGAGTTTTAATGCGGGTTGAATATTGGACATACTGTCAGAAATTCTTCGTCTTTTAAAATTACAGGACCACTATAACAAAAACAGAACTGGACTGAAATATAGAAAAGAAAAGCATTGCCATGGCGCAAGCTATTATTCAAAGCAAACTATCAAGCGAAGCTGTGACACTAGAATAAAATGTTCATCTGCCATCTCCTTGTGATTGCATTAAATATAAACTGTGATATCCAGCACTTGTACCAGCCATTTCCTCAGAACGAACAGTTTCCACTGATTCACCAAGCAAGTACTCTGTCTCTTCTACATCTGATTTGTCATTAGTCCAAGGATGTTTTGCAGATGTTCTCAGCCCCTCTAATTCCATTGCTACGTTCTTCATGTTGGGTCTTTCCTCTCCTTTTACTCTTAAGCACTTCTTTGCAATGTT
>Ga0307510_10004666_pt1 | contig 16175 bp, 21 predicted proteins | sample 12_EM_MG_FD_207224 | JGI IMG/M metagenome (GOLD analysis project Ga0307510, IMG submission 207224) | Populus trichocarpa ectomycorrhiza microbial communities from riparian zone in the Pacific Northwest, United States - 12_EM | ecosystem: Host-associated > Plants > Roots > Unclassified | place...
AATTGCCCATTAATTATCTCATTATTTTGTCCATTAATCAAAAAATGGCCCTGAAAACGACTTAATGGGAAAATTAATGGAACAAATAATGGTCTGAATAATGGCAACTTTGAAAGACCCTATTGAAGCAAAGTTGGCAACACCGCAAGAGAGTGTTATAGCGCAGTCGATAGGTGGGCGGTAATAGGTGATGTCGGACATGGAAGAGGCAGCATTGCCTCAAACGACGATGCTAAGGCCACGCTGCAAGAATGCAAGGTATTTTGCAAGTGCAGCTCAGAGGCGGGTGGCGACAATGGGTGATGGGTGATACTGGCAATGTCGGAAATGAAAGACTGGAAAGAGCCAAAATAGACAAAAACGATTGGTCTTGCACAGGAGAGCTGTATGAAGAGACTGTGGGGAGTCAGACAAAAGGCACCGAAAGGAGACATGAGTAGTGCTTACACGCTTGACTAGATACATCAACCAACTAGGCAGCGCTGTTCCACTGTGCAAGAATAGGGAAAAGAGAGACAAAAAGAATGGTGTATGGCAGGTGGTGAAGAGGGACCTTGAACATTAAAAAGAGCGTAGACATTTGCACCTCAGGTTGCGGGGACGGATGGGTTGTCGACGTCAGGATGGAGAAAGGAAGGGGCAGTGGGAGGTTGCGTTGACAGAGAAGTGGCTGATGTCGGGGAAGGCGATGGTGGTGATGGTGGTTCTGGGGAAGGAAGGATAGGTAGGGAGTGGCGTCTTGAATCAAGAATCCAAAAGAATTTGCAATGTAACTCACCAGAAGGCGCTGGGCTGTGTCTAGACCATCCTCCACATGGTGACCATGATGCAAATAACAATGGCACTTGTCAGGGCCATGGTTCCGTGCTAAAAATGGGAGGAGAAATGTGAAATGAATCCAATGAAACAACACCATGATCAATGTGCCAGAGGGCCTGTTCAATGGTGTCTTTATGCAATTTACTGCTGCTACAGCAATTACACTCACTGGTTCTGTGCTCATAATCAAAGGCCCACTCTGGCATTCCGATGTTTTCAGGTGGAATGGCGGTCAGCTACCATAGTACACACTTGTAGTACTTCCCCGCCTGCAACAGTTATGCAGCGCCGTTTTACAGCCATTTGACCAAGCGCAGGCCATCAGTGCATCAGCAGCAGAACTGCACGATCGATGCACTAGAGGACCTGTTCAAGGGCGTATTTATGCAATTTACTGCTGCTACAGGACTTAGACTCACTGATTGTATCCCAGTCATCGATGCCCTACTCTGAGATTCCTTATTTCCAGGTTGGATGGTGTTCAACTTTCAGTACTTCCCTGCCTGCAACAGTTATGCAGCGCCATTTTACGGCCATTCGACCAAGCGTGGGCGGCATCAGTGCATCATGTATCAGCAGCAGAACAGCACGACCGACGCACCAGAGGGCCTGTTCAAGGGTGATTTATGCAATTTACTGCCACTACAGGACTTAGACTCACTGGTCATATCCTACTCATCGAAGGAATGCTCTGGGATTACTGTGTTTCCAGGCGGTATCAAGAGCCTGAAGTGAGAGGACTTGCGTCAACTTGCATGAGGAGAGAGGCTGGTGGGTGATAAGACAAGTTGGCTCTGCCACTGGCGCTACTACCAGTAGTAGTCTGGCCATTTCACCTGCGTTGTTCCCCCTTCATGACAGCGCCCCGAAAATCAGATCTTGATAAATGGGGACTGATGGCCCTGAGGTCAGAATGCTGCGTTTAAGCGATATTTTGAAACAACTACACAGATCCACGGCACCAAGTATATCCGGTGGGAATATAGATGTCCCCATGATTTGGACAGGACACATGGCGGCATGGGATCCCTGGGTCAATGTTGCTATGAAATGGAAGTACTCTCCATCTATTCACTTAGGGCCAACATTTTTTTGGCTTGTTGAAACGTTGATGTGCCATTGTGATACCTTCAACTAGAATGTCAAGACTACTGTGCCCCCACCCCGGCTGCCCACAAACATTCAAGAGCCAGCATGGACGCACATATCACATGCGCATCGTCCATCTCAACACAAACAGCTGTCCAGTTGACATTGGTCACCATATACCACAGAGTGCCAAGTCCTCCAACGGTGGCGGACTGGGAGCGGCACCAACAGCTAATAATCGGGGCCCAATCAGCAAGAGGATTAACCATCCTCATTTAACTGGTATGTACTAGTGGTACATTGCCTGACGTGTTTCTGAACCATTCACTTGCTCTTGATAGCATGTCCATGTGATGAATATGGTGATTTCTTGCCACCAGGCGCGCCACCATCACCCCAGGAAACACCTCTGCAAGGGGACTGGACCCCTTTTGGCAGTGAAGTCGAATTCAAGTTAGCTGAACTGCTTTATCGTCGTGCTGAGCTATCGGCCTCGAATATCGATGCCCTCCTTGATCTCTGGGCACAATCATTGGAAGGATTCGATGCAACACAAGGCGCTCCGTTTGACAATCATGAAGACCTGTATGGCACCATTGACTCATCCACACTAGGGGACATCCCATGGCAATGTCTTGTAACCAAGATCTCAGATGACATTAATGAGTGTTCTCCAAGCTGGATGCGGACACAATACAAGGTCTGGTACCGTGATCCTGAGGCAGTGGTATCTACAATGCTGTCAAACCCAGATTTCAATGGACAATTCGATCTATTCCCCTATATCAACCTTGATGCCTGTGGAAAGCATCAATGGAACAATGTCATGTCGGGAAATATGGCTTGGCGGCGTTCAGTGAGTATTTCAGTCCCCTTCATACCAAAGATGTGCCCTTACGATGCTGCATGCAGGATAATATCTTCACATCTGACCCAACCACCGAAGGATCGATGTACTGCCCCATTATCCTTGGGAGCGATAAGACAACAGTTTCTGTGGCAACTGGGCATGTAGAGTATCACCCAGTCTATTTGTCTATTGGCAACCCTCACAACGCTGTCTGGCGCACTCATCGAAATGCGGTTACACCCATCGCCTTCCTTGCCATCCCTAAATGTAAGTTACTTCTCTTTCTTATCTGTTTTGGCATGCTGATACCGTTAACTCAGGTGAACGCGAATGTGACGATAGCCCAAAGTTCCAAGCATTCAAACGCAAGATATACCATGCATCCATTGCGGCTATCTTACGGCCACTGCATTCAGGAATGACAACACCTGTGGTTCGCAGATGTCCAGATGGCTACTTTCAACGTGTCATTTACGACCTTATTGCATTTATTGCTGATTATCCAGAGCAAGTGATGCTCACTGGCATTGTTCAAGGCTGGTGTCCCAAGTGAGTCTTCTAAAACGATATCATTGCTGAGCTGATGGTGCCATCAGGTGTACAGCGTACCCAGACAATCTGGATGTCCCTGCCGACCCACGCACGCCAGCCTACACAGATGGCTTGGTCCACAACTTAGATTCTTGGACGTTGTGGATTGAATACGGGATTGACGACAACATAATTGTATGTCATTTCTTTATCATTCCTATCTATCACTCATCACTGATAGTGCGTTCTCAGCCATTCACTTCTGACTTCCCGCATGGCAATATCTATCAGATGATCTCACCAGATCTCCTGCATCAACTGATCAAGGGAACATTCAAAGATCACCTTGTAATGTGGATATCTGAGTACCTTGTAATCCAGCATGGAGAGCGTCGTGCAGGTGTCATTTTGGATGACATAGATCGGCGGTATGTCCTTCCTATAGCTATGACAACTCATAATGACATTGCTGGCTTGCTTGCAGAATTGCTGTGGTGCCACCTTTTCCAGGTCTCTGTCAATTTCCCGATGGTAGGCGTTTCAAGCAGTGGACAGGCAACGACTCCAAGGCCTTGATGAAGGTGTGCCCTCTGTGGTTCATTGAATGTGAAGCTTACGTTTTGCAGGTCTATATACCTGCGATCGTTGGGTATGTCCCAGACCAGATCGTGATGTGTCTATCGGCCTTCCTAGATGCTTGTTACATTGTTCGACGACAGGTAATCGACGCTAATGCATTGGACACTGTCACGGACTGCCCCGCTTACCTCATTTCTCCTTCCTATTTTGTCTTTCTCGTTCCGCTTCCGTCCGTGACTCCGGGCCGCTTTGCCCATTGCTTACCTACTTATCGATGGACTGTTCTTGCGTTTTCCAGAGACTTCCATACGTTTCCTTAGGCTTCCTTCCCGTTCCATGGTCTTCGATGGCCTTCTCGTACCTTCCAATAGCTTCTGCCTGAATACGTATATAAACTGTACTACTTAGCATAGAACGGCTTTCCTAAGCTCGTTCTATTCGTGCAATCAGACTTTGACAGTCTCTTCTCACTATTGAACGCGTGCGGCTTCCATCGAACAAACCTCCCTCTTGCATTAGTCAGCTCTGCTGCTAATTGCCTTAGACTCTCTACGTCTCGAGATCACGTGCTAGTGTCTCGCTCAATTCCAAGTCACGTTGACTTGTGTAATCTTCACTCGTCATCTCCCTTGTCACGTGACACCTCACGTGACCGATTTCCCCTTTGGGAACAACCCCTCTCCGAAATCCATCTTCGTAATCTTGCCCGAGATCCCCGAACTCCGAGAACCCCGACCTCGATCTGACATGGTGGTCTGACCGTGACATTAGAACGAGCTTCTCTTTCCCTACTGACTAACGATGACTTTGACTCCCTCCGGATCGAAAGAAAAACAGAAAACTCCTGAAGGACTGGGCATTCCCACAGACTGGCGCGTGCACACAATCGACCAACCGACAGAAGAATCACTAGCGGTATTGGACCTCCCATTTGAAACGAAACCTGAAACCAAAGACACGGTTCCGTCGGAATTCTCCGAACGTGTTCGCCACCTAGTTGGAGGACAAGACATCGTTGTAAGAATAGACGGAAAGGAGGTCTCCAAGAAAGCCCCTTTCACCGCCTATTACGCCTGCTACAAAGGAGCCCTCCTCGCCCTATCCAACGTCTATGGAGTCTGGTTCGAGATCCGCCTTCGAGCAGGGAACACATATGAATGTTTCCGACTAGCGCGGCCGAGTCTCCAATTAAAAGATTTCCCGATGAAAGGAATCAACTACGCTCGACTGAAACTCACCAGCCTTCCAATTACTCGAGCCCCCTCTAGAGCTACATCTCCTCAACGACTGGCTCCACTCGACATATCGGCAGTTACTCCACATGATGGAGATGTCTTTCACGAAACCAACCCAGACGATAGAGAGGCACCGACCAGCAATACAAGTCGATCTTCTTCACCCGATCCTGGAGAACAACCTGAGCGAAAGTCTTTTGCAGGGTTTGGATCATGGAGGATGCGTTCCTCACGAACGGCCAGACAACCATCCAAACCTCTGCCACATCACCCTAAGGGAACTGGAGACGACCCATTCGGCTTCGACGATCTCTTAGACGAACCTGAGAGGACAAACGATAAAGGACGTTGTCTAGAAGGCATTCACCCAGACAAGTTCGAAGGAGATCGATCCAAAACCAGACGATTCCTGAACCAATTCAATAGGTTCATGTTGATGAACCGCAAAGCGGATATTGCCAAAGACCCTATCTCCAAATGCATCTACTTCATGTCACTCCTCAATGGAGAAAAGGTCAACGGATGGGTAGACATGGCCTTCAATTGGCTGGAAGAAATTGAGGCCAATCCTAGTCTCATTGATCGATTCTCCAATCCTTGGAAAATGATGGAGGAGAAGTTCAAGATGTCCTTTACCAACTACGCAGAAAGGGAACGAGCCCAAGACCAACTCGGAAAGTTGAGAATGACTGGAGATAATCTCGATGAATACTTGGCAGCCTTTGAAACCCTTGGAAGTCGAGCAGAACTCAATCCGGACGATCCATCAAATCTACGCACCTTTGCCCAAGGACTTCCCCGCCAGTTAGCTGATGCCTGTTTGGCCATGGAAAACCCCGACACGTATGCACAATGGAGAGCAGCTGCTCAACGACAACAGGTGATCTACCTGAAAAAGAAAGCGTTACACTCTGAGTATGGGACTCGTAATCCCGCTCGAAACGCTGGTCAAAACCCCCAACAAAAACAAACGTCCGGTTGGGTCTGGCGCCGCCCCGGGGGAAACGCAAACCCCAACAATCAGAATTGGCAAGGACAAGGAAATCGAGTACAACCCCCTCGCCCCTGTCTTCCCCCCCGCAACGACGATGCAATGGACATCTCGGTGGTCCGCAAGGCCACCACCGAAAAAGAAAAAGAAGAATATCGACGAACAGGTCGATGCTTCCACTGCGGAAAGCAAGGACACCTCGCACGCGACTGTCCTAGCAAACCGGCACGCGCTCGTACTGTCCAAATCGAAGACAGTCAGTTAACCACTTCCAGTGACACTTCCTCCTTCGCCCCAACACCGTCTCTCGCTGCGCGAGTGGCACGCTTGACCGAAGAAGATCGCGGAGCATTCATGGACGAAATGCGCTCCCTAGGAGAAGATATGGATTTTCTTGGCGCCTGAGTACTACGGCTCTTACTCAGGCAGTTCTGAATAGTTCTGGTTCTATGTATATAGCTCGAAATCATGCAATTCAAGTCCCCTTTCAGCTACGAACCAAAATGAAACGAGTCGATCAAAAGGCACTACTTGACTGTGGCGCCACCGAATGTTTCATCCACCCTCGAGCGGTGGAACGCCTCAAACTTACAACTAGGAAACTGGTAAAACCTCGAAAGGTACAGAACGTCGACGGCTCCCCCAACAAATCTGGAGAAATTCTGGAGGCCGTCGATCTCTTGGTCAATAATAACGGACAGAAAGCCTCTCATTCCTTCTTTGTCGCCAATATAGGACGTGATGACTTTATCCTGGGTTATCCATTCTTTGAAGCGTCAAACCCAAACGTTGACTGGAGTGGAGGCCGTATAGAGGGGTTTACAACAATCTCTTCTACAAACGCCGATACTTGGCAACCCCCTCTCAAAGGAACTAAACGCCGAAATTCGACCCCAGCCTGGGTATGATGCATCCCCGGGTGGGAAGAAGGCGATGAAATCTGGCTGCAGACTAGAGTTGCTAAAACTACAGTCGCACAACAACTCGCCGAAGCAGCTACGGATAAAACGAAGCGTACTTGGCAAGAGATTGTGCCTGAGCGGTATCACCGTCATGGCAAGGTCTTTTCGGAAAAAGCCTCTGAACGCTTTCCTGACTGACGTCCTTGGGATCACGCAATAGAACTGAAGGAAGACGCTCCCACATCCATCAATTGTCACGTCTACCCCTTATCCCCCAAAGAGAAAGAGGAACAACGCGAATTTCTCTCTCAAAATCTACAACTCCAACGAATCCGTCGCTCAAAGTCTCCTTACGCCAGTGGATTCTTCCTAATTCGAAAGAAAGATGGCAAGTTCCGCCCTGTCCAAGACTATAGGAACTTGAACAAATGGACGATCCCCAACAAATATCTGCTCCCCCTAATCTCTGAACTGATTTACGACCTCGCAGAGAAGCGGTTGTTTTCGAAATTCGATATTTGCTGGGGCTACAACAACATTCGCATCAAAGAAGGCGATGAGTACAAAGCCGCCTTCAAGACCAGTGAAGGACTCTTTGAACCGACCGTCATGTTCTTTGGATTAACCAACTCCCCAGCCACCTTTCAAACGATGATGGATGACATCTTCCAAGAGGAAGTCGTACAAGGGTGGCTTCGTATCTATATGGATGATATGATCATTGCCACCGAAGACGATGATGTCCTTCATGAACTCCGGGTAAATCACATTCTTGACAAACTGGAGAAGTTTGATCTCTTCCTCAAGCCTGAGAAGTGTAAATTCCATCAACGAGAAGTGGAGTATTTGGGTGTACTCATCGGTAATGGCTCCGTCAAAATGGATCTGGTCAAAGTTCAAGGAATCGCGGAGTGGCCTACCCCGCTAACGGTCAAGGATATCCGTAGCTTCCTGGGATTCTGCAACTTCTACAGAGCGTTCATCAAGAACTTCTCCGACATCGCTCGACCTCTCAACGATCTCACTCGTAAGGATGTGCAGTTCATTTGGTCGGACGAGTGCAATCGAGCATTTCTCCGTCTTAAAGAAGTTTGCTGCAACTATCCTGTCCTTCGTACCCCAGATTGGTCCAAACAGTTTGTTATGGAAACTGACGCCTCTGGTTATGCCCTCGGTGTGGTCAGTGCTCAAGAGTTCGAAGACGGCATCCACCCTGTTGCCTTTCACTCTCGAAGTCTTCTCCCAGCAGAGCGAAACTACGATGCCCATGACAAGGAACTCGCCGCCATGATCTTCGGCTTCAAGTGTGGTCGCCCCCTCTTCCTGGGTGCTACACACGCGATTCGCGTTCGTACTGATCACAAAAACCTTCAATACTTCCGCGATCCTTGCAAAATCACTGGCTGCCAAGCGCGATGGATCGAGTTTTTACAGGACTTTGACTACACTCTTGAGCACATCCCTGGGTCTACAAACACCGTGGCTGATTTGTTGTCGCGAAGAAAGGACCTTAACAAGGGGGTGGATTCCAATGAACCTTGCATCCTACTCCCCGATCACCTCTTCGCTCTGACAAATCCTGCTGAGGTACACAAAATCTTCCTCGAAGACGACTCTGACCTCCATCGCGACATTCTACAAACCCTCCACGACTCTCCGGCCGCTGGACATCCAGGCATTTCAAACACTTGGGAACTCGTCCGTGAACAATACAAGGGCCCTAGACTACAAGAATTCGTAGAACAATACGTAAAAGGGTGTGCACGTTGCCAAGAGTCCAAGACTAACGTACATCGATCAAAAGCACCCCTACAACGTTTTGATACACCTGTCGAAGAAGGGCCTTTCCAATATGTATCGATGGACTTAATCACAGACCTCCCCAAATCACAGGGGTTCGACTCCATTCTCACGATCGTAGATCAAGGATGCTCCAAAGCAGCTAAATTCATTCCCTGTACTAAAACGATCGACGGGACAGGAGTAGCGCTTGAATACCTGAAACATCTCGTACCCTGGTTCGGACTCCCCAAACGGATCATCTCGGACCGCGATCCCCGGTTTACTTCTGCATTTGCGAAAGAAATGTGCAAGGCTCTAGGCATTCAACAAAATCTGTCTACAGCTTTCCACCCTCGCACTGACGGACAGACCGAACGTATGAACGCATGGATCGAACAGTACTTGTGACCCTGGACTTCAGGAAGACCCTCCGCTTGGAGTCAACTCCTCCCAGTCGCTGAGTTCGCACATAACTCTTGGAAGCACAACGTAGCGCGCAAATCCCCTCATGAACTCCTGATCGGAATCAAACCACAGGTGATTCTGAAACACTTAGAAGGACCGGTGCCTGCTGCGGAAACACGCCTTCGCCTCCTGGATGAAGCTAGACAATCTGCCCAGAAGCTTCTACAACACGTACAAGATCGTAAAGATAACAAGAAGCTGACGGAGATTAAAGAAGGTGACCAAGTCTGGTTAGAGGGTCGTAATCTCTCTATCGCCGGCAATCGCAAGCTTTCCCCAAAGCGATATGGCCCCTTCAAGGTTTCACAAAAGATAAGCCCTGTTGCAATGCGACTTGACCTCCCTCCATCGATGAAGATTCACAACGTGTTTCACACGGATCTCCTCCTTCCATATAAGGAGACGGAACAATATGGCACACCTTACACACGCCCCCCTCCAATCATCGATAGTGAGGAAGAATACGAGATCGAGAACATTCTAGATGCACGGCGTTTTGGCAAGAAACGTAAACTCCAATACCTCGTGCACTGGAAAGGGTACCCTCATTCCGATGACCAATGGGTCGACCACAAAGACCTCAACGCCCCAGATTCGCTAGCTGACTTTTACCTAACCAACTCCGCTTCGGCTGGACGACCAACAGTATAAAGACACCCTTGCGAACTCCCAATCTACTTCATTCCCCCATCGCTTTCAAAACTGGCTTCTCCCCATTCCATCTTCTACACTTTTGACGAACGCTTCCAACAGAATCTTTTCAGCCTTCGCCGAACCTATTCCACAAGCAACAACATATCCGACGCCAGCTCCGCTATCTTTGTCCCTTCCTGCTCTGTTTCGCCCACCAACGATCGTGCTGGCAGCACTCCCTACGTTGTCGATTCTCCTCCCCCCGACAGTCCAACTGATTCCGAAGTGGCTTGGCCCCATCAGATGATGCTCGAACACGTCGCAACCTTGCTCGGGGCCGACGTTGAGGAAGTCCACCGTCGTTTCCCCACACCTCGTTCACTCTTGCCCATCAACATTCCCCCTCCTCGCCCGTTGTCACCATATGTCGCAATCCCCTCTTCTCCAACGCTCCAGTATCCAGGCACTGAACTGGAGAACTATGTCGATCCCTCCTATCCTAATAGCCCCCCATCTGTTTCTCCTTCTCCCCTAACTGACTCCGTGCCAAGCCCTCAACTCCGCTGTTCTTCACCGCGAGTCCCTCTCACAGATATAACACCTATCCGTCAAGTGTCCCATCCTCTAGGGGATACGACAGACTACGAAGAATTAGCTATGGTCCTTTATCGACAGGTGTCGGATCAAGATGCAAAAATCAAGGAGTTGCAAGAGGCGGATAAGGAGAATCACGCACCATCTCCTACTGACCCCCAACCTAGCACTCACCCCGGCCTGGGTTGGCAAGACAACTTCGACGCCACTGGCACTCGGCACCTGTTTGTCATTCCATTAGGTGACGAAGACGTCATCGCCCCGTTCATCCGTTACGATCTCCGCAACCCCTTCCCGGAGCTCTTAGCTACAAACGGACGACACTGCGCGGTCCACTCTCGCCCCCTTCATGCCGTCCCCCAAACGTCTCACACCTCTCCATTGTCACCCCGAAATGAATTATTCTTCCACTCTGATCTAGAGCTGACTAGGGGCGTCGACTGGGCTGTCCTCTATGAGGACGACCCTACTTTAGCCGGAGAAATTCAACACTTCTGCTCTCACAAAAAGGCTTGCGACCGCCTTGCCAGATGAATGGGGCAACTTCGAGAGTCCTTAGAGGTAGAAAGACAAGCCCTCTATCGCAGCTCGGCCCGCCTCACCAGTGCCAACGCCCTCGGACGCCTTCAGCGTCACATCGACTCGTCGCTCCACATCGCCCCTTCATTCTCCACCGCGCGGGTCAAGAAGATCCGCACTTCTATCCGCAATCGGGTCACAGAAGAGCGCGCTCGTCATCCGAAAGAGTGCATGTGGTGCGGCAAGGTAGGCCACACCATTGATGACTGCTTCTGCATCGGTCTCTGTTGTCACTGTTCGCGTCGCGGCCACACTGGGGTAGATTGCAAGGATCCCCACTCCATGTGCTTGGAGTACGGAGACTGCAAAGTGTATCCCACTCATCCTAACTTCGAACGCGGTTACTGCGCTGCGATCGACGACTCCGTTGACGTCTAAAGGACGTTAACAAGGGGGTAATGTCACGGACTGCCCCGCTTACCTCATTTCTCCTTCCTATTTTGTCTTTCTCGTTCCGCTTCCGTCCATGACTCCGGGCCACTTTGCCCATTGCTTACCTACTTATCGATGGACTGTTCTCGCGTTTTCCAGAGACTTCCATACGTTTCCTTAGGCTTCCTTCCCGTTCCATGGTCTTCGATGGCCTTCTCATACCTTCCAATAGCTTCTGCCTGAATACATATATAAACTGTACTACTTAGCATAGAACGGCTTTCCTAAGCTCGTTCTATTTGTGCAATCAGACTTTGACAGTCTCTTCTCACTATTGAACGCGTGCGGCTTCCATCGAACGAACCTCCCTCTTGCATTAGTCAGCTCTGCTGCTAATTGCCTTAGACTCTCTACGTCTCGAGATCACGTGCTAGTGTCTCGCTCGATTCCAAGTCACGTCGACTTGTGTAATCTTCACTTGTCATCTCCCTTGTCACGTGACACCTCATGTGACCGATTTCCCCTTTGGGAACGACCCCTCTCTGAAATCCATCTTCGTAATCTCGCCCGAGATCCCCGAACTCTGAGAACCCCAACCTCGATCTGACATGGTGGTCTGACCGTGACAGACACTCTGGGAACAGTCCTAGCAAACTTTTGGCAGTTGCGAGAGATATTCCAGACCTCTGGTGTCCGGGCGGATGGTTTCTCCCTTCCTCGACAACATGCATTATTTCACTACCAGCGTCATATAGAGGACTTTGGAGCTCCAGGCAGACTATGTTCATTGATCACCGAATCTCGCCACATTACTGCTGTGAAGAGGCCATGGCGCTGTTCTAACTGGTATCAGGCACTAGGCCAAATGCTGAACACTAATCAGCGCCTGGATAAACTTGCTGCCATGCGCAGCGATTTTGTTGCACATGGCATGTTACTGACTGGGCATGCTCCTGGGAGAAACATCTCACTTATTCTACTGTCTCATCAAGCACGAATTGAAGATGTAGGGGCTGAGGACGAAGATGAGGGGCCTGTAGAGGAAGAGAATGTTGATGGGCATGTTTCCTTGGCCCGCACACGTGGTAAGTCTACCTCTTTGCATTAACAACCCATCTGACTTTCTCAAGAACGCAACTATCCACGGGACATGGAAAGCCTTTCAATTCACATAGGCAAACCGGATTTTATTTATATGACCCAAGACTGTCTTGCAACGCAGACCGACACAAGCGCAGGAGATCTATCTCCCCTTGGTGCCGTGTCTGTTTTCCACTTGGCAGTCACAACCTTTTTTGCACCTAGCGACATAAGCAGTACCCGTGGGATGCGGCATGAGCGTATCCGGTCAACTCCTTCATGGCGAGGAGGTGCGCCACATCAGGATTGCACCTTTATTGTGGAGGATGATGAGAAGGATGGGATGAGTGGGATGGTGGTGGTACGGATTCTCTTATTCTTCTTGGTGACTTACAATGGGGTGGAATATCCCTGCACGTTGGTAGAGTGGTTTAAGAGGGTGGGACTCGACCCTATCACAGGAATGTGGGTCGTGCGCCCTGATCATACGCGTGGGAGACGGGACAAAACAGTCGTCCATCTGGACTGTTTCCTGCGTGCAGCGCACTTGATCCCAGTGTATGGTAATCAGAAAATCCCTTGGGAATTTGTTCATAGCTATTCTTTGGATACCTTTGAGGCATACTATGTGAATAAGTACATAGATCATCATTCATACGATACAGTCTTCTAAAATACAAGTGTAGAGGGAAGGGGAGGGTAACCAGTAATCTACCAAACGCGTTGAAACGACCAAAGGGGATGCGCATTAATGGTGTGCTATAGATCGAGATCCATGAGTGATATCATGTTCAGGGGCATCAAAGCTAAAAGGCTAAGCTTGTGTTCATACTGGGAGGGTGGATCATTCCAGGAAGTAACTAAGCTCTCTTTTCTGACAATGCAAAGTTTTTCCAAGATCACAACTCAAATAGCGGAGCACACCACATGGTTCTCATTTGAAATGCATGGGCTGAGCATTCTAGGAACATTGTGAAACTCATGTAAAGATTCGTTGTCTGCTGGAGACCCTAAGACTCGCCCTTATTCCACTTTACCTCATCTCCCTGTGCCAGTCCAATGTTCAACATTTAACTTCCACATTCCCCTATACTAGTCCATCATGGTCAGAACCCGCAAATTGAATGCCACTACTCACCCAGGCGATATTGTACTGAAGTCACAACAGAAGAAGCGTACTAAACAGGAGATTGCGGACGATATCGCCAAGGCAAAAGCAAAGTCTGTTGCCGCGAAGAAGGCAGCAGCCAGCAAGCACCAGGCTGTCATCGCGAATATTGCTGGACTGAAAGCATCTGTCGAACGAGAAGAGGAAGTAATACAAGCACAAAGTTATAGGCCAGATCTCCATTACAGCCTCCCCAACAAGACTCAAACAGCATCGACCCAGAAAGTTCGAATTCCAGTCAGGGCTTGCAAGTACACTGACAGAATGCCTGATAGTGCAGGGTAAGCTACCAGAATGTGACAACAAGTTCAGCGGCTGAATGATTTCATCAGCGCTAGTCTGGAAGACAACCCAGATGAGATAGTGGATGACTTGGAGGGCAATACTACCCACCTCCCCGATACAATGGATGACATCAAGCAAGGTAGTGAGGGTCCTGCCATCAACGATGAAGAGGTCGTCGACTTTCCTGAAGATGTAGGCGACGAAATGATGGATCTGGACATGGATCTGGACATGGATCTGGACATGGACCCTGATGGCGTCATGTCGGGCTTGGTCCTACCAGATGCACCTGCGCCAGACATAGCTGTGCCAGACTTGGAGAGCTATGCAACCACGAAGGTGACACAGGTAGGTGCTCGATCAGTAAATCCAGTCAGCATGCTAACCAGTGCTTACAGAGTAGCGAGAGGGGTACTCTGAGATGTCAAGTCAACGAATTTGAGGAGTACTTGTCTTCAAGCAAGAAACGAAAGGCAACTGAGATGTTCCCCACCAGTAAAGCTAGTAAAGCGTTGACAACAGTTGGCCCAAAGTCCCTCAAGAGATCGTATGCATTCTCAAGCCAGGGTGGACTCAGCGGAAACTGGAAGGCCAAAATAAGCCACAGTAAGTACTTATAATCTGTCCTGTGCCATAGAACTCTCTGTGACATATTTCCAAAGTTTCCCAGAAACGCAGCAGCTCTGCAGCTACTGCTGGTCAGGCGAGTGATATCCGTGATAGCAGTGGTGACAGTGAAGGGGGACCAGTGCTGGTCCCAGGTGAGTTTGACAACGATGAGCCCACCAAACTCCTAGAAAAAGTAAGGTCAAGCAAGTCCACAGTACCGAAGGCACGCATCGTTCTGCCAGTTCAAAGAAACAGTCCCATAGCAGCGGTGCCACAGCCAGTGTGAAGGACGCAAGAGGTAAGACAGTACCCCCTATCAGTACAGTAACTTACCGGCCTTGCTGCAGATGGGCATGAAGCTCATCGCGACGCCAGCCTCATCGACTCAGATGGGGAATTCCAAAGCCAAGGATAGGAGGGGGTGCACTTGCAAGCTCAACCTGACTACACAGGATCTGCCCCTGCCCCCGGACCCTGAATACTTTGGAAAGTGGGGAAAGGTATACCTGCCTCAGCTGTATGCCTGGGCAGGATCCACCAACGATCCGTTTGGTGCAAATGGCAAAATGGCTGGTGAGGTCGAGGTCATATGGAAGCGTGTCTTCCCAGATGTCGACGTTGACAAGATGGACCAATATGTGATCCTCAAAGTGGTAAGAGCACCTTCCTGGACTCTAATAGCGCCGCGTTATAATCCATGTATGTTTATTTAGGCTGGAGGCGCTCTCTTCAACTGGCGTAGCAAGGTGGGGAAGGCCGCGCGTGGTGCAGTGCTCACATACTGGAACTCCCAGGTTTTAACTATCAATACTCTGGAGGTCCGTTCACTACATGCTAAGCGATTGGGGAAGGACCTCCGATTCGTGTACAAGGATCCCGCTGCAAATGTAAGTCCATTCAAGCTGAAGGGTCTGGACATCTGACATTGTGTCATCTAGGACGAGGCTCAGCACAGAATATTCTGCTCCTTCGTCATTTCAAAAGCATTTTCAAAGCACATCGCGATGGTGGGCACAGCGGGGAATATTTATGGGATTCAGACCGGTGGCCTTGCCCTGGCCACAGTAGCGGTGCAGCCCTTCATGTCATTCTGATTTCTACTACCTGTACTGAACTTCCTAGGTCGAACATGTGCTGTCGCTCTATGAGGACAAAGACTCTATCATTCACAACCTCAGCCCCAATGATACCAACCAGAGCGAGGGCTTCCTTGAGAAGTCTTGGGAAAAGAAAGCAACCTTCCTTTGGGGTACAATCGGCCGTCTCGAAGCCCAGAATTGGGCCCTGATCAAGGACCACACGTATGCTCATTTCGGGAAGGCGAAGCTCCTGGAATTGGAAGAAGAGATGCCCAATGGCGAGAACGAAGACTCATTGTATCCGCATGTGCATCTGATAATATAGTATATTGGTGCATTTCGTTTAACTGAAGGGATAAGAACAGGGTCTCATCCAGTTTACCTAGAACAACTGCCCCATAACGCACATAACGCACTGGCATGGTAGCCTTTGCAGGGTACCACATAGAGCCAGTGATATTATTGGAATGTTACATGTTTATAGATTGGATACCGTGAACACAATAAATGGGTTGATTTTCGATATTACAGGG
>Ga0307510_10004667_pt1 | contig 16175 bp, 14 predicted proteins | sample 12_EM_MG_FD_207224 | JGI IMG/M metagenome (GOLD analysis project Ga0307510, IMG submission 207224) | Populus trichocarpa ectomycorrhiza microbial communities from riparian zone in the Pacific Northwest, United States - 12_EM | ecosystem: Host-associated > Plants > Roots > Unclassified | place...
CAGATCCATCATGGATTTCATCAAAGTCTTTGATCAAACAGTCCGCGAAATGTCAGCTTCCAATTCTCTCATTTCCATTTTTCTTGCAACTCGATCGTTTATGATTCAATTCTAATGTTTTTTTTTTTCTTTTCTGTTTTTGGTTGCAGAAAGAGAGAGGTCAATCTCAAGGTCTTGAAGGTTCCTGAAATCGAACAAAAGGTAATAAATATTTCGTAAATGAATTGATTATATATTTTTTTTCAAATTAAATTGATAAAATTCGATAGCAATTTGGTGCCTATTAGTTTTGTATTTTGTGCAATGCTAATTTTATAAATTTGTATAGGATTGATTTTTTCTTTTTTGGTAAACATTATTGATCTATGCTGCCTTTGTGCTAATCTGACAGCATTAACTTGATTTGTGCTGCTTGAGTTTCTGATTCGATGAAATTTTTTAGCATCCATAATAACAGCACAGGCTTTTAAACAGAACATATTTTCTGTTTCGATTTAACAGTGTAGGCCTCAAAGTATTAACTATTCAAATTATTAGTGGATCTGCCGCCTGCTGGACTCTATCATAGTGATTTTGTACGTGTTTTTTCTTGATAAGTGACGTTTGTTTTTGTGAATTATTATTAATACAGGTGTTGGATGCCACTGATGATGCACCTTGGGGTCCACATGGCTCTGCAATGGCTGAGATCGCGCAAGCTACTAAAAAATTGTGAGTTATGGCTTGTTTTTATGTTCCTTTACCAAAGTAGTTTGCTTAGGTGTATTTTGTGTTAAGGGGAGATGGGTTGATTTCGTATATTTATTTGTTTTCTTGCAATATGGTGTAGCACGGAATGTCAAATGATCATGAATGTCCTGTGGACGAGGTTAGGTGAGACGGGCAAGGACTGGCGTCTTGTTTACAAGGTAGACTTTTTAAATTTTCTGCTTTAGAGTTTTTGATTTTGATTATAAAAGCATAAGTTTCATATATACTTCCTGACCTTGTTCTGTTACATTGCCCTTTTAAAGCCTATAATTCGTTAAATCATTTTGATATCAGGCATTGGCTGTCATAGAATATTTGGTGGCACATGGATCTGATCGTGCTGTTGATGACATAATAGAACACACATTCCAGATATCAGTAAGGACTATTTTCATATTCAAGTAAAATTGCCTGTTGTCTCTACAATGTTCAAAGTAAGCTTGAATATTCACTAACATTTCAGCTCCCCTATTTTCTTTTTTGGTTAAGTCCCTCACAAGTTTCGAATATGTTGAGCCAAACGGAAAGGACTCAGGACTTAATGTGAGGAAGAAGGCTGAAACTATTGTATCCCTTTTGAACAATAAGGATAAAATATACGAAGTCAGGAGTAAGGCTGCTACTAACCGTGATAAGTAAGTTCATGCTCACGAACTGATATTTTGTATTAGACTTGAGCTTCTTTCCTTTTTCTTATTGGTACTAAACTGTTTGCCTTATTTTAGGTATGTTGGTCTTTCATCTAGTGGAATATCTTATAAGTCAAGCACAGCCTCATTTGGAAGCAGCAGCAGCAGCTTCCAAAGTAGAGATCGGTATGGAGGTGGCTTAAGTGGTACGGGAGATGAAGATAGCTATGATAGTTTTAGACAAGAAAAGAGTCGAAAGGATTCCTACACGAAGTCACATCGAAGGGGTATAAGTGACGATCAAGACAGCACCTTGAAAAAGGGTTCTGCAGGCTTTGGAAGGTTTCATTTTTTATCATTAGTCTGCTGGAAAATCTCAGTTTATTTTCCTTATGCATGTGTGGGCATAGCTACAATTTCATGGTCATTACTTTTATACTTCTTGATTGTTTTAGTAAATTTATCATTTAAAGAGAACAATGCCCACATTACTGCTGATATGATTATTTGGAGTGTGCTTGGCATTTTGGTCCAAAATTTATCGTGATCCTGTGTGTTGTAATTGACCATAACATTCATCGTTGATGCTTTGGCTGACCATACTTCGATGCCATCCAATCTGGATTTGCGATCCAAGACCGCAATACCAAACACAACTTCAGTTTGTTGGCCATTTTCTTTTCTTCTAAGTATCATTTTCCATGAACGACAAGCTACTCCACTACAATCTCTGCCATATGCACAAACACAGGCACACGATATGACTTGCCTCTGTATTTTTTATGTTTTGTTATTTTGTTTATTTCAGAATATTTGTTTTGCAGCAAGGATCAAGATAATCTGTCTTCTCGTGCATCAAGGTCATCTGCTAACCTAAATGCCTCTGATAAGAAAAACTCAGTTTCAAGTAATTATGATGACGATGATTTTGATCCCCGAGGAACCTCCAGCACTAGTAAGTATTCTGAATATTGTATGCGTGGTGTGGTCGTTTGCTTCATCTTAGTCAAAGATATGCTCAGGATGAATATATTTTTCAAGTTTTGCTTTGTTTATCCCGTGTTCTGTCTATTCAGCAACACTGAAGGGCTGTTTAAGTGTAAAATGTTTTTGTAATTTTTTTTCAAAGAGGGATGTTGTGCTTCCTGGATACTTGCTCAGATCTGTTTCTGGACATTTAGAACAAAAAACATTAAATAGAAGCATGGTTATTGAAACCAATAAAATCTGTGCTCAGACTCTTGATTCAGTAACTTTAAGAAACTATAAATTACCAAACTCCATCCATAAAGCAAAATGAACCTTGAAAAACCATTGATGCTTTCTTATGAAGTGAGAATATTGTGGTTTTTCTTGTATTTGTGAAAGAAAAAATTGAGTGAAGAAATTGGGATGAGCATGTGGCAATACTTGGATGAAGCAGTGGTTTGAATGCATAGTGTCAGAGGGCTCTACGCATTGTAGTTGTCCGATGGACAAGAAGCCATGCCCTGTGTTCCAAGTCTTAGACAGCTATGCTTTTGTGAATGTGCAAGAAATTTACAGGCAGCAAAGTCCTCTGTGGTGTGTTGTTTCCTTTTCGTGCCTTTTAATGCTTATGTCTTTTTTAATACTGTTCAGTGGTATGCATTTCAATTGAAACGAGTGCATCTCAATAATAATTTTGATATGAATCACGCTCCTATATTATCTAACACAAAACTTTCAATGAAATTACTACTGAAGATACCAAGTTGTTGATTCCTTCCTGTTTTCTAATATATTTGACATTAGATTTTCATATATTTGATTTTTTATCTTCATTGACAGAGTCTGCTTCTCAAACCTCAAACCAAGTTGATTTGTTTGGAGAAAGTTTGATTGGTGATCTCATGGATGCACCTCCATCTGTTCCTACAGAAGCTTTAGTCATGAATGGGAATTCTGCAGAGGTTGATCTGTTTGCTGATGCAGCTTTTGTATCAGCACCTCCCCAAGCTGGAAAGGAAGCAAGTTCACAGACTCAGGTAAGATACCTTGCTATCTTAATTTCTGGAAATGAAATGCTGTGTTTTAGTTTTGGCTCTTGCATGCCATTTCAAATTGGAGAAAGCTGTTATTTGTTTGACTTTGTGTCAACCAAGAAGGATTTTGATTTAGTTTGTTCCTTTTGTCTTTGAAGTATGTGTGTTAACTTCACAAAGGTAGTTAACCTTTAGTGTAGTGCTCTGTGTCCTGATGGACAGAAGTTGCTTTCCCCCCCATTTTCAAGGAATTGTTGCTAGAGTTTCTTGGATAACATTTGCTTCACAATTTTATTATCAAGAAGTTGGAGAATGTTTTTGTTATTTGCAATTTCTGGAGGGCATGATTATATATGCTCAGAATTCAATGCTTTGTTGATGGATGCTTGGATATTCTGTGGTGATAAATTTTGTTGTGACTTGTTTTGCAGACAAAGGTCGATCTGTTCACTTCCCAACCTGCCAACCCTTCTGCAGTTCCTTCTACATTTGACTTCTTTTCTAGTGATGAACCAGTCGCACAACCCGGGATCAAGACTCCAAAATCTGATCCTCCAAATACTAATGTCTTTGACCCATTTGCTGCAGTTCCAATGAACAATTTTGATGGATCTGATCTTTTTGGTGTATTCACTTCTAGTTCTAATCCAGCTTCTTCAGAACCAACTCAAAGTCCTATTAAAGATGGCAGCCTTGACAATTTGGATGGGAAGTCTTTGGCAAGCTCCAATCCTCCACAGAAGGAGGGTTTCCAGGTGAAGTCTGGAATATGGGCAGATTCGCTTAGCCGTGGACTGATTGATCTTAATATATCTGCTCGTAAGCATATCTTTCTCGCTTACTATTGTTTTCTTTCAGAAACGTTCTCCATATGCATGCTATATATGCGATCTACCTCAATTAAATTGATTTTATTTTATGCATGAATTCATGAAGCAAGTTAGATTTTTTTTTTTTTTGATAACACCACTAAGAATAGGTTCTCAAGAGTGGCTTACTAAGAGTCTTGTTTGATCACACAGATAGACATGACCAAAACTGGTTGTAAGAGATTTGGATGGTTGCAGAATATATGGACGTGCTGTAATTTCTCCTCGAAATCTTACATTGAAAATTTTATTTTAACTTCACAGATGTTGATGCGAGTCATGATAACTTTTTCAATTTTATCCAAACTATCTCCCTTTTTCCCGCCCTTAAACAAACAACACGGGCAAAGAACAGGATGCTCAGTTGTCAAAAGAGGCTTGAATACTGAGTTCCTTTTATTTCCATACGTCATCTTTGAACTTTAAAAATATATAAACCATGATATTATGCAAAAGGAACACAAATGCTCTTGGTGTGGGGCAATAATACGATGCAAAATCCCTTTTGATGGATTTTAATTGCTATATTTTATACATCTAACAGAACTTGAGCTCATCATTCTCATGTGTGATGTCTTAACATTCTGCATGCATACCATTTGAATGTAGCATCATGGACAGAATCGTTTAGTTGGGAGTGTGTGATTTTGGATTGTTATGGTTGTATGGAAATCTTTGTTATCGCTGGCTCCTAGTGACTGCTAGAACTAGGCAATTTTTTGAGGCTCACATGCAGGTGGCAGAGAACTGGATCACGTGCTTCCTTATTGGTGCTTATCTATGTGGTTTATGCTGGATGCTTTTTCCCACAAATGTGGAATCGGTTTGTTTTGCTTCATTATCTGCATATGTACCAAATATGCAGGGCTTTTCATGTGTTTTAATATGCATGCTCTGCTCCAATTTTCTTCTCTAATGAAATTCTAGCAAGGCTTTCCCCCACAAATATGGAATTGGTTTGTTTTGCTTCATTATGCGCATATATACCTAATATGCAGGGCTTTTCATGTGTTTTAATATGCATACACTACAATATTCTTCTCTAATGAAATTCTAGCAAGGGTCGTGGGTAGAGAGCAATGTGGTTACTTTAATAATGCTTCAAAGTAAACTGTTACAATGGCATGATTTTGTTGGTGGAGTAACAACCATGCCATGGAGTGGTCTTCTCTTTAAACTTTCTGGAAAAAAATATATTGTCTTAAAAGTATGCTCTTTGTTTGCGTACTACCATTTTTGTCTAGGGTTCTGGAGATGAACTTTGATTCCATATTCTTGTCTGGGGTTTCTCTGTGCGAGTGTCTGCAATTTTTCTTTAACATTGTACTTCTTGCTTTGAGGCTCAGTCAGAATTGTCTTGCCACTTGAACTCCTTGCAGCCAAGAAGGTGTCTCTTGTAGATGTTGGTGTCGTGGGTGATCTTACTAATGGATTAGATGAAAGGGAAAAGGGACCTCCAACTTCATTCTATATGGGAACAGCGATGGGCATGGGATCTGGCCTTGGTAAATCCGGGTTAACGGCTTCACAGTCACAAGCAACTGGCGGAGATGATTTCTTCTCAAGCCTTGGTGGCCAACAATACCACTTTGGTAATTTTAAGTAAATTCTGTCAAGTGGCCTTTATCGCCCATTATGCCCGCATATTCTTTTGCCCGTTTGGTAAAGATATTTCAAGTGCTGCCTTATTGGTGTGCTCACTCTTGTTCACAACTCCAAGAGAACAACACGGTGATCTGATTCTGCACCGATCTTGACAAGGTTTTTACTAGATTACTTGTTTCAAAAAGATTGCAAAATTGTCTTTATTAAGTCCTCCTGCATTGTGGTGGCACTTTTGTTTGTAGTTAAGAGATGCGGTTTTTTTTAATCTCTTTTCGCTGCCTGTGTGAGAGCAAAACTGTTTCTATATTCAAACCTGGAGTTTACTGTATGCTATTTTTCTGAATTTGCATCAAGGCCAATAACAGATGCAATGCATCAAGAACAAGAAATAGGGAACGGAAAAAATGCAGAGGGAGCTAGATCCGAAACTTGAAAGGTAGCCTTTTGATCACCTTTCATTCTACAAAACCGTAGAGGATGTTTTCGTAAAAGCCCGCGTCTAGCAACAGGCACCCATAGAAACTGTTTTTATGAAGAACTGGAGCATGAGAATGTTAGGAGCTCCGCCTTTCACAATGTACAAGGACCCATGGTTAAGGGGACCTTCTACTTTGGCCTTCCTAAAAAAAATCTCTGCCTTAGATTCAACGGAGAAATTACTGGATTTAACATCCTATGGCTAACTTTTTGCATTTACAGTTAAACAAACACTTTCGGGTGCAAATTGGCGAGAAAGTGGCCGGTGAGATTGTCATCCTTAAATTGCCAACCAAAAGTTATATTTTCAGAATTATTCGCATTTGAGATTGCCTCCAAGATGCAACGATAGATGCTGATAATTGTATGAAACCAGCAGACACCCAACAAGTTAGTATTAATTAGGAAGGCATGACATCAGAAGTTTAGGCAGACAAATTCTCTCTCAAACTTGCTATTATTACATTTAAGCTGAACAGGTATGAAACATCAAGCTCCCTAGTAAATATCCACCATTTTCCCCTTCAGCATGGCTTCTGCTTTCCTCACCTGTTTCACTGGTCCTATTATGAATGCCTACAAGAAAATAATCGACATTTACACGCGAGGATGACAACAAATAAATACAAGTAAATCCTGAACAAAGACAGCGTGGATTATCATCCACGGCTTTATCTTGTGAGTCTCTAATAATGTTATTTTTCTTGAGATAATCAAAATACAAGAAGGTTCCGCGCTTTCTATGGTGGTTGAATACGGAAATCTCAAAGCAGGTTTCATTTTGCATCGACTTGAATTCTAAGTTGGCTAGATTTTGACAAAGGCTAAGGTTATCACCTGGCAGCTAGTTATCATCATTAATTAGATAGACTTACCTTGTCAGGTGGACCCTTCGCACCTCCAAAGAAAATTTCCGCACTGCAAAAGGAAGCAAATGCTCAGATTAAAGAACAAGAGAACCGAATTGATGATATGGATTACAAAAGAATATGTGAGGGGAGGGAGAAGAGAGACATACTTGCAAGATTGCTTTATTGACAAAATGGAAGCTCCTCGTCTTCCAATAACACGTCCCATCTTTCCCGGGGGAACATCAAGAACATAAAGGATTTCCTCCTCGGGGGCATTGTCCTCAATGTTGAGGTTATCTATAATGAGAAGGCACAGCTAGATCAGTATTCAATTTAGTCAAGCATTTTTATTACCTTCCTTTACGAAGTCCATCCAAAATAGGTCATGCTAAACAACAAGTCAAACAAGATCCAGGTATTCAGTTTGATTGCTTGTTACTTGCTAGTAAGCTATATTTCTTTATACATTCTTATTTTAGGGTGTGCATGCATTTACAGTTGGTGTGCTGAAAGCTTGCTTATACACAACCCATTCTTATCCAAAATCTAGACCCACATGCATGCACTGCACTTGAACTTTATCTCATTTCAAATCTTTAGATTGTTAGTGACATTATCTTGTGGGAAATAACAAACTTTCTCAATTGGAAATCCTTTCCCATAGTTTCCAACAATGAAACCCAATAGTTAAAGCCAATACAATGTAGTGCAAAACTATCCAATTTGGAGAGTTTGGCACCGCTTTTATCTTTTATCCATATTGGATGTATATTAAAAACAACATGGCATACAAACCAAGTCCACAGAGTTGGTAACACGATTCCAAGAAGATTGGGAAACAAGAAGTAGTGCAGAATGGATAGGTTGATAAAACATAAAACCTGGAATAGGAGGGATATCGGGCCAATCAGCATAATTATTCTCATTAATGCAGAAACATCGAGAATACAATGCTCCACGAACTGCAAGATACCATAACGATCTTTCGTTCAGCTTTTCCATCATCTTATAATAGATGCAGAGAAGAAAACGAACATCATCTGCAGCTGCACGGATCATCATTTCGGATAATGGCCTGTATGTCCAGAACATAGGATCCTGAAAGTAATAGAAAGATACAATAATGTCAGGAAGTACCAGCTGTAAGAAAATGCACAGGGTGTTGCCGCAAAGGGGGTGTGCAGTAGCTGAACAAATTTCTCTTGAGCTCTTAGAGAAGATGCAAGTGCAAATAAACAGAGAGTCAAAATCATAAAAAGAGATACTCACAACCTTGGTTCTTGTAGTTTATCCAAATCACTAATTGATTACCTCTATTATATCAGAATGTCTTTTAACTTCTAAAAAATGATCACTCAAGTGCAATTGTTCAGAAAGTACCATTCCAAAGAGCATTGCACATCAGTGATCAAAAGGGTCTTTCCAGGACAAATGCACTTGATTGAACATTGTTTAAATGCACACAAAAACTTAAATAGAAAATATTAGAGTGCAAGAACTCGAATAAAATTTTTGAAGTACAAATACCATTGGTTATCTTGTTATAAGTATGCTGAGGTATATTTCCTTTTTAATATTCATGGGATAAAAAATAAGTATGGAGACTCTAGAATGCACTCCTTAAGGTCGCTGGTTTGATCTCATAGCTTGCGGCATTGCCTCTACTATATCTTCAACCAACCATTAGAAAAGAGACACTAACTCTCTTGTAAGTTTCAGAAGTTAAAGAAGTCCTTGTCTAAACGCTGAATGCCACATGCCAGCACATCACGAAACTCTAAATTGCACAACAGAAGCATCCTTCACCAATCTAGCAACAGAAGGATAGCATCTTAGGAGTGCAAACTTGAGAGGCAAATGTGTTCAAAGTCAAAGAAAGAGTGAAAGCAAATGTTACTGGCTAGTGCCACTACTTTATCTTCCCAAAGAGCCAAAATGTTTTTTTTGGAATCAAAACCAAGGCATTAGAGAATAGCTTTTTCAATATAGCTCTCTCCACTTTACTTGAAGAGTGAGAGAGAGTCAGATGCTTAAACTAACCTGTCGGAGGAGAACACGAACCTCTTCCTTCTCCAGATAAGATACACCTGCATTCAAATCATCAAAATATAAAAATCAGAAATACAATGAATGATGCAGGAAGTCAATTTTCTTGCCAACTAGATACCACAAAGTATGTCCAGTCAAAAGCAAATAGCAAGCCAATGAGAATAAGAGCAGATAAGTATTCTTGTTTTCAAAATAAAAAAAAGGAGAACAATATTAGTAGTTATTGCAGACAAACCAAGAAAATCTTTACTCTGGGTTGAAGGTTTATGATTTAACCAAGAACAAAGAAGTTTCTGAATACCTTAATTTTTAATCTGTATAATCTAGATTTTATGTAAGCTTAATTTGTTCAGGAAGGTTGAAGGTTTATGATGTAACCAAGAACAAAGAAGCTTCTGTTCAGGAATTTATTATATATTAATTATGGCTTATTTGGGAACTCGAATACCATGAGGAGTTTTCTATTAGTTATGTATTTTGTTTTCCTATCCAAATTTCTATTTCCATTTAGTTTAGTACCATTAGGGCTTTTCGTGCCTGAGAACTTCCTCTCTATTCAAGTGCTATTCTCTTCTTGTTTTTCCTCCTTTTCTTGAACTGCTTTCTCACTAAAGTAACCTCGGTCAAAAACCTTTTTTCTTTCTTTTTTATAAATTCATCCCCCAAATCTAGCTCTCGCCACAAATCCTTTGTAGGACACAAATCCAGAGTTGTCCCACATCAGTTTAGATTAACAAGTCCAATCAGAACATTCAAATGCTGCTCTCATACGAATCTACTTTCAATTAAAGAAGAAAAACCAGTGGCGCAAACTGGTAGGAAATGCTTGAGTAGTTGAAAAAGGTTGCAGTGTTTATCAATTTTCCTACAAAGTGCTAATCACAAGTAAAAATAAGGTCGGTCAAAGCTACTGCATTTCCTACCGAACAAACAATACATAGACCAGGAAGCTAAATGCTCTTATGATGCAGACTTTAAAAGAGAAGAGAAGGGAAATATAGGAAAGACAAAAATTGTCCCTACAGAAGTCAGAAGCCTCCTTGTAGTAAGAATCATGTCTAGAAGCTACTTCTCAATCCAAAACAACTTTAATCCCATCAGTTCATTGCAATGTGATTCCAATTGAGTGCTAAAGATTTCATAAGACTCGTTTCCCAACCTCTTTTTTTGTTATTAAAGAGGGACAACAGAGAGTAGCTTTCAAGATGCACCCACGAGCATAATTAAACTATAGGCATTAATGCAACACTAGTCCTTTAACAGGAGAAAGACAGGAAATGATGTCAAGACATCGGAGTTATCATCCATTTGTTATATCAAAAACTTTTAGCAAGTATGGAATATATTCACACAACAATCAAGCTATATGCCCTGAAACAGATAATACAAATGGATACCACAGACTATAAAGTACCACAATAGCGTGGATCTGCAAGGAGGCCAACAAATGATATATAGTCCCCTGGCAATCTAGTCCGTCCTTCTTGCTCCTCTATAAGAGAATAAGCAATCTACAAGCAAAATGACAAATGTATTAAAATTAAAATGACAGCTCCAGATTGATAATTCTCTATGCCAATACAAGCAATAACCACAACGATAGTGAATGCTCAAATCTGATCTCAAAAACTAAAAGAGAGGCATAGCAGTATCAATTATAATTGATCTTTGCTAAAAGCAACTAATAGAGATTATGATGCACACCTAAAGCTGATCATACATCAAAGTGTAAATCAAATATAAATGGTTAAATAATGTCCTCGCAACACTCTACTTTGTTTATTTTTTAAGTGTAACTCTCAAGCCCTCATGAGCACCATATTCATACAGTCTTCACCAAAGAGGTTCTAGATTAACCCCAAAGTTAACTTAGTGTGCATCCAACTTGGCAAATGGCAACCCCCCCAGCTCCCAAAAAGAGCAGTTTAAATGTGCATTACAAAAGAGATAAAGAGCACAGAATATGCTCTTGCCAGGTCAATTCAGTAAGACTCATTAACAGTCTGCCACTAGTCTATAGATAATTTGATAAATTAACAATATCAATTAAACAGAAAAACCTTATCCTCAGTGCTTACTGTCGATGCTTGAAGAACATGCACTATGGTGCATAAAGGATTATTAAAAAAATTCCCAAATAGAATACCAGTTCCACCTATTAGTTACTCACCTGGGTATCAACAACATTGTGCAACTTGATGCCAAATTGAAAATATAATGCCTACAAAATAAAATTGATTTTTAACTACATTGATAAAAGGCTGGTACTAGTGCACATCATAAAAAGCTAATAACATCTAGAATCAAGCAAATTCAACTAGAAACCTCGCTATCCCGTTTGCAATCGTGAATAACTTTTGTGATGTAACTCGACTCGAGTGCAGGCTTACACACTTTGATAAGCGACTCTCCACCGTTAATGGCATCAACCAAGTAGATAGCATCCGGGAATGCAAGCTGCCAAAACCAATGACAAAAAAACAATGCAGTATCAAAATTATAAACTTATACTTTCTATTACGCGCACAGAACAACACTAAACTATAGCTGACCTGCATAATACAGAGAGCTCCATGACGACAGAGATTAACACCCTCACAGTCAAAACCAATGATCAATTGCTTTGCGGCAGAAGGGTTAAGGAACTCGACCGGAAGCTGAGAAGGTTCGGTGACAACATGGATCGGAACATCATGATCTAGTGGTTTACCACCTGCTTTCCATAACACAAAACGCATGAATTTTATTTGAACATAGAAATTTCAAAACCAGTAACTTCAAAAGGAGGCTAGCTAACTTAGAATAATTTGCATTAAGATTTAATTAAACCTGTAATTAATCAATAATTATTAGTTAAAATGTAAGATGGAAACCTAATATAAAATCACATAAAGCATAATTTAATTTTGATCACGTATAATTTATACAGTCACAATCACAAATGTTAATTTATGGATTGATTGTGGTTAAAAAAAATGGTAAAAAAGAGAGAGAGAAGGAATTACCTGGGTCGGAAGGGAAAGGAACGCGAGTCTGATGAGAAGAGGAAGAAGAAGAGGAAGCCATGCGATTGAACCATCAAGTTCAATTTCCCTTTTCCCCTTCCTTTCTTAAAATAATACCTTTGAACCTGCCCTGCCTTTCCTTGGGGCCTTGCCTTGTCTCGCTTTTAATTTTTCTTTTTAATTTTTTTTTTGTTGGAAATGGAAAAAAGGAAAGCTATTTATTCTGGTGTGAAAGCGAATCCAAAGTTCAAATTATAAAAATCATTAAGGGCCCTCTCCCTGTATTCCTTTCTTTTCATGGGTCAACCAAGGAAAAGTTATTAAACCATAACCGGTTATGACCCGACACAAAACCTAATTTATAGATTGGATGGGTTAATATATATATAAATTAAAATGATATTATTTTAATTTTAATTTTTTTAAAAGTTAAAATATAATTGTTTTAATAAGATTCTAAATTTACAATGAGTTCATCTAATTTAAATTAGATCAATTCATTTAATTTTTTAAACTTAATTCAAATCAAATCCCAAACCGACATGATTTAAATACCAAAATTCTAAATCATTGGAAACTTTTGTTTTTATCAACCGACCAAATAAGTTTTAATTTTATTAGTCATATCGTTAAAAGATTGAGAGATCATACATGACATATTCAGGTAAATCAAATGACCTATTTCAAAATAATTTTGCTATAGCTTAACTATTATTGGTGTCATTTTCTTTATACCATATTGTTTATGCTCATGTTAAGGAAGATAAACTTGAGCCAAAAGTAAGGAAATGCATATTCCTAAGCTATGTATTTGAGGTGGAAGAATAACAATTATGATGTGTTGATCTCAAGTCATCTAAGTTTATTACTAGCAACGATGTAACCTTTGATGAGTATGTTATGTTTCATAAGAAAAAGGAATCGATTGGTATTGATGTTGAGATTGATCAGGGTACTAGTAACACATGTGGAGTTTGAGGTTGAAGCTTCAAAAATAGTGCAAAAATATGCTTAAATAGATCATGTTAAGGAAATGGTGTAGGATATTGTTGTTAAAAATGTACTTGAAGAACAACCTTACAATATTGCTACAAGAAAACAAAAAAGATAAATAAAAGCACTAGTCAAGTATGGTTATACTGATCTAGTTGATTTTGCCTTGAATATTGCAAAAAATATTGATAATCATGAGTCTTTTTCTAATAACTATGTAATTTCTTGCAAAGAATCTTTTCACTGGATTCTTGCTATAAATAAAGAGATTAAGTCTCTTTATAATAATCAAACATAAGTTTGTTACACCACTAAATAGCCATAAGATTATTGGGTGCAAAAGGGTTTTCAAGATGAAAGATGGAATCTTAGGGGTTGCGGATGCAAGGTTTAAAACATATTTAGTTTCTAAAGGGTTTTGCACAAAGAAAAGGTATTGACTTCAATGCAGTGTTATCTCCAGTTGTAAAGCATAGTTTCATATGAGTATTGTTTGTTATGGTAGCTTTGTTTGACTTAAAGCTTAAGCAACTAGATGTCAATATAACTTTTCTATATGGTGAGTTAGATGAGAGGATCTATATGCATCAACCAGAGTGTTTTATTGCTTAAGGTTAAGAAAACCATGCATGCTTATTGAAGAAGTTATTATATAGATTGAAGCAGTCACCGAGGCAATGATATAAAAGTTTTGATACTTTTATTCTTGAATATGGTTAATTTAAGAGTGATTATAATAGTTATGTATATTTTATAAAGCTTTTAGATGGTTCATTTATGTTTTTGTTGTTATATGTTGACAACATATCAATTGCCTTTAAAAACATATCTATGATCAACAATTTGAAAGATAAGTTTAATGGTGAGTTTGAGATTAAAGATTTAGGTGCAGCTAAGAAGGTTTTGGGATGGAGATATATAAAGATCAAAGTGTTAACAAGTTATACTTATCACATATAAAGTATCTTAAGAAGATACTTGAGTATTTTGGCATGCAAGACCGTAAGCCAATGAATACTCCACTTGCAGCCTATTTCAGATTATCTTCGAGTTTGTCACCAAAAAGTTATAAGAAGAATAAACACATGTCAGAGGAACCTAATTGGTTGCTAAACATTGCATTTGATCTTCAAATATAAACCAATCAATTATTGAATTGATAATAAATTAATTTATTTAATCCTATTTTATTTATAGTTGTTATTCATATTTGAGCTAACTTATTAAGGAACCTAATTGGTCACACATATAAAAATCATTGTTCAGATATTAAAATGGGATAATTAATCAAATGTGACTTGATTGTAAATAAATTTTAGAAATTGAGGACTATGATGTAATTTAAACAAGGAATTATAGTTTTAGACCTAGAAAAATCAAGTATGGACTTAATTGAATAAATTTCTAAAATTGTCCTGAAATAACATGTGATATTATTCAGAGGGTAATTGATATTTTATCATTTATAGGGTTTTTAGATTTTTTTATAAATCGAATGCTATGTTTCTTATTTTTTATGTTGAAAAGAATACAAAAACTATGTAAGTTACATAACACTTGAAAAACACAAAAGAAAAAAGTTAGCACTCAAATGTATAACAATCTCTCTCTCTTAAAAGGGTTCAAAAGATTTCTCACTTTAACAACTTGTGGTTTGCGACAACTCGACCTTTGAACAATTATTCAAAACTAAAAAGAACATCTAATCTTCGGGTAATTTTTAAATAAACCTTAAACAACTCTAGATCTGTCTAATAGTATCCCTAAGACTCCTAAAAAATTTAAACTCACCATTTATGTTGTGTATATGTGTTTTGAAAAACCCAACAATAATATCTTGGAGAAATATATAGTTTAGTTCACAAAGATAACCTAGTTTAAGGTTATGTCTAGAATTGCACTAGACGTGGGCCCGCTCTAAGCCATGAGGCTTAATTTTTTATATAAAAAATGATATTTAAGTATCTCAATTCTCAAGCACGTATTAAAGAAGAAAGAAAAATTTGTGACTCGGTTTATAGACCCGATTGGGTCAAGTAAGTTGCTTTATTTTAATTAGATGATTAAAAAATAGACAGTGATAATAAATGAACCAACTAAAAAAAAATAATCATAATAACATGAAAAAAAAAAATTTCAAAAGGAAAAAAATAATGTAGCTTAATTCTTAGCTAATTAAGGATGAAAGAATGAAGTTGGGTAAAAAAAAGAATAAAAAAATTAGTCCGACTCAACTTGAGTTAACATAATAAACATTAACTTTGGTAATAAGGGGAGAGCCAGCTCACCAAACTTACACCCAACTCAAGAGATCAGAGTAACTAAATAGAAAAGAACATAGAGAAAACCACAAAGCCTATTTTTTTTAAAAAAAATCAAATTTTGAATGATGAAATCGAAAAAGAAAATAGGTAAAAAAAAACAATGTCAACCCGCATTAACTTTTTAAACTTGTAACTTGGGTTGTTAGATTAAAAACACCATATTTGAAAAAAGCATGAAGCTCAATCCCCAACTAATAAAATGTTAGAGGATAAAATTAAAAAAAATATATCAAATTATACAAAAGGATCCAAAATAAAAAATAACAATTCAAAGAATAAGGATCAAAATTAAAATAAAAAATAAATTATATGACAACCGCTATTTTTTAATTGAATGGTGAAATTAAAAAGAAAAATAAACTTAAAAAAAACCCAAAAAAGTGACACAATAAAAAAAAATGACCAAATTGAAAACAAAAAATAATATATCATAAATTGGGATCAAATGATGCAATAAAAAACAAATAAGAATTGTATAAAAGCGATAAGAACAAGAATTAGAAATTAAAAGAATAATAACCAAAATTGAATATTAATAACTAAAAGGAAAATTCTAAAATTTTGAATGGTCAGCGTAAGTTTTGAGGACAAAAGAAAAAAAAGAGGGAAAAAAAGAAAGC
>Ga0307510_10004668_pt1 | contig 16172 bp, 20 predicted proteins | sample 12_EM_MG_FD_207224 | JGI IMG/M metagenome (GOLD analysis project Ga0307510, IMG submission 207224) | Populus trichocarpa ectomycorrhiza microbial communities from riparian zone in the Pacific Northwest, United States - 12_EM | ecosystem: Host-associated > Plants > Roots > Unclassified | place...
TGCTTTACTTGGGTTTTATATATCTGGCCAAAGTTAGTATGAGAAAGTCTCCTGGAGCAGAACAAACGCCACCCACCTGCAACTTTTCCTTCTCTTGTTGAATGGAGTACAGTGTGGTGGATGGATGATGTCCAATTTGAGTACAACGATTCCATTGACGGTATCCATTACATTGGCCTGAAAGCAGTGTGTTCAGCAGGTATTTGTGACATGGAATTTATGGATGGATGCAGCATGTGATTGGGTTTGCGTCATCAGGATGACTGTCTCAGCCAGGGCACAAGTGGCTGCCACTGTGGCCTCATTGTGATGGTCGCAGAGGTACTTGATCCATGATAGTTCTTGAGCGTCGCTCTGTGTCGCGACTATGTCCCTTTTGTTGTGGTCGTCATCATCGTTGTCCGAGTTGGTCATGGAAGAAGCGCAGTATTCTGCGGAGAGCAGGGACATGTCAATTGTTATTCACTTTTTGTTAACAAGGTCATGACAGAGAAGGGGGGCGGAAGGTGAGGTGGGTGAGAACAGAGGACGGACACCATGCAAGGAGGACAGTTGGGAACATGAAGAGCTTGAGCACAGCGGTTGTAGTCCTGCAAGTGAATATCGGTCTCTTGCACTGATGACAGAATTGGCATTGATCCCACATTGCTATCGCCAGCACTGCAAGGCAGATCCGTCGCGTCTGTGGACTCAGGGGCAATGTGCGCGAAGAGGCGATTGAGGAGGAGGGGTGTAGGTACTGCAGTCCTGCAACCCAACTTTACAGCAGCGTACACAACAAAGGCAAGGCCGTAAGAGTGCTCACCTGTCAGCCGCGACAACGGAATACAGCAGATGAATAACACAACTCACCTTGAGTATGTGTGACCCACAAATGCACCGCCCTGCCGCTACAGTTTCTCCTGTTCCTGCCTCCGCTACCAACTGCGATCTCAGGATGGCTCTATCAAGGTACGCTGCAAGGTCGAGCACGCATTCCCACATCTTGAGCCCACCCTTGTACGTGCCCGGGACGAGGTCCACAGCACATTGACAAATGCAGCAGTCCGCTCATTGTCAGGTCGGTCCAGGGCCAGGAGCTGGAAGCGTGCATCGAAGAGGTCTTGTTGAACCAAATTATATTCTGCCTGGGATGCATTAGAATAAGTCACATAAACAAATAGGAGACTTACCCAAACCCAAACAATACCAACCCTATCTGCCAAGATCTTCTGGATACAGTGAAACTGGCGATGATATAAGCTACAAGTCGCACCAAGCTAAAGGCAGCCATCAATGCATACGATGGATGTTCCATGAAGAACCCATGGAAGCAAGTGACAAAGATGAGCACCTGAGAAAAGATGGCGACCTGGCGGCCCAGTGCACAAATTCGGGATTGAGATGATGGCAAAGCTGAAAAGTCGAGAAGGGGTCAGGTTGATACATATCAAAGAACCACCACTATGCACCGGAGACATGTACGAAAAACTCCTGACTACAAGGATCTTGTTTTGGAGCATCTCGTGTCGCTTGGCCTTGTCGCGGTCTATGGGCACCACACTCAGCGTTGGGTTTTCAGTGCTCTCGTTGAGCTCCAAGAAGTCTATGTAGAGCATCGTAGCCAACATGTCCAAGACTGGCACGCTGGTAGCAAGGGTGTTGTTGGCATAAGTGGAGTTGTGGTGTCCGTCAGGCCAGCATATATGCCAGCATGGAATGCAGTTGACGCAGATGTCGTTGAGGCACACGCAAGTCACAGTGGATTGAGTTCAAGTCGAAGTCACATTGAATTAGTACTAAAAGAAGGGAACTGAACGACATGGGGAACACTCTAAGGAGTCTAATCAACTTGTGCCCCTTAGAGTCAGTTTTTGCTGACATATGAGGAACATTCTGATAAGGCTAATCAACTGGTACCATCAGTTTTTGCTGACCAAGTCAGTAAACGTCAAACTACGCCACATAGCATCAACGCATTTCTCATAGGGGCTTGCCGCCCGAACTGCCCAAGCGTGCTGGTGCAGAGCCTCAGGTGCTCGGGAGAGAGTGCCGCGGCGAGGCCATCGCAAATGAGCGTCATACATTGGAACGCGATCTTGATCTACACGGAATAGCCCCTCTCCCGCAAGTACCCAAACGGCGGCGGACGTCCGCGAGACGTCCTGGACTTAGGCGGAACGAGATACGAAGCGGGGTCGGGAGGCGCGGGTCAAGCACGTCCGAAGATAGTTTCCTATCCGACAAGTAGGGTGTGACCCGACGCCTGAAGGACCTGGTGGAGAGTCTCCAGGGACAAGCGACGTAAGTCCATGTTAGTACTCGTCGCGGTCCTGGGCATAATCTGCTGCGCGAGGACGTCCAGAACCCGCCGCTGCATTGCTGGTGCGGAGGTAAGGTGGCGCAGGATGGCGACGAGAATGTCACCGAGGGCGCGTGTGGCCTGCAGACGAATGGGTTGCGGCACGGCGAGGTGACGGAGAACGAAGATGAGATGTGAGGTGATGGCATCCCACGCGACGTCTGGAGACCTCCGGAGAAATCGTTGAATGTTGAGTGCGGCAATGTCGCATAGGTTCGCAATACCAAAATCCCTGGATCGCTATTCACTCATTCGTTCTATCAATCGAGGAAGAAGTTTTGGTAACAACAGGTACAAATTCTACGCATCAATGTTCGCGGAATGTGGATTCCTCCTACCCTCCTCCTACCAAACAGCTCTGTGCAGGGACTCACGAGACTGGTCGCACTCGTGCTCCCACTAGGAATAGTATCGTCTTCCGTGTCCAAAGTTCCCTCCCCGGCAGTACCAGCACCAGCACCAGAGCCAACGTCCGTGCTGTTCTGCATGCTAACCATCTCCAGACTCAACTTGCACGACGGGCTGACGAAATCATGGAACGCTGAAACTTCCAGAATGACGCTCGCATCGAAACGCCACAGTATCGCAGCCTGAACGCTCTCCGGGTCAAGGTCTGCCAGAAGTGGATGTGCCGTCTGTTGCCTCGATTGATGCTGCTGCTGCTCTTGCAGTCGTTGTTGCCCACCATCGGCTAGCCCCTCCTAGCGCACCTCCGCGCTTTCTGGGGGTACCAGAAGTCACACCGCTGGTCTTGGGATCCAAGGCCGCTGAACCAGGTGGGGCGGTACCGCGTGTTGTAAGGACGTAACCAGCATTCTGGAGCGCCGCAAGCACCGCGAACCAGCTGGAGCCCAGCATGCCAGCTAGAAACATCGCAGCAGCGACAAGTGCGCGCGCGAGCACACCAAATAGCGTGGGCTCAGTCCGACGCCGCTCCCACTCCCGCTACCTACACCGCTGCCTGTGAGGCCCAGCGCGTGAGCCCCTCCAGTGAAACGGCTGATCGTGGCGCTGCGCCTGTGGTGATTCATCGAGCACAGCCACGATGCGTGGTGGGAAGGCGGCTTTCGTGAGCGCGATGAGGGACGCGTCGCGCGGCGTGTGCAGTGCAAGGCACCCCGCTGCGCGGGCGAGCGCCTGCAGCGCCGACGACATCGCCAACTAGGGGGTCGGAAAGCCTGGTGGTGAGAAGGAAGGAGAGAGCGGCCAGTAGCGCGGGACAGCCAGCATCGAGCATCGCGCGCACTGTCTGCGGGCCCACGCGCGCGGGCCCGGTTTCGGGTAGCGTCGATGGGTCGAACGGGCCTGGGGCGCGCACGGGCTCTGGAGATCCGGCGGGGGGCTTCTGGACTGCAAGGGTGTTGTAGAGGGGAATTGCATACCCTGCGAGGCCGTCGCAGAGCGAGACGAGGCATTGGGATGCCAGGGAGGTATATATACGCTCCGGAGATGGGCGACATGTCTGTCTTGCCGAGCTTGTCGGTGCTATGTGAAGGGATGGTTGACAAGGGCTCAGATGAAGAGAGGGAAGTGAGCCGTACAACTGCACTTTCATCGCTGCATTTTGCACGCTCGGGCTTGCCACAGTACCGATCATTTCGACGACGTTTGAGACAGCCGTACCGGCTGCTATCGCCAGCATCTCCATGACGCTATCCAAACTGTGACCTTGAGAGTATGGCATCGAGTCGCTCGCGGGCACACCCACGCTCTGGATTTGAGCAGAGACGCCGAGTGACGATGGATGTGATGTGGCGATGGGCTAGAGATAGCGACAAAGGGTGTGAGGACACCCGCGACAGAGGCACCGTAGTGCCTCCAGACGTTACGCCTGAGATCGGGGTTCCCGCAGAGCCTGCACGCGTGTGGCATACGTCTATAAGCGCCATACGATCAGGGATAATGATAAGAGGTAGACGGACCCTTGCATAACCTCCACCGCGAGCGCCCTCATCCACCCTTGCCAAGCCTCACCACCCTCCGCCCCACCACTGACAAGCTTGATCAGCAGGGTGAGAAAAGGCGTCAGATTCTCTCGCGAGTTCGGCCGAGAATCGTTTAAGTAAAGAGAAAGACGACGCGAACCCCGCGGAGCGTGAGAGGGAAAGCGGAGCGCTCGGAAAGCGTCTCCGGGGAGAGGTGATGTCGTAATGAGAAAGAATTCCGGGTGCTGTGAATATGACAGCGATATAAGGATTGCCAGTAAGGAACGAGCTGGAGGAGGAGACACGCACCTTGCGGAAGAGTCCATGATAGCTCGTCAATACGCCTCAATTAGTTCTAGGGCAAACGTCTTGTGGAGACATTCGAGTCGCAGGAACTGCGGGCGCTCGCCATTTCCCAGCAGGCACAAGTCGCCGAGGATGGCGAACGCATCGAGCGTTACGGGAACGAGCGATCGCGTCGTTCAGCCGGGAAGGGCAATTGATTCGAGCTTGCTGGCGAGTAGGAGCAGTGATCCTCTTCGACGACCTTGTCAACGACCAGTTGCCGCAGCGTCGGCGCCGCCGTGAACGACACGACGGCCATCCTAGATTCAAGCAGCATGAAATATGATGGCAGGGCCTGCGACGCCACAGGGACGTATTCAAGATTCAACGCCCATCAGGACAAGCTACAAGAGAAGGGGAGCAGCACGAAAATCAAATCGAAGTACGCACGTTTGCAAGCAGCTGACCGTGCACGGCGGGGAAATTAGTGACTAGGAATAGGAGGGTTTGGAGAATCTTGAGCTCGACGTCGGCGCCTTGCGATATGTAGTCGTTCATCGCTTGGAAGATAGCTGGGACGGTGGAGAGGGAGACGGCGCGGAAGGGGATGAGGGGTTGGAGCGAGCTGAGGGCGATCGTGATCACTTTGTCGAGTTTTGCATGAATATAGGATGAAGGAGGTCTTCTGTGTGCTAGCCGTCTTGCCAAGCAAGGGGAAAACGTCAGTCGTTGGCCGAGTGGTGCGACCATGGTGGTCGTGTACAAACAAAAGAACGTAACGTACCTGAAGTCAAATTTGGCATGAAAGAGACTTGGAGAGTATTAGTAGAGCAAGAGGCCTTTCCGCAGCCTATGTCAATGATAGGGATCATCAGTGGCGTAGACACCTTCTCATCTTGCATGACGCGCAAGCAGCTCGATCGCCTTGCTGGCTGAAACGAAAACCATGGGGATGGTCACATGTGCACCTTGCCTTCGGTGTCACCGCCACAAAGTGAGGGCAACACTGATTCAGTGTTGGGTTAGATAAGCTGTCCTAACTTGGCAGTATGTTGTGTGAATAGCTTGGTGCCAAGTTGTAGTCGATATATGAGAAGTGGTTCCCACACTAGAGTAACGTCCTAGTGCCCGCTTATAGTAGAATGTAAGAGAAGAGAAGGGGAGTTGAATTGACAGGAGATTCAACTTGCCGTCTTAGAGACAGCAGTGAGCCTCTTTTATACTACATATACAAATACGACTAATCACGACATAGTAAGCCAGATACATGCTATGACTAAGTACTACTAGGATCAGTAAGCAACTCCAACTTGATCAATAAGCACAATAGAACATATCAGTCATCCGATCACTAATCACTAGGGCTGGTTCCCACAACTTACAAAGGCTATACCGTATGAGTAATCACAATCACCTAAGGCCGGTTTCATCACCTCCCGCTCTAGCTAGTGCGACCGCGCGCAGACTTCTTCCACCCTCCTCGAGTGGCAAGTTGCTCATTGCGCTGCTGAACGAATGGCGTCGCCAAGCACTCCATGTGCGCCAGTTGCTTGGGGGCGCAAGCCAACTCCAGTTGCCCTTCACAGATAGTTTTGGCAATCCTAACCACCCCTGCTTCAGCCTCGAGCCTTTCAAGTTCAGCATTGATACAGGACAGGTCATCATCCAGTTTCCGGTAGCGCACGATATCCGCAGCGACGCCCCAGTCATCAAGTTGGTGGGCTGCTTTGGCAAAGTTAGCATGAACTGCGGGGGTACCAACAAGTAATTGATGGAACCAGGTGGGGAGGGGGTCGATGGGCTCGCTTGAGTATACAGCACAGGCATAGATAGGGAGTGAATAAGGCGTGTCAAGTGGTCCTTGCTCTTGTCTGTAGGCTTGGACATAACCGTCGTGCATGGGAGTGACCCAGTATGCCTCAGCATAGGCACCTTCTCCGAGAGGAATCTTGAGGTCCAGGTACATGGTGTTGCGGACGTATCCGTCTGGGGCCCGTTTGTAGGTTTCGGCGTATCCTTCAATGGTAGATTCAAGCCGTTTGACTTTGTCTTTGAATGCAAAGGATTGTGAAGCGATGGATCTCTTCATGATTCTTGATGGTCTGGACCAGACCGGTTGCGATCTCTCAAAGGGTGACAGGGTCGATATTGGCGTTGGCAGTGAATATGTTCTCCACTCCACAAGGGGAGTAGCAGGATGGGGGTGAATTGGGACGACTTCCTGGGGATTCAGCGGAAGCATTGGCGGAGTAGTCTGACATGATGGGGGTAGGGTTGTTGTCAATATGGACGAGGGAGTAGTGTTCGCCGTCAATGGTGATAGGTGCAAAGGGGTTCGTGGCAAAAGTATGGATGTTCGAGAGCGTGGACATGAGTGGTGTGGATGCATTGTCCAGGGCAGAAGACGGTGAATTTGTGGGTGGTGAATGGGGCTGAGCAGAGCAAAGTTGCTAGGAATGGCTGGCGCAGTGGAAGTGGGGGTGGTGTCCAGGAATCTTCTTCCCAACCGAGAGGTTCTTGGTCGATAGCCAGGATGAAGAAGGATGGGGTTTTGTAGTGACAAACAGCCAGCTTTTATACTTTCCAATGGGGTTCCCTTATGGTAGGCTCTGACTAAGTCAGGCGCATGCATGTCTGCTGTGGGCTCCCATGTGTCATCACTATCGGGGTACCCTTTCCAGTGGATCAGATACTGCAGGGTCTGGTTGCGCCCGAAATATCAATGATTGTGGATTTGTTCCACTTCATATTGTTCTTCATCATTGATCAAGTCAGGTGGTGGTTAGGAGAAGTTTGGACCATATGCTGTCATTTCATGATAGGGCGATAAGAGAGAAGCATGGAACGTGTCATGAATTTTCCATGTCAGGGGTAAAGCGAGCTGATACGCCACAGGGGAGATCTCTTTGATGATCTTGAAGGGTCCGTATCTTTTGGGTGCTAGCTTAGTCACTTGGTAAGGAAGACGGAGATTCTTTCCTTCTAGCCAAACTTGGTCCCTGGTGTTATACTGTGCTGATGGGGTTCCTGATTTCTCAGCGACTTGGTTCAGGGCCACAGTCGCTTGAGCCCGTCTTTCTTCCATCAGACAGATCCTCTCTTCTGTTGTTTCATTGATAGATGGGGTAGTAATCGCCAGGTTTAGTTTGAGGTCATACCCTAGAATTATTTGATTGGGTGATAATCCGGTGGTTGAGTTTTTGCAGTTGTTATGCACTGCGGTGGCCAGGGCTAGCCATTGGGTCCAATCTTTTGGGGCTGCTGACATTACTAGGCGGAGGTATTGTTCTACCCATTGATTCTTTCATTCTGATAACCCATCTGTTTGGGGATGAAACACTGTTGATAGGTTTTGTTGAATGTCTAGCCTTTTTGTCAGAGCTTTCCTGAAGTGCAATGTGAATCGGGGGTCTTGGTCACTGATAATCTTGGTTGGTAATCCAAACCATCAGAACACATGGTCCATGTAGAGTTGGGAGATGCCTGGTCCCGTGATGGTTGTGTCACATGCAAGGAATATGGCAGCACATGAACATCCTTGGTCTATGATGGTTAGAATAGCGTCTTTTCCTTTTACAGGAGGTAGTCCTGTGATTAGGTCCATTGCCACTTGTTGGAATGGTTGGGCGTTGGCTTCAGTAGGGATGTGATAGGGTGGTACCTTAGTACGATGGGTAATGATTTTGTTTTGTTGACAGGTAGCACATCCCTTTACATAGTTCGCGATCCATTCGTTCATCTTTGGCCATTGATAACGCTCTTGAGTCTTGCGAATCATCTCATCTCGGCTGGGATGTCCAGCAGATGGGTGATTGTGCATAAGGTTCATGATTCCTTGTTTGACCTTGTTGATAGGGGGTACATTGATTTTTGTGTCCAAGTTTGTAGTGGCAATTTTGAACTTTTGTTCTGGCAGAACTGTGACTTGTTGATTGTCTTCCTTTCCTTGGTCTACTCCAGGTAGTCGCGAAAGGGCATCAGGTAGAATATTGGTTTTTCCCGGGATATAGAGGATGTCAAAGTCGTACTCTTGTAGGTCCGCATGCCAGCGTGCAGTTCTTCGGTTGAGGTTTTTAGGAGATTTCCAGTATTGGAGGTTTGCGTGATCTGTCATAATGGTGAATGGTTCCTTGGTCCATCCTAGGTATGGTCGCCAATGTGAGAGTGCTTTCATCACAGCTAGTAGCTCCCTCTCATAGATGTCATAGTTACGTTCGGCTGGGATGAACGTAGCTGAATAGTAGGCAATGGGATGGAGTACAGGTTTTTGGTGTTTTGAGAGAGCGGAAGTTGTGGGGATGTCTCCCTCTTGTGAGAGTATGGCTCCCACACTGTATGCTGATGCGTCAGTTTGGAGGAAGAACTTCTTTTCGAAGTTGGGTTGTTTGAGAACTGGTGCTGCACACATCCAGGATTTGAGAGTTTCAAAGGCTTTGACTTGTGGTTCGTCCCAGTGCCAGCTTTCAGATTTCTTTGTAAGGTCAAGTAGGGGTTGGGCAATTTCTGAGAACCGTGGAATAAAGTATCGGTAGTAACCGCATAGTCCAAGGAATGCACGGACATCTGTAGGGTTAAGTGGGGTTGGGTAGTCTGCGACTCCTTTGAGTTTCTTCGGGTCCATGCAGAGTTGTCCTTTCCCTATGATCACTCCCAGGTATTTGATTTCGTCCTGTTTGAAGGCACATTTTTCGGGTTTCAGGTAGAGGTCGTTGGCTTCCAGTTTATCCAATATTTCATGGACACGTTTTTGGTGTCGTGCCAAGTGTTGTTGATGTGATTCATTGAGGTATTTCTTTGTGTGGATAGCGACGTCATCCATGAATACCAATGTATCCCCTTTTGCCACATCTGGGTGGAATATTGTGTTCATCATCATTTGGAATGTAGTGGGGGAGTTGGTGAGGCCAAAGAACATGACGGTAGGTTCAAATAATCCTTCAGGTGTGAGGAAAGCAGCTTTCCATTCATCACCTGGCTTAATTCGAATGTTGTTATACCCCCATCAAACGTCGAATTTAGTGAACAGGGTGCAACCTGCTAATCGGTCGATTATGGAAGGAATTAGGGGAGACATGTTGCGGTTTCTTTTGGTCCATTTGTTGAGGGGTCGGTAATCTTGGACTGGGCGCAACTTCCCATCTTTCTTTTTGACAAAGAAGAAATTGGCTGCATACGGGCTCCAAGAGGGTCTGATTGTGTTCCTTGCCAGATGTTCTTGAACAAATTTGCTTGCTTCTTCAATTTCTGACTGTGTTAGTGGTAGTAGTCTTCCTGGTAGGGTTGTGGGGGCTCCAGGTAGGAGTTCGATAGCATGATCCCAAATCGTATGCTGAGGGAGGCAATGCAATTCGTGTTCGCTAAATACTTTTCTGTGTCGCATATATTCAGCAGGTATTTTGGGATCTTCCTCTTTTACTGTGGAATTTATTGTTACCCTGCCAATGAAGTATTGATTGTGGTGTACAGGTTGTGGCGCGTTTACGGTGCAAGGTAGAAATCGTGCTTTCTTTGCGTTGGGAGCTCTGAGGATGATGGGGAGTTGGGAGGAGTCGATCCATCCTCATTTCCAGTCAATTTTTGGTTGTACAGCAGTGAACCAAGAATACCCGAGAATGGCTTTGTGTTCCCCTAGATCAGACAGGAAGAAGTGTAATGGATTTCTTGAGGTCCCTGTTTGGACTTCGATATCCATGTAATGCTTTAGCATCCCAGCTTTGTTTTCAGTTCCATCTACATTGAACAGTTGATGGGGTTTATCCAGATTTTTGATAGGGAGTTTCAGCCATTTGGCATAGCTTAAGTTCATGAAGTTTTCCGTCGCCCCAGAGTCGACCAGGGCTATTGCTTCGGCTCTTTTTGCAATCGAGTGTGTGTAAATTCGAACTGTCATAGATTTCCAAGCTGATATGTACACGTTATCATTGCTACTTTGCTTGATTAGTGCCAACCTAATCAAGCTGTTGGAAAATCCTCTGAGACTCCCATTTCTTCAGCAAGTTTCGCTTTTTCGTCAAGAGACATAGCATTAAGCTGTTGTTTGATGTCATCGATGCAGTTCAGGGTTTCGAACCCTTCATAGTTGTCATATTCTTCATTGAAATCGATGAGGTTCGCTTTGGTTTGTCCTTGACGGTGACGACATGGGCAATTCCTGGTGTAATGACCCGTTTGTCCACACTCAAAACAGTTGTTGTTGGTATTTCCTGGGGGTGCCCCAGTAGTGTTGTTTCGAGGGGCTGGTCCAAAGCCAGTGGCATTTCCTTGCATATGTCCTCTATTGTTTTGACGCTAATTTGGGGCTCTGGTACGTCCTAAATCCATTGGTACTGCTATGTTGTTCATCCAGCGGGGTGCGTTAGTGGAGTTGTACTGCGTCTGAGGGGGTCCTTTGCAGAATCCTGGTCCATGTTGCTGAAGGAATCCTCCTTGATTTCCTTGGTTGAAGAACGTTCGTGGCCTTTGGGAGTTATTGGGTTGCGGGAATGCATTGAAAACTCCTCAGTTGAACCCTCCAACTCCTCTGTTTGGGTTGCGGGCACAGAGTATGTTGTTAATCAAAACTTTGGATCTGGTGGCTGAGATTGCTTTATCTTTGAGATCAACGTATGTGGTCGGGGTTGGGGAGGTCAAGACTTCTTTAAGGATGTCATCAGGTAATCCTTTAGTAAAGAGTTGGAATACTGCTCCACTGTTGGCATTGTAGCCGGCAATATGACTCAAGTCTTCAAACCTAGCAATGTAGTCGTTGATTTCTGGGAACCTCATAATACAGCGTTCTATTTTGCCTCTAGCCCTGTTTTCCCTTTGGCTATCTTGGAACTGTTGTGAAAATTCGTAGAGAAATTGGTCCCATACGTCGGGGATGTTATCAAGGACGGGGTTGAGGGTATCCAACCAGTTTCCCATGTCTCTGGTCCATCCTGCGATTTGTGGCCCTTTCATGAGGGTAAGGGTTAGAGCGACCTTTTTGATTGGGGAATTGTAGCCAGGTACATCTTGATTGAGTCGAAGGTATCCTTTTACTTCTTCAATAAAGTCGTCAGCAACGAGGCAGTCTCCCATGAAGACTTGCGGCAATCCCCCCATAGATTTGACATCAGCTGCTCTCGCAACAGGTTGTTGGCCACCTTGGGCAGGGGGTACTTGTTAAGGCTTCAACGGGCCTTGATAGTATGACTTGTACTAAGAGGTGAACTGGTGGCGAGTATCTGAAGAGGTAGAAGTCTCTAGTGTTGCTAGAGACGACTCTGAGAGGCTTATGTAAGAGATGAGGAAAGGGGAGGCACTTGGGGAGCTTTCAAGAACGTTGATATTGAGAATCAAGTCAAGCTTAGGGCTTGACTGTCGAAATACAGGGCGCTTATATACAGGCACGGCCGCGCACAGGCCATGGTCACTAAGGTAGGTACTTCTGGTCAAGAGGGGGCTGTCTGTATCGTATGGTACTCCGCGGACAAGTGCTGCGGTCTGTATGAGTCGAACAATAGAGAATGAGCAAGAGTGAATGATAAAGTGACAAGTTGCCTAATCCATCCTTAAGGGTTGAACAATGGCGGCAGGTCATTCCAAGAAGAGAAGCGTCGTCATGATGTGATGACGACCACAGGGTTTGAGGGTGATCCAAGGAGATCTGATCTCTGCATGCCCATTCTGGTTTAATGGGCGTCTAGTGTAAGCAACTACCCTTTAAGGCAGTCCATATTGATGGTGACCCAATTAAGGGCCATGTCGCTATCCGCGTCGTCTGCAGAGCTCTGTGTGGATGAGGGATTGTCTGCGGATCCTCCAGGAGAGGTCGACTGGTAGTCCTGACTCTGGGGCGAGGTGCCAGCTATAGGCGATGAGGCAGAAGGGGTGATTGACTGGTAACTGCCTTCTCTACTGGTGCGTTGGCGTATTGGTGCTGAAGAGGGATTTGTGGGTGACAGGGAGTGCTTGCAGGACACAGGACTATCTGGGGCAAGGTACTCTTGCCATGGTATGACGGGGGACTCTTCTGGGGACAAGGTGTGTGTGTTGCCTCCAGGGACATCAGGTTCATATGGAATGAATGGTTCTGGTTCTAAGGGTGGCGCATCCTCCAGGGGACTGTCTGGGTCTTCCAGTGGGTTCTCTACTGGGGGTGGCTCTTGGTGCATCTCCATTGAGGAGTACTCCCGACAATAGATGTTCCAGGGGATGGGGACAAGGGGCTCAACTGGTGGCTAATCAAGGGGTGACAATGGTTTGGATGGTTCACTGGGTGGTAGCAGTGGCAGGTCTGGTAGGGGTGACGGGTTTAATGGTAATGGTCGCTTGGCCATAGGTAAAGGGTTGGATATGGTGACGAGGAGGGGGTCTGACAAGGATGAGAAAAATTGGGGTGGATCATAACAGTACTGGTGCAGGAGGTCCTGGTGCTCCGGGTGGGTTGCCACCTGGACCTCCAGATCCTCCTGAGGGTGGTCCTCCACTTGGGGGTCCTCCACTGGGTGGTCCTGATCGTCCTCCACCAGGGGTGGAGTATCGGCTGAGACTGGCTTTGAGATTGGAATTAACGCTTGCTGCAGTTCCAGTAGTAGTTGCAGCTGTCGTACTTTCTGTTCCAGTAGTGCCACTTCCAGAGCTTTTTCCTTTAGAGCTTGAGCCATCTCCTCCTCCTTGAGTGAGTGGTTGAGTATCTGCGGGCTGTTGGATCATGATAGAGGAAGTAGCCATGGTTGATAATTTGGGTGAAATGGGCGAAAGCTTCATATGCTGTGGAAGGGAGATGGTATTTCTCTGTGGGGTAAGTTCTTTGGGTATTTCCATGTCCCTGATTTGATTGTCGATGTAGAGTCCTCCAGCTTGTTTAGCTAATTCGTTGTCTGAGTCCTCTTCTTCAGCTGGTTCGCTGTCTGAATTGTCGCTTTGCTCCTTGGATCCTGGTTCTGGTTTGGTTTCTTCAATGTCAAAGACATGGATGCTAGTTAATGGTTGCTGTAGTCAAGGCAGTCCTGAATTGGAGTCATGCGCAATCTGATGCCAAATTCCGTTGTATAGGCAGACTGGTATAGCGTGTTTATTTACAGCCTTGTCGTTGTTATTGCAGAACAATTGGATAGGGTAGGTTCTGGTTCCGGTAGCGTTGGGTGCTTTGTATGCGATATGGGAGTTTGGCTTGGTTTTGAGTATCTGCTCTTTGGTTAAGAGCTCGTCGTACATGCTACTAGCTGTCTTGAATGTAGAAAGTTGAATCTAATGTCACCGCCACAAAGTGAGGGCAACACTGATTCAGTGTTGGGTTAGATAAGCTGTCCTAACTTGGCAGTATGTCGTGTGAATAGCTTGGTGCCAAGTTGTAGTTGATATATGAGAAGCAGTTCCCACACTAGAGTAACATCCTAGTGCCCGCTTATAGTAGAATGTAAGAGAAGAGAAGGGGAGTTGAATTGACAGGAGATTCAACTTGCCATCTTAGAGACAGCAGTGAGCCTCTTTTATACTACATATACAAATACAACTAATCACAATATAGTAAGCCAGATACATGCTATGACTAAGTACTACTAGGATCAGTAAGCGACTCCAACTTGATCAATAAGCACAATAGAACATATCAGTCATCCAATCACTAATCACTAGGGCCGGTTCCCACAACTTACAAAGGCTATACTGTATGAGTAATCATGATCACCTAAGGCCAGTTTCATTCAGTCCCTTCGGATCATGATATGAGATAACACGTAACTATCATTCCTTCAGATCACACACACATCCCCATGCTGTAAGACCTGCCGTACGGGTTTTCCACGCAGCTCGTATAAATTCGTGATCTAGTCCCCACATCTGATAAGTCACACACTTGAGTCTCTGAACCCCGACCGTCTGATGGCGTATTGCGATTGCTGTGAGCGATGGTTCCCACACAATCGAGCCCTTTGGCAACACGAAGAGGATTCCAATGCCCACTGGCCCTGTGATGACTGCGACCTCGACTTTGCGAGTTACGATGCGCGGAGGTGGCACTACATCCGGAGCTCAAATCATTGTTTCTGCGGGGACTGCGATCGGCACTTTAACTCCGACGTTTCGAGGATCCAACACATGAGCGCCAAGCACTGGTACTGTCGAGCTCACGATAAGGTTATCTGTTGAGTTTCAGTCCGTCTACCATCAAGACTGATGTGCACTGCGTGTATGCTACAGACCTTCAAATCTGAACATGGCCTGCAATCACACTACAGACAGAGCCCAGATCATCACTTTTGTGTAACGTGCGGGTGTGATTTCGACAACGAGGATGAGCTATGGGAGCATGCGGAGGAAGATCACTACGCCTGCCCAGAATGCCACGAGGTCGGTTCCCTCTTATTCTTGTCACGCCACGTATCTCCCCTTTTCCGGACTCACCGAGCAACGATATTACCTGTACATATAGATATTTGACAGCTACGAGGAGCTCCAAGAACATGACCGCGGCGAGCACGATTACTGTACCGACTGCCAGAAGAGCTTCCAGAGCCCATCCAGCTTGCGAAACCACCTGAGATCAAGGCACGACCAACCAGACACTCTGCACTGCCTTGCCCACGACTGTGACCTCACCTTCGCCTTGCGCGACGGCACGTCGAGGATCCGACACATGGCTGCCAAGCATCCATATTGCCGGGTGCACAATAGGGTGATCGGTTCAGTTTCAGCCATCTGTTAACAAGCCTGATGATAGTGCCCATGCGCTGCAGGTCTTCAATACCGAAGATGGTCTACAATCACACTACACAATGAGCTCAGATCATCACTTTTGCACAGTGTGCGCGAGGGATTTTTACCATGAATATGACTTACAGGAGCACATAAAGGAGCACTATCACTCCTGCACGAAGTGCCACGAGGTCAGTAATACCTCACTCTCACCACGGCATACATCTTTTTTTCTCCCCTCCGTCTTCGCTGAGCAGCAATTGGATGGTATCCTACGTTTGTGTTCCTAGTCGTTCAACAGCCACGAGGAGCTCCAAGCACACGATCGTGACAAGCACCATCACGGTCCTATCGTGACATTGATAATTTCAGTAGGCTAGCATAATCGCGACTACTGCCCTAGCTGCCAGAAGGGTTTGGCCAGTGAGAGTTCATCCTAGGCCACCACTTGAGCTCCGCAAAATACCGGCTTACCTATGTTTCCCAGGCCGCGGCTGCAACGAGGCCTTCACCTCGCACGCCGCGCTTGTGCTCCACTTCGAATTGAAAATCCGCCCTTCCCCGCATGACGCTGTGACGCGAAAAGTTCAAACTCCTCTTTGCCCACGCAGACACGAACAACCACGCTACAAACCACGTCTGTCTGTTCACTGGACCCCTGGCCGAGTTGGGCACGTTCGTGGTGACGTGGCCTATGTAACACCCGTAGTGGAATGGGGGAGTGTTACGTTCAGACGAGTCGACGATGGGAACCCAAAGGACTGGGTAGATAGGATACTGTAAGGCAGCAGAAGTCTCTGGCTGTCTTCCTTCGCCTTACATTGCATGCGCGAAGGGATGTTCAACATGTGAATGCTCGGACATGCACCGGAGCAGTGCACAATGATAAGAATAAAATAAAATCACATGTGAATCAATGAAATGATCGAAGTGATTGAACTAAAGTGTTTGAGGACAAA
>Ga0307510_10004670_pt1 | contig 16171 bp, 12 predicted proteins | sample 12_EM_MG_FD_207224 | JGI IMG/M metagenome (GOLD analysis project Ga0307510, IMG submission 207224) | Populus trichocarpa ectomycorrhiza microbial communities from riparian zone in the Pacific Northwest, United States - 12_EM | ecosystem: Host-associated > Plants > Roots > Unclassified | place...
TGTTTTCTTGGATATAATCCTCCTAAGAACACTCCCTTTTGATTTAGCTTGAAGAAATGAAGAGAAAATGAAGAAAATGGGACAAAACAAATGGTCTCCCTCCTTTTTTTTCCATTTGCAGAGGACGTGCTCTGTTTTTAAAGAGAGGAGAGGAGAGTATTTGTTTTGATAAAATTACAAAAATGCCCTTATTAATGCCCCTTGTGTCATCTTCTTTAATTTACCTGATTTTCAGTACTCTCGTAAAGTTTTTCCAAACTCCGATTGACATAAAATTTGAACCTAATATAAAACAATATGTTTGGAGATTCCTTATAAAATTTCAGTCCGATCCAACGATCGGATTGAGATATATCATCGATACTGTAAAACTAGACAATTAGTGTCTTTTACGCTAAAATTTGAATTTCATGCATTAATTCATTTACTTAGATCCTCATGACATTTCCCCTTAATTTATACTCAATAAATTCAATATTACCACATTTATCACTAATTTGTCAAAATAAGTTTTTTTGACCGGGGTTTACATATCTTCTGGTTTTTTTTTTCTTATTCTTTTATCCATTGAAACTCGTCACTGGTTTCGCCAACGTTACAAGTTTTAAACTAAAAATCATGATTCTCTTTTCGACTTCAAAAATACCTTTAAATTTGTTTATGGAGATCATTCTCTCTCTCACATGACACATTTATTGTCATTCCTACTATTTATTCATTTCTTTCATACCGAATATCCATTACTCATCGAAACCTCATTACTTCGAACCCATGTGTTTTTATTTTTTATTTTTATTATTTCTAAAAATATTTTGTTATTTTTCTCATTATTTTATCCATCAAAACACGTTACCAGTTTCTCTGTTCTTATAAATTTTAAACCAAAATTCATTTTATAGAGGTCATCTCTTCCATTATATATCATTATTTATCTATTATTTCTAATCTTGGTTTCCATCACTCATTGAAATATTACTACTTTCAGTCTTACATTTACATGAGGGTTTACACATCTACATATTTAAATTACAAATTTCCAGGGTTTTCACAAATCCAGTAACTAGAATTTTAGTGTTACATCAAGATTTAAGTTATTTAGACTTTTATTTTCAAGATTTTTTAATTATAGATATTACTAAATATAGGTGATCAAGACAAAAAAAAAAAGATTATAATTTATCATTGGTTTACTTTTTACAATTACGATGTATATAAAAAAAATAATCTTTTAAATAAAATAATACATAAAATAAAATATTTTTTTTAATGTAATAGTATTTAAAATATTGTAATATAAGAGTAATTTTAGCAAGACAACATAAATTTTAATTTTATAATATAAAAATATAAATATTAGTTTCTAATATCCAATATTTTATCAAGTTTTTATTTTATTTTATTTAGAGCTTTTCTTTCAAGAGTTTTAGATTATAGATATTGTTGAATAAGTAATAAAAAAAAATTCTTAGATTATCATGTATCATATTTTTATTTTCCCAATCATTATTAATATTTTGAAAAATGACTCTTTTAAGTGGCTATACTCTGAATTTCTATTCATCTCAAAATTCAACTAATTATTAAACTAGATCCTAGTTATTTTTTTTTACAAGATAACATTGATTTATCTTATGTTATTTTTTGACTATTTTAGATAAAATAAATTATACCTTCTAAAAAACTTTACTAATACTAGAAAAACAATTCCTTAGTAAAAAGATGAGATAAGATTTTTATTTGCGCCTATATTTTTAATATTTTCCTCAAATTAAATAAAATAAAAATCATTTAAATAAAAGGACTTGTGAAAATATAATGCTAATTATCATGTTAAAAGTTAATAGAATCCTAACTAAATAAAATTTGTATTTATACCAAGCCCCTCAAATATTTTGTTCTATATATAAACTTTATCTGAACAAAAAACTTTTTTTTTTTGAAAAAAGTAACTCATAAATGTTTATTGTAATATGGGATTAATTTTAGTATATAAAACATTTTAAGTTTTTAATATAAAAAGATAAATATCAAATTCCACCTAGATCTATCTCAAGGCACATCTATTTTAGAAGACTTCGAGTCATATTATTTTTTTAAAAATCAATTTAGTATTTTTTTTTTTTGAAAATGTTTTTTAAATAAATATGTATTTAGTTTAAATCCTAGGTCTACCCTCAATTTTATTTAGAATGAATCGCTACTCTTTGTCCCAGTTTAATGATGGAGTCGGTTGGAGAATCTAATCTCTAATAATATTATAACCAATGTTATCAATTCTATTCTATTCGCGTTCTAATTTTTTAATTGAAATAATATATTTTAATTTTGGAATAATTTGACATGTTATTTTGAGATTGTGTAATTCAAATTTCCATTCAAATTTAAATATGGATTAACTTAATATTATACAATTTAAATTTCAAACAAGGAATTGAACCAAAATAACCTGATTGACTCTACGGGTTCTAAGACAACCTAAACAACTGGTAAAAAAATAGTTGGACTGAAAAAATTCAAAACATCTTTTTAAAAAAAATATTGAGATGATAATATATTGGATCGACCTAGATCAACCTAAATTAACCTTTTAAATTCGCAATCCGGGTCATGAGATCATAATAATCTCAAATAAAGCAAATTAAAATAAATTATGAAGCTCAATTCTCAATAAACCCATTGTTGAATAATGAAATTGAGAAAAATTCAAACTAAAAAAAAGAATTAATAAAATGATATAATTCTACTCGAGATAACTCATAAAACTCGTGACTCGAGTCATGAGACTAGGATAATTTCATAGAAAATAAATTGAAACAAATAACAAAGTTTACTAAATGTTGAAGATGTTGAATGATAAATTTTTTTTTAAAAATAAATTAAAAAAATAGAAAAAAAATCGAGTCAACTGGGATAAACCGTCAAACTCGTGACATGGATCATAAAATTGAGATAACTACAAAAAAACAAACCACAATAAAATTATGAAGTTCAATACCCAATAAATCAAGTGTTAGAGGATGAAATTAGAGAAAAAATATAATTTTTTTTAAAAAAAACAATATTTGACCGGAACAGAATGACTGGAATAAAACTAGAATTTTCCAGTTGAAATTTCTAGAATAAACCGAGATTCTGAATGAAATGAATTTTTTTCTAGTTTGTTATGTTTTTTAAACTGAAATGTGATATATTAGTGGTTCCGACCAAGGTTGTTAAAATCACGATTTTAACACGGCACGGAAAATGCAAAATAAACTCGGATCTTAAAAACGAATCGTAAAATCGTAAGAAATTTTAAAATACATTAAAAAAAAATTCATGCTTCAAATAAAAATTCATACATAGTTCAAGCATCTTAAAATATATGGTTCAAATAAAAATTCATACATAATTTAAGTAACTTTTCATTAGCACCAAGCAAATCAATGTTTGAATGTTTTTCTCCCTCGGTTATCCAATCATTATAAGATGAAAGATCATCTTCTACACCAAAATCATCAACTTGCTTTTTGACTTGGTTATTATTCAATTTCAGATTGCACATTACAAATACCATTCATTTTTCTCTAGTATAAATAATTTCTTCGTTTTGTATGAACCTAAATAAACAATTCAAATTTATAATATTTTTATCAAATATTTCAACATTTAAAATAATAAAAAATAAAATATTTTTTTTAAAATAAAATACTATAAAATACTATGACTCTAATTTTGGTCAAAATTCAATTTCTTTATTCAAATAAAAAATATTTCCTAAATACTTATCACCTTGGCTTCCATTGCATCATCAAATTATATTAATCATCGAGGAATATTGTTAACTCTTCAAGGGAGAAAGAGTCACCAATTAAAAAAATATCCCATCACAAAAGCAAATGCTATATTATCAAAATAAAAGAAGACAGGTGGCAAGCAAAAAAGTGATGCTGTAAGAAAAACATCCTTTGCTGCAAAACCAAGTACAGAGATAGTCTAAAACACACGTACTACTTAACCGTGATTGGTTTGTCCTTATTTCTACTCATGTTCTCTAATCGAAGAGACCAGATTTTGCAGAAATCGTAAAATCAATGGTAAAATCATGATTTTACATGATTTTACTTGATTTTAATTTGATTTTATCTATTTCCGAGTTTTTTGAACAATTTTGCACGTTAAGTCTATATTGTACGATTTTACGAGTTGAATCGCGATTTTAACAACCTTGGTTCTGACATTACTTAACGGAATTGACAATCTATATAAAATAATAATAATAAATAAATAAATAAAATAAATATAAATATAAAAATAAATATAAATGTGTATAAAACAGCGTTAACGAAAGCATTATTTTAAGGCACTAAGAAAAATAAAACCTGGGCTTTCTCTAAGCCTAAGAAACCTTTACTTATATCGAAAAGAAGGCCCGAAACCATTTTGCCCTGCTGCGAGCTTCTTTTTCTTTCTTTTTTTTTCTTTTCCAAACAAACCCTACTTATCTTCAAGGTTTCCGGCTTAAACCCCTTCTTTTGGTTTTTAATTTTGTTTTCAGTGTTTTTGTTTCTATGCGTAGTTTGATAAATCATTTATTTTCTTTTGCTATTAACACAGGCGAATGATTTGTAGTCGAGAAACGAGAAATCATTTACTTGTGTAGAGAGAAAAAGAGAAATGGCAAGCCAAGCTGCAGCTAGCGCTTTTAATGGCAACATGAAGGTACTTCCTTTTTATATTTAGTGACTCTTTTCTCTTTGTATTCCTTTCATTCATTTTCCGTTGAAAATTCAGGTTCTTTTGTCCCATACTCGTAGAGAAATTAACTTTCATTTTCAGCACACCAATTGTTCGTAAAATGTATTGTATGAGTTTAAAATGCCTCTATTTTTGTCTTTTTTACGATTTTATTTATATATTTGCCGCCCAGGAATGCTTTTATGCCCGGTGTCTTCAGAGTTGCATTGCCTGCAAACTTAATCATTCAATAGTGTATGAAAATTAGATATTCTAGTTTTTTATGTGGAATTATTTTGTCCGCTAATTATTACCTGAACTACACTCACTGATCATCACCATCTCTACATCATCTTCACAGTGATCCCATCAAACAACTCTAGTAAAGCCGAGTATTGTGACCCCTCCAAATTGAGGGTTTTTCCAAATCAAGTCAGATGGGCTGCATAGTGTTTCCATTCAATCTTTAAAGCTCCAAGTACATAGCCTGGCCACGAAATATTTCAGTATTGTGACGTTCGCTTCACGTCCCTGACATCTGGCCATTTTAGATGCCAATACTTTAACATGAGTATTTTAGATGCCAATACTTTAACATGAGTAAAGGCAGGACTTTACACTTGGGACTATAGTTGTGCAGTATAGTGTTCTTGAGCTCTTGCTCAGCTCTTTGCTTGAAAACCTTGATGTTGCCGCCTTTTACTGCCATTAAGAGGCAGGGTTCTTGACCTGCAGTAACTTGCAAACTCTTTACTGATTTTGTAACCAAGCTGAAACATTCATTAAGAAAAAAAAACTGAATTTCCAAACCGAAAAAACACCTTTTTTAAAAAAGAAAAACATAAATTTTAAAATTTAAATAACAAATATAAATGATTTTTCTAATAAGAGACAAAGGAGAGAAACATTCACTTAATATACTTCCTTGATGGATTCTTTATGTACTTTTAGTGCAGATGACAAAGCATGTGTTTAACATTTATACCTGTGGTTTTATGAATTGATAAATGGCATTGGAATCAATAATAGAAACTGCTGTTCTGTATGTGTTCTTACAGAAAGCACTTGCTGGCCTCAAACGTATTAATCTGGAAGGTCTGCGATGGAGAGTATTTGATGCCAAAGGCCAGGTTGGATCTGTATTTTTTTCCGATATGCTGTTCCAAGATATTATAGATTTATTATGCTTCAGAATTTTCCTGTAATAGCCAACTTGTATGGGAGATGAGGTAATTCTTGGATTTCAACGAAGATACTCGTTTATTCTACTGTCATTTGGGAAAATAAAAACCAGAGTCCATCAGCTAATAGTTTGTGTAACAAGCTTGGCAAAGATGTAGGATTTAGTGAAGGAAATGGTCCCACTATTTCTTTTTCTTGAATATGCATTATCTTGCTAGATTTGAACTGGTTTATACTACCTTTTCTTTTCTTAGTTCTTTAAGTTTGAAATTGTAACAGTACCTGCTTTCTAATAGGTTCTTGGAAGATTAGCATCTCAAATATCAACAGTCATTCAAGGCAAGGATAAGCCAACTTACGCCCCTTATCGTGATGATGGTGATATTTGTGTTGTGCTTAATGCAAAGGATGTCTGTGTAACCGGGAGAAAAATGACGGATAAGTTTTACCGCTGGCATACTGGGCAAGTATCATAACATTTTCTATCTCTGAATTCCAAGTTAATGTGGAATATGGAACATCAAGAGGATAAGTGATCAACAATCATCTTTTCTGGTTTTCACTCCACAAACCAAAATTTTCATGGAATGTAAAATAGCATGGGGAAATAAATGATCTTATCTTCATCTACTTAATAGTTGGGCATTAATCACTGTAATTAAATCTCCTTGGTATCAAAGGAGTAAACATTATAGAAGAGGAATATGAAATTTCCAAGGACTTTTAACTGTCAATGAATATGAGATACTTTTGCTTTCCAATTTTGAGACGTAGACAAAGGGACCAAATGCAGTTTCAGATATATAGTTTTCCCATGCCACTCAGCTTTTGTCATCTTGTATTGAATTCCTGTGTTGATTGATTATTTGTTTTCTGCAGGTATATAGGACACCTCAAGGAAAGGAGTTTAAAAGATCAGATGGCCAAGGACCCTACAGAAGTGATCCGAAAAGCTGTTCTGCGTATGCTTCCAAGAAACAAATTGCGTGATGTGCGTTACTCCTTTCTATGTTTTGATGTCTTTCTTCTGTTGAAATGATTAATTCTCACTATTTTCCTTCTTCCCTCTAACACATTCCCTATCAAAGTGAATCTATAGGGATACTTGTCTTAGTAAGGTTTAGCATTTGCCGCACTTGATTGCATGTAGTTGACAACCCTTTCTGCATTTCTGAAATGCACGTAGATAAGATGATTAAAACACTGTTGTCACTTTCCTACCATCTAGAAAAATTATTGTAGGCAATTTGGGATGTAATGGAATAAAAAAAACATAATGAATTTTTCTACTGCTTTAACTAGCATTTCCAATAAAAGAGGAGTTTCAATCTTGCGTGCTAAAATATCCCATGAGAAGCATGGGCTACTGGTTACTAACATGGTTTGATTCAGAAATTTTCACATGGTTTCTGTAGACAATTTTTTTTATGTATCCTTTGAAATAAATGGAGACCTGATTGTTGATTTATCCTGGGATTTATACCCAGTTCAGTGATTTTCTTAAAAATTGCAGTCAGAGCCCTTTTTCTCATTTTGGATACACAACTAGATTATTTGTTGTGCTGTATGCGCTGCAGGTTTGTTTAAGTGATGGTGGCTTTATGTATTTGTTTGAGAGGACATTGGTTTTATTAATTTTAAACATTTAGGTTGAACTCTCTCTGATAAAACTGCCTTGACAGTATTAATTTTTGGGCACAGGATAGAGATCGGAAACTAAGGATTTTTCCTGACAGTGAGCACCCCTTTGGTGATCGGCCTCTTGAACCATATGTGATGCCTCCCCGACAAGTGCGAGAAATGCGACCTCGTGCTAGAAGAGCCATGATTCGAGCTCAGAAAAAGGCTGAGCAACAGGAACAGGGTGGTAATGATAAGAGAAAAGGCAAGAAGAGAGAAGTTGAAGCAGAATTGACCGAGTGAAAAGTGGGCACAGCTTATTTCCATATCTGGCATTCAATGCATCCTTATTTTGGTCATAGATCACCAACTGCTTGCAATGGCAGCATTTCTTGCCTGGTTCTTGTCCTTCCTTTTAGGTTTACAGACATTGTGAACGTGTTTTAGTTGAGCTGTTGAAAGTTATATCAATGGGAAATGAAGCTATGGACCTTTTCTCCTTTCGGAAGAGAACAGATTTTCTGAGCAGATACCTCTACTTTTTTTTTATTTTTTCTTTTTCTTTTTCATGACCGACAATTCTGCAACGAAAATAGGAAGTTACAAGGTCAGCTCATAAGTGCATGGCAGGAAATTAACAAGAAATTAGAAAGGATTTTAGAAATCATATAGGTCATATAGACATTCAGGCAGAATAGGCGGGGGCAAATGCTGCAATGTCGTAATTAACCATCCTTGTGCTTCATCAGTAAACCTAAACTTGTGGAATCTCCATGCTCTAACTAAAGCAAGCTGCCCAAAAGGATCCCATTGCCACACAAGAGGCGAAGACGAACCATATGCCCAATATAGCAACTGGTTGACTGTCCTTGTAACAAATATAAAAATGGAGATACCTGTCAAAAACCAATTTTCAAATAGCACTGAAACATAGTTGTTCTTTTCGGGTGAGAACGTACCACAAGATAAAATACGATAGAAATTCTAGTCTCCCTTTTCATTTCTTTCCAGTGCTTAGTAGTACCTTAACTTCAACCACCTATTCGGATATACAGCAGAGATTCTACTACAATGGTTACAAAATCAATTTTACTGCAAAACAGAATGGAAAAACTGATGCCTAATACTACCCCCCCTGACTAGTTGACGTGGTAAAGCCCCTCACATGAGCTGCTCTGGTTCCTACAATTAAGCCTTTGTGGGTTTAATGATCAAGTTTGTCTTGGTCTTACGCCTGCACTTCCTTCACTATACTTGAGATTCAGCTTTGTTGCTCTCTCAGAACTCCGTGGCTTATCAATACCCCCCAGGAAGTGGAACCTTGTCCTCAAGGTTCAAGTATGGAAACTGGTGAAACAGCGACTCGGTCACTTCCCAGGTAGCTTCCTCTGATGGTAAGTGTTTCCATTTCACCAGACTCTTCGCAAGGAACTTACCGCCTTGCTTCACCCAGCGATGATCAATGAGAGTCTTAGGCTCTAATATGATCTCACCATCATCTGAAACTGGCGGAAAGTCTATGCGTGTCTCGGTTGCATCTCCCACATATTTCTTCAGTAAGGAAACATGAAAGGCATGATGGATACGTGCACCCACAGGTAACTGCAATTTATAAGCAACGTTGCCCACTTTTTTAAGAATTTGACAAGGACCAAAGAATCGGCTTGCCAATTTTTGGTGTGCTCTTTTGAAAGCGGAGCTTTGCCGATAGGGCTGTAGCCTGAGAAACACCATATCACCTTCTTGAAAGGACACATCCCGCCTCTTCTTGTTAGTGATCTGTTTCATGCGATTGGTTGCAGTTGCTAAGTGGTGTTTAAGCTGTAGCAGAAGCTCATCACAGGTCAGGAGATTTTGTTCAACATCGTGAACTGATGTTGATCCATCAAAATATTTTGGAAGGGATGGTGGTGGTCGGCCATAAAGTGTCTGGTATGGTGTCATTCTGATACGTGCATGAAGATACATGCAAACCGCAACAAACCAGAAGGTGGCAGTAGCGCACGTGGTACGTGGAAGACACTTGGACGTGGATCATGCTTGGTCGCCAGATTGTTAGTGGGGTTTGTTATGGAATTAGTCATTCTCCAGTTATTTTTAGTATTAACAGTTAATAAGGATTCCTCGGAGGATCCCTTGTTTGTTTCCCATTTTCTAGATAGTTTCCCAAATTCTAGCATTGTTTGTTATTCAATTCATGTATAAAAGGGCCTGGTGGCATCCAATAAAGGTATGGAAAATTATCCAATACTGTCTCCTCTCTTACTTCTCTGCTTCTCTTCTCACTCCCTAAATTCAACATATCACATTCCAGTCGATGCATGGAAGGTGGAATTGTACCAGAACTCTGCCCATGGTAAGAAGGAGTGCCATTTACGGGGCCATTGATGGACGAAGCTTCTTAAATATTGTTCCAGACAGCGATTGACTACCTCTGATTGGCCATCAGATTGGGGGTGGTATGCTGAGCTCATCTTCAGTTTGGTGCCAAACATTTTAAAAAATTCCTGCTAAAACTTGCTAATAAAGATGGGATCCCTGTCACTAATAATAGACTTAAGCATTCCATGCAATTTGACCACGTCTTCAACAAATTTTTCCGCCACCATTTTAGCCGTGAAAGGGTGAGATAAAGATATAAAATGCGCATATTAACTCAATCTGTCCACCACCATAAAAATTATGTCCTTGCCATGGGAAATCGGCAGACCTTCAATAAAATCTATAGTGATATTGTCCCATACTTGACATGGAATTGATAAAGGCTGTAATAGTCCTGCCGGTGGCAATGTCTCTGTTTTAGTTCTTTGGCATATGTCACATCGCTTCACATAATCTTGGACAGTCTTGTGCATTGTAGGCCAATAGAACTATGTGGCCAATTTTTTAAAAGTGCATAAGACACTAGAGTGGCCCCTCATTTTTGTATCATGGGCTTCATATATCAACTTGTTGCGCAAAGTGAGATTGGAAGGAGCCATAATTCTGCCTTTGAAAAGAGTTAACCCATTTCGTTGAATATAAGGGCCTTCCGGTTGAGTTTGAGCCAAATTGTTCACAACAGCCATATAATCATCCCCTGTAGCAGCCTATCTAATTTCCTCCCAAATATCAAGCTGTGGCACGAACAAGTGATCCAGAGTAGGGTTGTTAGGTCGACGAGACAATGCATCCGCAACATAATTTTCACGACCTGGCCGGTACTGAATCTCATAGTCATAACCCAATAATTTGGCAACCTATTTTTGTTGTTCCGGTGTGGTAATTCTTTGCTCTAGTAAATATTTGAGACTTCTTTGATCTGTTTGAATAACAAATCTCCTCCCCAGCAAATAAGGATGCCACATGCGTATGGCCTCCATAATAGCAAGCATTTCCTTCTCATACGTAGACCACGATCTCTTTGAAACACCAAGAGCTTGACTCATAAAAGCAATATGTTTGCCTTGTTATTAAGAACTACTTCAATTCCATCACCTGAAGCATCCGTTTCCATGGTGAAAGCTTCATTAAAATTTGGCATGGCTAAGATAAGCGTAGTGGTCATGGCCTTCTTAAGTGTGTGAAATGCTTCTTCTGCATCATCATTCCATCCAAATTGCCCTTTTTTAAGAAGGTTTGTGAGGGGCCGAGCAAATATACCATAATTCCGAACAAACTTGCGGTAATAACCTATCAACCCTAATGCATATTTACTGGCCTTGATAAAGAACTGTTGTTGCCTCAAAATTTCCAAGGTTTGAGTGACACGATCTAAATGCATTTTCCAAGTAGGGTTATAGATCAAGATGTCATAAAAAAAACTAATATGAACTTTCATAAGTAGGGTAAAAAAATAGTAATCATAATAGCTTGAAATGTAGATGATGCATTACTTAAGCCAAATGGCATAACTAGGTATTCATAATGACTATTATGTGTACGAAAAGCAGTCTTATGAATATCTGAAGGGTGTACTCGTACCTGTTGGTACCCGACTCTTAGATCTAATTTGTTGAAGTAAGTGACCCCATATAGTTAATCCAACATATCCTCCACTATAGGAATCAGAAATCGGTCTTTGATAGTAACCGCAACTAATGCCTTTTGGGTCTAACCACGAACTCGGTTTCCCAACTTCTCAAACTCACTCTGATAATCACGTAAGGATCCCACTTGTTTTATACGTGATAAGGCTTCATCAAAATCCTCACATTTTGTAAGTCCAAATCTAGCCCATAATTCATCTTCAAAAGTCTTTCATGTCATTATTCGTCCTTCCTCTCTGTATGTCTGACGAACCCATTGCCACCACTGATTTGCTTCTCCTTCTAGATGGAAAGAAGCTAGAGACACCTTTTGGTTGGCTGGAGTATTCTGGAATTCAAAGAACTGGTCCACACGATTAAACCACCTTGTCGGGTCTTGTCTAGAATATCGTGGAAATTATAGCTTGGCCATTTTAGAAGAAAATACTTGTCTGCTTTTGTCATTCTCCTCGTGAGTTGTATGAGAGATGCCATCTCGGTTTGTGTTGCTATGGCTTGATTCCCCTTTGCTTGATAACAAAGCCTCTGAAAGTTTATTGATAGTTTCTTCTAGTTGACGCATTTTGTTGGACATGCTCAACTCCATTCTTTGTATTCCATCTTGAACTCCACCTAGCCCAGCCTCCAACATTTCAATCCGTTCTTTGTTAGTCGCTATTGAACCAGACTTTGATACGAATTGTTAAGGTCCAGTCAAAAACCAATTTTCAATAGCACTGAAACACAGTTGCTCTCTTCGGGTGAGAACGTACCACAAGATAAAATAGGATAGAAATTTTAGTCTCCCTTCTCATTTCTTTCCAGAGCTTATTAATACCTTAACTTCAACAACTATTCGGATATACAACCAAAAATAGAGGTTCTGCTACAACGGTTACAAAATCAATTTTACTGCAAAACAGAATGGAAAAACTGATGCCTAACACTACCCCCCATGACTAGTTGACGTGTTAAAGTCCCTCACGTCATTAGCTGCTTTGGTTCCTACAATTAAGCCTTCGTGGGTTTAACGATCAAATTTGTCCTGGTCTTACGCCTACACTTCCTTCCCTATACTTGAGATTCGACTTTGTTGCTCTCTCAGACCTTTGTGGCTTATCAACCTGTTTATGAGATTTTTATTTAGAAAGGAATTAAGAAATTTCGAGTACATGCAATGACAAGTTGCACTTGTTAAAGTCTTTGGTTGAGATCAATACCAGATTAGCCTTTTATGGACAATTTCACAACTATAGCAAAGAATCGCTACTTGAAAAACCAGCAAACAAACTCAGAAATCAGTTCCTCTGACTACTAAATCAGGAAAAGAAAAGACAAAGAGAACCACTGCATCAATAATTCCATGCTTCAAAATAAAAGGATGTCGAGTAGTAAATGCAAACCTCAAAATTTCAAGTGGAACTAATCCCACCTCAAAAACACAACCGCAACCACACCAGTTCAACAAAACGCAAAGCACCAGAAAATCAGCACCTTGAGGCCACCACAAATGATAATTTTTTCAGCAGCAAGGGTTGTAGTCCAATATAAGCAAAACCATCCTAGCATCCTCATAATTACAGTTGGAAGAATTTCCTAAGTTAAGAGGAAAAGAGGATAGTCATACCCAACATGAAAAATCTTATAACAATTAGCATACAAGATCTTCAACCACTAATACTCAAAGCTCATAAACACAGTGTCAGTGAAGTCCTAGCACACATGAGTGGTAGGACTTCGATAATGCAGGATCACGCATCACAAAAGTAAGCATTAAGTTAGAAAAGAAAGCAGAGAGAGAAATTAGAGAGATGCTCTCCTTTCTGAAGCCTATTTCCCTCGTGGTGGCTTTCTTTCGTTATTGAGTTATTTCTGTTGTTCAACAGCTTGGGCTCCTGCCATCTTTTATAACGTCTTTATTCTTTTCCCTTCCATGGGAAAAAAAAAGAAATCGTCTCTCCTTCTTCAGGGAAACAAAAACAGAATCAAGAGAAGCTCCAGCTTTCTCTTCACAAAAACTCTGTGATTGCCTTGGAAGCCCCTCCTGGTTCCCATATCGATTCAGCTTGCCCAACTCTTGGCAAGTCTTCATATCTCAAAACCCTAACTAGAGGGTCCAGCCGCGGCCATGAGCAAGTGATAGTGGAGGAATGCCCTGATGATGAGGATTTTGAAGAGGAAGCGATTGATGATTATACACTCTCAGATGAAGAATTAGAAGGAGGGACACCTCATGTTAACAGCGACGGTGTCTTCATTTCCTCTGGCGTTGTAGTAAAAAATGATGATGCAGTGGCTGCTGCTCAAGTTCCTCTTCCTAATTCAGGTATTTCTAAGCTTGTAGAACCTATTGTGGGGAAATGGAGAGACTTGTTCTTCTCCAACCGTAGCATAACTAATTGTCCCACACTTGTTCATTTTTCTGATTCCAATAATGCTGAGAATTGTTCCTTGTTAGATGGTGACTTAGACAGTAATTCTGATGTTTGGAAGTTATGTGTTATGGTCTACGTGGAAATTTCCTGGGTTCAAAGCCCTGTCTAGGATCATAGGAAACACCTGGAAATGCGATATTTCTTTAACTATACATGATTCAGGATGGCTGATTTACAAATTTAATAATAAGGATGACAAGCTTTCTATTTTATCTGGTGGTCTTTATTTGGTGTGTGTGAGATTTTTAGTGTTGAAGTCTATGCCTGAATATTTTGATTTTTCTTCTAATGAGATGACCAGAGTACCTGTTTGGATAAAATTTTCAAACTTGCCTCTCAAATGTTGGTTCTTAAAATGTTTATCAAAGATTGCTAGTGTTATTAAAAACCTCTCCAATATGATAAGTTAACTTCTACGATGTCAAGGCTCTTTTATGCTAGAATTTTGGTTGAGCTAGACCTGGTTGGTAACCTGCCTTATTCCATTAATATCATCCTGCCTAGTAGTGTTACTCTTGTGTAATCGGTTGTTTATGAAACCCTGTCCAAATTTTGCAAGCATTGCAAAATTCTTGGCCACACAACTGACAACTGCTCTAAGGCCCCTAAAGCCAGGGAGCAGAGCACCAAGGGAGCTAAGGACACTATCAGACGTGGAAGTGTTGATGATAGTCTGGAGCCTTCTATGGAAAATTCTATGGGGAATGGAAAAGGAAAAAGTGTGCTTTAGGAGCAGTATTTGGACCCAATGCAAGCCGAGGATTATCAGGGAAAGGAGAAAGAGTAATAAGAATCACAGATCTCATAGTAGGAGCTTATCTGGAGCTGATGATGCTCGGAAGAGAATTGGTACTCAAAAGGGTAAGGAAATTTTTGTCGGGTATATTGTGATTAGTACTTAAAAGTGCATTTTTATCAAGATTTTATATCATCATTTTACACTTAAAGTATCAATAACTCCTTAACTAGAGCATGTTTTATAATATCATGTCTAATACTATAAGATACCTTTAATTTATGGTAAATGTTCATCTTAAATGCAGGCCTATCACATAAATGAAGGGATTGATTGATGAGTTTAACTACTGAAATTGAGAAGACAAGGAGAGGGCTAAACGTAGAAAAGAGATGTTGGTTCATTCCAAACTAAAACACTGTTCAGTCATTAGGTCATATCCGGAGATGTAGATCTTGGATTTCAGTTTGGTTTATATGGCTAGAAAGCTAAGACATAGGCCTAAAAGATTTAGGAACAGTCCAAGACTCAATTATGCTATTTGGAAGTCCAAATCTTAGCATCAAAAGAGAAGTCTGAATCTGTCCTGCAGCCCAGATATTGTTCAGTGTTCAGCCCATATCTCAAGTTCTAGAAGTCCAAATGCACTGTTTCTTTTTCTGTTGGAAAGCTGAGATAATTTCCTAGAACTTTCATGAAGACAGTCTGTTCAAATTCTTACGTTAGCAATGACGTTTTGTTCAGACAAGAAGATAATGATTGTCACCAAGTCAAGATGTGGCCACCCACTCAACAATTAGTCATCAAATCAATAGTTCCAAATTCTGGCCTATAAAAGGAGGCATTTGTCATGCATTTAGGCATCTTGGTTTTCATATCAAGATCATTTCCTTACTTGCATTTTTTCTTTGTAGTTTTAATGTTCTAGTTTTATTTCATGTTATAGTTTCATTAATATCTTGTTTATGCCTTTCATTTCCTTTACTATACTTATATAATCATGTTCTCCTCTTGTTTATTTATGTTTCTCTTCTTCAATATGTTTAGTTAAGTTTATTATGTCAAGGTGAAAAGGTTTCATTAATGGTGTTAGGATAAGTATAATATAAACTCAATATGGACTTCAATGATTATATCCTAAACAACCTACTATTAACATGTCTTATTATTTTTATCTTATTAATTCTTAATACCTTGCTTGTTAAATAGTTAATCTAAATTTGTGTTGTATGACACTTGGCACAACAAATACTTGGCACTTTCATAGCCAACCGTATGGTATAACCTACACCTATGCTATGAAAGGAACTTGATTTGTTATTAACATAAGTTAGCATCATGAATTCCTGACAATATTTAAAAGTTTGGTGTTACTTAAATAAGATAATTAATATGATCATGTTAATAATTTATAATGAGCTATTAATGACAAATCATCTGATTGGAACCTCCTTTGTGTGTGGTTTCTAGTTGAG
>Ga0307510_10004671_pt1 | contig 16170 bp, 13 predicted proteins | sample 12_EM_MG_FD_207224 | JGI IMG/M metagenome (GOLD analysis project Ga0307510, IMG submission 207224) | Populus trichocarpa ectomycorrhiza microbial communities from riparian zone in the Pacific Northwest, United States - 12_EM | ecosystem: Host-associated > Plants > Roots > Unclassified | place...
GGTACGCTGCGAACTCAGCCAGTCGGCCGACGGCGGCTTGCACCTGATCGGCATCGCGGTCGACATCACCGAACAGAAGAGCCTCGCCGAGAAGACCGTGGAGGCCGACCTGCGGCTGCGCGATGCGATCGAGACGATTCCAGAAGCCTTCGTGCTGTGGGACGCCGAAGACCGCCTCGTGCTCTGCAATTCGCACTTCCAGCGCCTGCACAAACTCCCGGATACGGCGGTGACCCCCGGCACCTCGTACGAGACCGTGATCGAGGTCGGCAGCATGCCGGAAGTGCGCACCCGGCTGCAGGAAACCGGCACGCACGCGCCGGGCGCCCGCACCTTCGAGGCGCAACTCGACGACGGCAGCTGGCTGCACATCTCCGAGCGCCGCACCAAGGACGGCGGCTACGTCTCGGTCGGCACCGACATCACCCGCATCAAGGCGCACGAGCAGAAGCTGATCGAAAACGACGCCCGCCTGCGCGCCAACGTGATCGACCTGAAGCGCTCGCAGACCGAGCTTGCCGACCTCGCCGAGAAATACTCGCAGGAAAAGAACCGCGCCGAGGAAGCCAACCAGGCGAAGTCCAAATTCCTCGCCAATATGAGCCACGAACTGCGCACGCCGCTGAACGCCATCATCGGCTTCTCCGAGATCATGGGAAGCGGCATGTTCGGCGTGCTCGGCTCCGACAAGTATCAGGAATACTGCCACGACATCCTGACATCGGGGAAATATCTGCTCGAAGTCATCAACGACATCCTCGACATGTCGAAGATCGAAGCCGGCCGCATGAAGCTCGACATGGAAGAGCTCGACCTGTCGAAGCTGCTGGCGGAGTCGCTGCGCGTGGTCTCGGGGCGCGCCGAGGACAAGCATCTGACGCTGGATGCCGATATCGAAAGCACGATTTCCGTGATGGCCGACCGCCGCGCGGTCAAGCAGATCTTCGTCAACCTGTTGTCCAATGCCGTCAAGTTCACCCCCGACGACGGCAGGATCACCGTGCGGAGCCACGTGCTTTCAGACTCGATCGTGCTGATGATCGCCGATACCGGCATCGGCATCGCGCCCACCTCGCTGCGGCGGCTGGGCAATCCGTTCGAACAGGTCGAGAGCCAGCTCACCAAGACCTACCAGGGGTCGGGCCTCGGCCTTGCCATTGCCCGCTCGCTGACCAGCCTGCATGGCGGAACGATGCGGCTGCGCTCCAAGCTCGGCAGCGGCACCGTGGTGCGCATCACGCTGCCGCGCGACACCCGTTCAGCCGGGGCCAAGAATCAGGCCGCCGCCTGACTTCCCGCAGCCTGACCTGCCGCTCACGCGTCCTTCTTTGACCGGCTGGTCGCCACCAGCACCAGCATGAACGAAACCGCGGTCATCAGCGTGCTGATGGCGGCGATCGTCGGGTCGATCTCGTCGCGGAGCGCGGTGAACATCCGCTTGGTCAGCGGCTGATACTGGCCGCCGGAAATGAACAGCGCGACGATGGTCTCGTCCATCGCCGAGATGAACGCGAAGATGCCGCCCGCGATCACGCTGGGCTTGATCTGCGGCAGCGTCACCACGAAAAAACTGCGCAGCCGGTTCATGCCGAGGCTGCGCGCCACCATCTCCTGCGTGGCGTCAAAGCTCTGCAGCCCCGCCGCGACCGAGATGACGACATAGGGCAGACCGAGCATGACGTTGGCGAGCACAAGGCCGGTCATGGTCGCGGCCAGTCCGACCTTGGCGAAGACGAAGAAGATGCCGACCGCGGTGATGATGATCGGCACCACCAGCGGCAGCAGCAAGGTCATGTGAATGAGCCGCATGATGCGCCATTTCGACTGGCTGATCGCGTAGGCCGCGGCAACGCCGAGCGGGGTCGCGATGACAACCGTGAGCACGGCAACCGTCAGCGTCACGCGGGTCGCCTGCATCCAGGCCGGATTGCCGACATATTCCTCGTACCAGCGCAGCGACAGCGCTGGCGGCGGAAAGGTGAGGAAGCGCGCGGCCGAGAACGACATCGGCGCGATGATCAGGATCGGCAGGATGAGATAGAGCAGCACCAGCGCGCAGGTCACGACCAGGGCAATGCGGAATGGGCGGGACATCGTCATTTTTGCCCCAACACGCGATCGAGCGGAATGAAGCGGCTGACGGCGAAGAAGATCAGGCCGACCGCGACCAGCAGCACCACGCCGACGGCGCTGGCGGCGCCCCATTGGTCATAGAGTTCGACATTGCGGCTGACCAGCATCGATATCATGATGGTGCGGCCGCCCCCGAGCAATTCAGGCGTGATGTAGAAGCCGAGCGCGAGCACGAAGACCAGCGTACTTCCCGCCAGCACCCCGGGCAGCGAGAGCGGCAGGAATATCCGCCAGAAGGTGAGCATGGGACCGGCGCCGAGACTGGCGCCGGCCTGCATCAGATCGCGCGGGATCTGCTGCATGGTGGCGTAGAGCGGCAGCACCATGAACGGCAGCAGGATATGCAGGGTCGCAACGATGGTGCCGAAGCTGTTGTGGACCAGCGCCAGCGGCTCGTCGATCACGCCGAGCTGGCGCAGCAACTGGTTGATGACGCCGGTCCGTTGCAACAGCGCTAGCCAGGCATAGGCGCGGACCAGCACACTGGTCCAGAACGGCAGCACCACCAGCGCCAGGATGATGATGCCCCACCGTTTCGGCGCGACGCTCGCCGCATAGGCGATCGGATACCCGAGCAGCAGCGCCAGCAATGTCACCAGTAGGCTGATTTCGAACGTCAGCGCAAAGCTGCGCCAGTAGATGTCCTCGCTCCAGATCCGGCGATAATTCTCCAGCGTAAAACCGTTGTGATAGACCGACTGCCAGGCGAGCCAGCCGACCGGCAGCACGACCAGCAACAGGATCACCAGCAGCGCCGGCATCGCCAGCGCCAGCATCAGGCGCTGTTCGCGACGTTGGTGGAGTACCGAGAGGTCCTGCACGGGGCTGCTCATGGTGATCCTGCGATGGCGCGGAATGCGGGCGCACACCGCGCCGGGGGCCTGCCAAACCTATTTCTGCATGAAGCCGACCCAGCGTTTTTCCGCGGCCTCGCCAGCCGGCGACGACCACCAGGCGTAGGACATCAGCGCCTGCTTGGCCGCGTTTTCGGGTGCGCTCGGCAGTTGCGCCGCACGCTCCGGCTTGATGACGCCGGTATCGAAGGCTTTTGGGTTGGCCGGACCGTAATCGATATGCAGCGGCAGGTTGGCCTGGTGGACGGGATCGACCGCCTCGTTGAGGAAACGGACCGCGGTCGCGAGATTGGGCGCGTCCTTGAGGATGCAGAGCGAGGTGCTCTGCAGGATGCCCTGATTATAGGTATAAGCGACCTTGGCGCCCTCCTTGGTCAGCGCGCTGACGCGGCCGTTCCAGGCCATCACCATATCGACCTCCCCGTCATTGAGGAGCTGTGCGGATTGCGCGCCCGAGGTCCACCACACGGTGATGTTGGGCTTGATCTCCTCGAGCTTTTTGAAGGCGCGGTCGACGTCGAGCGGATAGAGCTTGTCGGGCGCGACACCGTCGGCCATCAGCGCCGCCTCGAGCGTGGCGATCGGGTGATTGCGCAGCGCGCGGCGGCCCGGGAACTTTTTCACGTCCCAGAAATCGGCCCAGCTGTTGGGCGCCGCCTCCGCCGAGAATTTCTTCTGACTGTAGGCCAGCACGCTCGAATAAAACTCGTAGGCCACCGAATAAGGGGAACGATAGGCCTCGGGCATCGCGGCCCCGTTCGGCAATTTCGAGAAATCGAGCTTTTCAAGCAGCCCCTGCTCGCCGCCGCGCAGGCAATAGCCGGTCGGCACGTCGACCACGTCCCAGGTCGGCTTGCCGCTGGCGACCTGCGATTTGATCGCGGGCCAGGCGTCGGGGATGCTGTCCTGGTTGATGGTGATGCCAAGCTTCTTGGCGGATGGATCGAGGATCGCGATCGTCTGCGCCTTCTGGTAGGCGCCGCCCTGAGAGACGAAGGTGATCTGGTCCGCATGGGCTGGTAGCGCCGAGAGCGTCGCGAAGACGCCGAAGGAAACGCCGAGCAGCGCGCGCCGGTAGCAAGATGCAATCATCATGTTCAACCCCTCTTGTTATGATCGGGCGCAGAATGCCTAGCGCCCGATCGCATCCAGAAATTGGTACCAGCCGGCCACCATCCGGACGGCCGGTTCACGCAGCGGATAGAATGGAATGGTTCTGACGCGGCGCGCGTCGAGCAAACCAAGGTCGGCGGCCTCCCCGCGCACAAGCGACGCGAGATAGCGGCCCATCAGGCTCGACATGGCGACGCCGGCGCCATTGTAGCCGACTGAATAAAGGGTACGGTCATCGATGCGGCCGACATGCGGTACGGAGTCGAGCGTCATGCCGACAAGTCCGGACCAACGAAACGCCAACGGAATATCTGTCAGCTCGGGGAAGATACCGGTCATGGCGCGGCGCAGCGCATCGAACGCGCTCTCCGAATCTTGTTTGCCGAAAGCGCCGCGGCCGCCGAAGATGACGCGGTCGTCCACTTTTCGGAACCAGCGCATCATCCGCTTGGTCTCCGTGTAGGTTCGCCCCGTCGGCATCAGGCTGCCGGCGAGGTTCGGTGACAGTTTTTCGGTAGCGATGAGAGCGCTGCGGAACGGCACCAATGTGCGCTGCAGCCGCGCCGTCGCCGATGTCAGGTCAGAATAAGAATTGGTGGCGATGATCGCCTGACGCGCGCGCACGCTGCCGCCGGGCGTCTCGGCGATAACGCCATCGCCGTCGCGACGGAGCGCGAGCACAGGGCTTTCCTGAAATATCGGCACACCCCGCTGCGCGACACCTTTGGCGAGGCCGCGCAGGTAATTCAGCGGATGGATGCCGCCGGAGCCCGGATTGAGCACCCCGCCGACAAAACCGCGCGATCCCGTCTCTTCGCGCACCTGATGGGCATCGAGGATACGAACCTCGGCATCGCCCATCTCACGCTTCATCCATTCGGCTTCGTCGACCGCCGCCCTCAGCGTGGCCTGATTGTGCGCGGCCTTGACCTGTCCGCTGCGCGTCAGCCGCGCGCTCGCGATGCCGAATTCGGACACCAGCTCATCGACCATATCGACGGAGTCATGCGCGATCTCGTACATGCGCCGGGCCATGGCGCGGCCATGGGCGGCGTCGATGTCGCGGAACGAGAGCCGGAACTTGGCGGTGATGACGCCGCCATTGCGACCGCTCGCGCCCCAGCCGGGATGGTTGGCTTCGAGTACGACCGGCGAAAGGCCGCTCTTCGCGATGTGATGCGCGGCAGACAACCCCGTATAGCCGGCGCCGATGATGACGACATCGGCCTTCACCTCGCCGACAAGCTTTGGAAAGGCAGGCAACGGCTCCGCCGTATCCGCCCAGAGCGAGGCGGCCGGTGCCATTGGGGTCCAGACCTCTGCCATGTCAGCCGCCCTGCCCGTCTCAGCTTCCGATCGCGGCGTCGGCGAACGCCTTCATGGTGGCGAAATGAAAATCGGGTTTTGTGAGCTGCGGCACCTCGGGCGTTCCGCCAAAACCTTTCATGCCCTGGCGCCGCTCGATCCAGCAGACCTTGTAGCCAAGCTTGCGCGCGATACCGATGTCGTGATGCTGGCTCTGCGCCACGTGCAAGATTTCGGACTGCTTGTAGCCGAACGCGGACTGGCGGCCCTTGTTGTAGGCGAAGAATTCCGGATTAGGTTTTGCAACGCCGGTGTCGTCGGCGCAGATGGTGTCGTGGAAGGGATTGTCGAGCGCGTGCGCGTAGCACGACAGCGCGACACGGTCCGCATTGGTCATGGCGACCAACCGGAACCTAGTGCGCAGGCGCTTCAGTGCCTCGACCGAATCCGAAAACGGCTGCCAGCGCAGCACGGCGAGCTGGAAGGAATCGCAGGCAGCATCGTCGGCCGACAGTCCGAGCTCCTTGGCGAGGTAGCGGTAGACATGGAACATCACTTCGCTCGACCGCTCCGGATGGGCGTCGCGGCCACGCTTGTAGGACGCAAAAATCTGATCATCGCTGAGCTCGGCCGGCTTGCGGCCGGAGATCTTGCGCACGGCATCGAGCACGCCGGTCTCGAAATCGATCAAGGTACCGACGACGTCGAAGGTGAGAACCTTGAAGCTATCATAGGACATTTTCATCTCTTGTTCTGGTTGGTCTGATGTTGCACTTGGATTTGACGGGGCATTCATTCCCGCGCCTTTTCGTTCACCTTTTCCTGCGCTTTGGGCACGACGATGGTGTCTTCGGGATGGAGGGTGACGGTAAGCTCGCCGCCAACAGGAGGTAACAGGCGCGAAGCCTGGTAATGGCTGGGCTGACGCAGGCTCAAGGATGTGCCGTCGGCCAGTTGCAGGAACACGCGAAGGCTTTCGCCCTGGTAGACGATGTCGGTGACCGTGCCGGTCAAGCGGTTGAGCGCGGCATCCGCCACGCCGTCCGCAATCAGGAGCTTCTCGCTGTGCACCGCGAGCATCAGCGCCTCGCCGTCCGGAATCGCGCGCGCGCTTTTCAGGACGGCCGGCCCGAGCGCCACGCTGCAGGCGCCGATGCGCCGGACCGGCAACAGGCTCGCCTCGCCGATGAAACTCGCCACAAAGGAATCGGCAGGATAATCGTGCAGCCGCTCCGGGCGATCGATCTGGACCAGCCGCCCGTCCTTGAGGATCGCCACGCGGTCGCTCATCGTCAGCGCCTCGCGCTGGTCGTGGGTGACGTAGATGATGGTGGCGCCGATCCGCTTATGCAGCTCGCGCAGTTCGATCTGCATCGCTTCCCGCAACTGCTTGTCGAGCGCCGACAGCGGCTCGTCCATCAGGATCAGGCGCGGTTCGAAGATCATGGCGCGTGCCAGCGCCACGCGCTGGCGCTGGCCGCCTGAGAGCTGGGCGATGCCGCGCGTCTCGTAGCCCGACAGCCCGACCATCGCGAGCGCGGAGCGTACCTTCTCAGCCCAATCCGCCTTTGCAATCCGTCGCGCGCGCAGCGGAAAGGCGACGTTTTCGCCAACGCTCATGTGCGGGAATAGCGCGTAGTTCTGGAACACTACGCCGATGTCGCGTTTGTGCGGCGGCAGGAACGTCACGTCGCGGGTGCCGAAATGGATCGAGCCCGACGAGGGCTGGATGAAGCCGCCGAGGATGCCGAGTAGCGTGGTCTTGCCGGATCCGGACGGCCCGAGCAGGGAGACGAATTCACGCGGCGCGACGTTCAGGGTGACGTTATCAAGCGCCCGGACCGCGTCATAATTCTTGCTCGCGGCCCTGATGTCGACGCTTTCTCCGCCTTGGCCCAATGATCGACCCCGTTGCGTTACCGAGGGCGCGCACCGATGTGCGCCATCGACGTCACCTGCGATGGCGCAAGCGACGGTTGAAACCGGCATGATCTCGTCTTATAGACCGGGCACTTCAGGGCAGCTCCCAAGGCCGTCCCCGCAGCGCCGGATTTTCAGTCTTGCCCGTGCTGGCGGGCTATCGAGCAAGCCAACCAGAGTTACCCGGCAGGGGCAATTGCCAAATTCTCACCGGCATCATAACATCAGGTTATGCCTGACCTCCGCCGGAAGCTGCCCTCGAGCCACGCGCTGTTCGTCTTTGACGCCGCGGCGCGCAACGGCAGTTTTACGGCAGCGGCTGCCGAACTGAACGTCACCCAGCCCGCGGTCAGCCGGATGCTCGGCCAGTTCGAGGACTATCTCGGCGTCCGGCTGTTCGACCGCACCAATGGCCGAGCGGCGCTGACGGAAGACGGCGAGATCCTCTATCGCCACGTGTCGGACGGATTCCGCAGCATCGAAGGCGGCCTGATCGAGCTCGACCGCCGCCGCAAGGGCACCGAGACGGTCACGCTCTCGGTGTCCTCGGCGTTCACCACCCATTGGCTGATGCCGCGCATCGACAAGCTGCAGCGCCAGTTTCCAACCGTCGATCTCCGCTTCCAGCTTATTTCCGGTCCGCTGCGCGGGCCGGTCGACAATGTCGATCTCGGCATGCGGTTTCGCGACCGATACGATCCGGCGCGAAACGGCGCACTGGTGATGAAGGAGGTCATGCTGCCGATCTGCAGCCCGGCCTATCGCGACGCCGACAGCGCGGACGGGCCGATCGAGGCCAACACCATCATCCGCCTCGCCGATACGCCGGGCGACTGGGCTGCGGAATATCCATCCTTTCTCACCAGACGATCAGGTCCCTCCAAGACGTTGAGTTTTTCCGACTATGCGGTAGTGGTGCAAGCGGCGCTGCTCGGCCAGGGCATTGCGCTCGGCTGGCTCACGGTCGCAGCGCACTGGCTGCTCACCGGCGCCTTGGTTCCGGCGTCGGAAACGCTGACCACGACGCGGCGGCTCTGCGAACTCGTGCACCCGCATGACCGGTCGATCAGGCCTGTCGTCAGCGAGATCCGCGACTGGATCATCGAGCAGATGCACACCGATATGGCCGCCATCGACCGGCTCTATCCGCGCCTGCGGCTGATGCCGGCGAGCTATTAAGCACCGGCGCGATCTACTCCAGCGTCGGCGCCACTTCGCGCGCGACCTGCACCAGCGCCGCAATCAGGGGTGTCATCGGATCGCGCTGCGGGATCACCAGCCCGACGCTGTAGTCGACGACGGGATCGACGATCGGAATGCTGCGGACGGAGTCCGCCAACCCCAGGGTTTCCGCGAGTTTTGCCGGCATCACGCTCGCCCAGCGCCCGGTCTTCACATGCGTATAGAGGACCACAAGCGAGTTCGAGGTCAGCGTCGGCGTGGCCTCGGCTCCGACCGACGCCAGCGCGCGATCGATGATGCGACGGTTCTGCATATCGGGCGTCAGCAGGCACAGCGGCACCTGGCCTACTTCCTTCCAGGTGACCTGCTTGCGATCGCCGAACATGGCGTCGGGCGACGTCAGCAGGCGATAGCTCTCGTTGTAGAGCGGAATGGTGCGCACCTTGCCGATCGGTTCGTTCTCGATATAGGTCAGCCCGGCATCGACCTCGAGATTTTCCAGGAGGCCCAGCACGTCGGCCGACGTGCAGGACTGGATGCGAAAGCGCACGTCGGGGTAGCGCGCGCGGAACGGGGTCGTCAGCGACGCCACCATGCCGAGCACAGTGGGGATCGCGGCGATCCGGATCTCGCCGGAGAGCTTGTCCTTGAGGCTGTTGATCTCCTGCCGCATTGCACGGGCGTCGCCGACGATGCGCCGCGCCCAGTCGAGCGTGCGTTCGCCCTCCGGCGTAAAGCCCTGAAAGCGCGAGCCGCGCTGCACCAGCATGACGCCGAGAATTTCCTCGAGCTGCTTGAGGCTGGTCGACATGGTCGGCTGGGTGACGCCGCAGGCCTCCGCTGCCCGTCCGAAATGCCGCTCCTTTGCGAGCGCCAGCAGAAGTTCAAGCTTGTCGATCAAGGAGATGGTCCCAGAAAATGCGGTGGCAAAGGCGGTCGCCCGGTGGCCAGAAATAGCACGGACCGGCGGCCATCAATACGTCAAAAGCGGCGTCCGGCGGGCTCGATTTCAGGGGCAATCCGGTTCTCGTATCGCCTCATTTCCCAGCCTTATCAGCGTCACCACGACGGGTTTGCGGAGTTGAAACTGAATTCAGCCAGCATCCGCCGGAGACAGCTCCGATGCGAGTCTGCCAGATCCCTTCTGCACAGGCTGGAGTTGACCGCCGAAATGCGGCAGCGGCCCGACGCCGCGAACCACCGCAAAAACCTCCAGCGCACGATCGTAGCCTTTGATGACCCGCTCTCCAGCGGATGCAAGGGCGACGCTGTCCTTGACATGCCCGGTGACAACCGGATCCACCAGTATCTGCGCATCCGCCGCCAGGTCGCAAAGCCGCGATGCCAGATTGACGACGTTTCCGATGGCTGTGTAGTCGAGGCGTCCGTGCCAGCCGAGCGTTCCGACGGTCGCAGGTCCCATCGCGATGCCCACGCCGAAACCAATGGCGCAGCCACGGGCCTTCCAGTAATTGGCAAGGGATTGTACCGCAGCCTGCATGTCGATCGCTAGCCGGATACCGCGCTGCGCCGGATTTTCGCAAGCGACCGGCGCGTTGACGAGGACCATCACGCCGTCGCCGGCGAAGCGGATCAAGGTGGCGGCGTGGCGCGCCGTCACGGCGCCGATCGCTTCATAATACTGCCTCAGCACGGCGATAACGACATCAGGCTCGGCGCGCGCGGAAAACGCGGTGAAGCCACGCAGATCGCCAAAAATCGCGACCACCTCGCGTCGCTGTCCGTCCAGCAGCCCCTGATCGGAGTTTTCGACCAGTTCGGCCACCTGAGGCGCAAGGAATTGCTTCAGACGGCTGATGCGCTCGGACTTCTGTTGCGAAGCCGCGAGTTCTTCCGCCATCTGGTTGAATCGGACGGCCAATTGCTCCAGTTCGTCGCGGCTGTGGATGGCGATGCGATGGTCGAGCTGTCCCATCCCGATCCGTTCAACGCCGTCCTCCAGTTGCCGGATCGGTCCCCACATGCGGCACGCCCGCCAGTAGGCGAGGACAGCTGCGAAAACGATTCCGAGCCCGATCAGTATCAGAGAACGCCACAGCGCGGCGCGGATCGATTCGAACGCCTCCAGGACCGGCTGTTGGGCGATCACTGTCCAACCGACGTTGGGCGCGCGCACCGAGAGCGCAACGACGGGCTTGCCGTCCTCGCCAGTCGTTGCAACCGCCGATCCATTCGCCGCGCTGACGACGGCCTTGAGACGATCGAAATCCCCAGCGCCTGCACCGCTGCGCAGCACAAGGCTGATGTCCGGATGGGCGACCAGGCGCCCGGAGTCGTCGACGACAAGGGCGTGCCCGGTGTCGCCGATCTTGATCGCCGCGATGATATCCCAGATCAGTTTGAGGTTGATGTCGGCGACCACGATCCCGGCGGCGGCGCGGTTTCCCGCAACCGCGATCCGCATGTAAGGCTCGGAATCGCGCTGATAGTGCACCGGGCCATACCAGACCCGGTTGGCGCGCGCGCCGACGACCGCCGGATCCGCCGACATATCCGCGCCGCGACCGGTTCTGTTCATGCTCACACGCGATACGAAAACCCGCTCGGTGCCGCTCGGGTCGACCATCGAGAGCGAAACGATCGCCGGTACCTGCTGCAACAAACGCAGCCCGTCGATCCTGCGCCGGTCGTCCTCGCCCGCCGTCCAGGGAAACTGCACGACCCAACCGAGCTGATCGCGAATTCCATCGGTGAAGGCCTGTATCCGGTCGGCTGCGGAGCGGGCCTCGACCTGAAGGAGCTCATTGAGATCGAAGCGATTGTCGCGAAACGCGAACCAGGCTTCGGTCGCGGAACCAAGCATGAGCGGCATCACCACTGCGACAAACAGCGTGACGAAGTACTTCATGAACAGGGAACGGCGCGGACGGGTCACTGAAGGCAAATCCGATGGAAAGACTTTTGCAGCAATATGAGATGCGCCAGGGTCATTCGATCACTCGATTGGCGCGGAAAAGAACCGAAGATTTATCAAGGTCGATACCGAGCCGTTCAGCCGTCCTGAGATTCACGACCAGCTCGAATTTGGTGGGCTGAAAAACCGGAAGATTGGCGGGCTTTTCGCCGCGCAAGATCCGGTCAGCATAAGTCGCCAGCCAGAAATAGGTCGCCCGCTGGTTCGCGCCGTAGCTCAGAAGTCCGCCGGCGTCGCAATATTCGCCCCAGCCGAACATCGACGGCAGCCTATGCGTGATAGCGAAGTCGGCAATTTTGGCTCGGTGCACCATCGTGAGGGCGTCCGGGAAGACCAGCAACGCGTCCGCTCGCGCGTCTCCCGCCGCCGCCAGTCCCTTGTCCAGTTCGTTTTTGCCGGCAAAGGGAACGTAGACGGTCTCGATGCCGAGCGCCTTGGCGGCTTCGCTGGTGGCGCGCCACTCCGATTGTTCTCCCGGATGAAGGCTGTTTGAAAATACCGCAAGCCTGCGCACCGTCGGCACAGCTTCCTTCAAGAGCTCAACCCGCTTCCCTGCCAGTTCAAGCGAAAGGAAGGTCGAGCCGGTGAAATTGCCGCCCGGCTCTCCGAGGCTGTTGACGATGCCCAACTCCACCGGGTCGCCACTCAACGCAAACAGGACCGGAACGTCCGTTACCGCCGTCATCGCGCGCGTGGCCGGGCCGCTCGACACGGCCAGATCGATGTTCCCTCGCCTCAGTTCGGATACGACCTCGCGGAGTGCCTGCGGATTGCCGGGCGCATAATGCAGATCAAAGGCAAGGTTCTTTCCCTCGATGTAGCCCCGCGCCCGCAATCCCTCCCGAAACCCGGCCAGGAATGGGTCGGGCTGGGAGTCGGTGGATACCCAAAAAATTCGATAAACTCTTGTCGAATCCTGCGCGCGCGCGGCCGCAGGCCACGCCATCGCCCCACCCAGAAACGCAATGAAATCTCGTCGATCCATGCCGGCCAATATGGGCCGGACCGGCCTGCCGCGCTTAGAGCCCGTATGCAGATAATCTAAAGATAATCTTGATTTTGGCTTGGCGGCTGTGCCCGGCAGCGGCGTCGCGCCAGGATACGTCACGGCAACTGACCAACCGTCAAACCCGCCTTGCGCCCCAACGACGTGCTATCGTGCGACGCCGATACATTGATACCGGTGGCGTCGCACAAGTTGGGAGGTCTCATGATCACAATCCCGGAACTGGTAGCGCAGGCCTTGGGATCGTTTCTGGCTTCAGATACCAGGAGCAGGTTCGGCTCCTCCCAAGCCCGACTGGCTGAATTTCTCCCCTATGCAGCCAGGCTCACATTGGAATGCATCGGCAACAGCGACGCCCTGTATCACAACATCGAACACACCATGCTCGTGACCCTTGCCGGGCACGATATCCTGATGGGTCGGGCGATGCTGCGGCACACGACCGCAGACGACTACACCAATTTCATCCTCGCGTGCCTTAGCCACGACATCGGATACGTTCGCGGAATTGTCCAGGGAGATGACGGGGATTCCTATGTTGCGGATCTCAGCGGCCGCACCATTCGCCTGGCGCGAGGTTCATCCGATGCCGCGCTGGGGCCCTACCATGTGGACCGCTCGAAGCTGTTCGTCTTCGAGCGGCTCGACCCTACCGAAGAAGTCGATGCGAGCCGGATCGCCAAGGCCATCGAGTATACGCGATTTCCCTATGTTGCTTCATCGTCAAACGACGAACTGAACGAAGAAGAAGGCCTGCTGCTGCGCGCGGCCGACCTCATCGGGCAGCTCGGCGACCCCAACTACCTGAAGAAAGCGAATGCCCTGTTCTACGAATTTGAAGAAGTCGGCATGAACAAAACGCTCGGCTACGAGACGCCGGCAGATGTCGTTTACAAATATCCGCAGTTTTATTGGAAAAACGTCGCTCCGCAGATCGATATGGCAATACGCTATCTCAACGTGACCTCAAGTGGACGGCAATGGATAGCAAATTTGCACAGCAACGTCTTCCGAGCCGAGCGTGAAATGAACTTGTCCGGTCCGCAGCCGTAACGAGAGGCCGTCGTCGGGCTAGCCGCCGGCAATACCGGCGACACGCAGTCCCTCGACGAAGCGATCGATGAAGCCTGGGTCATTGCAGAAGAAGAACTGCTGTCGCGCCGTCGCAATGTCGTAGTTCGGCTTGCGCTGGAGCAGTTCGGCGGCCGCGGTTTCTGCCTGCGCCCGATCCCCGAGAAGTCCGAGCGACGCTGCCAGTGACGCAAACGCCTGATAGGTGACACTGGGCTGCCGTGTCGCCCGCCGCGCGAATTCGACCGCGATGTCATACTCGCCAAGCGAAAAGTGTGCCCAGGAGCGGACATGGTGGAAAGAAGAAATATGGCTGTCGCGCGGGCTCAACATGGTCGCCCGATCGAGCAGCGTTTCCGCCTCGATCTCCCGCCCGTGCCACAGCATGTTGAACCCTTGGGCGAAGTAGGCCTGTGCAAAGCTCGGATTGAGCTCCAGCGACACGTCGAGCGTCGCCAGCGCCTCGTCGTTTTGATGCGTCAGGCACAAAACACGTCCGAGCGCGCAGTGGCAAAAGCAGTCGAGCTCGTCGAGCCCCACCGCATGACGCCCCTGGCGCAACGCCGTTTCCAGCCGGCCTGCGCGATCTTTCGGTTCGTCAATGAACGCGCGCTGGATATTGACGTAGCTGAGCGCGCCGTGGCCGCGCGCGAAATTTGGATCGGCGGCAATCGCCCGCTGAAAATAGGATTCCGCCAGGTCGAACCCCGGCGTGGTGAAGCGCCACAGATTCCATAGGCCGCGCTGGTAGCAATCCCAGGCGTCCAGGCTTTCCGGCGCCTTGCGGGTGGCGAGCTGCTGCTCGACCTTCGACAGCTCGGGCTCGATCGTTGCAGCGATCTGCCGTGCCATCTCCTCCTGGATGTCGAAGATATATTCGAGCTGCAGGTCGTATTTGTCGGACCACAACTGCTTGCTGTCCGCGGCCCGGACCAGTTCCGCCGTGATCCGCACCGTGTCGCGGCTCTTGCGGACGCTGCCGACCATCACATACCTGACGCCGAGCTGCTCACCGATTTCGCGCGCGTCCACCGTTCGTCCCTGGAACGCCACGGTCGAGTGTCGCGAGATGACCGAAAGCCACCGGTTACGGGCGAGCAGACGAATAATGTCCTCGGTCAGGCCGTAGCTGAAATAGTCGTTTTCGGGATCGTCGGACATGTTCCCGAACGGCAACACGGCGATCGACGGCCGCGTGACCGCCTCAGCCTTCACGGCTTCCGAGACGACATCGTCAAGGCGACGCACTTCCGCAGAAACCGAGACGCTGACGGGAACGTCTTCCCGCGCGGCACCGTCATCAGGAACAAGCCGAGCCGCCTGTGCATCCGCGTCCGTGACCGCCTGAACACTGCCGACGAAGCGGAAGCCCCGCTTGTGCAACGTCCGAATCAGGGCCTGGTCGTTTCCGTTGTCGCCAAGCGCGCGCCGGGCGCCATTGATGCGGCTGGAGAGCGCGGCCTCGGAGATGATCCGGCCGTTCCAGATCGTCTCGATCAGCTCGTCCTTGCTGACGATCCGATCGTGGTTGCGCACCAGATGCACGATGAGATCGAATACCTGGGGCTCAATATGAACCGCTTCCCCAAGCCGGCGCAGCTCCTGCTGGCTGAGGTCGATCTCGAATTCGGTAAATTGGTATTTTAATACCACTTCTATAAATCCGGCATGCGGCTCCGCCCTCGATCCGGCGGTGCAGGCTACAAACTAAGCAAAAACAGTCGCTTCGGGAGGAAAAACAAAGGTCTTCTCAAGGTATCCGCCAAGCAATAGCACGCCGCACAATCTACAGACGGGTCAATCACCGCTCAATCGGAGATGACCATGATCGGCTTGTTGTCCAATCCCACCAAGGCGGATGTTTCGCCAGAAGGCTTGTTGCCGCACGAGAGCGCCAAGCAAACCCGCACCAGGGTCCGCACCAGACCCGTCGCCCGCCCCTCCGTCCCGCCCACGCGCCTGAAGCGCCTTTTCAACGGCTGGATAGCCGCCGCCATCGCCTACCGCGAACGGCAAGCCATTTTGCTCGCGTCGCACCGGGCTGGCGGTCGCAAGCTGAACAAGAAGCGCCTCTACCGCGGCCCGATCGATGACGCCCTCGAAAGGGCCGCGCGGCTTCGCAGGCGGAGACGCCTCAAGCCGTCCTGACCAAAGCCATTGCTCAACACCAACATTTCAAACCCAGGAGATTTTAGATGTCGATTACGATGCACACCGGACCGAACACGGCGCGTCCCGCCATCGCCCCCTTTGCAACGCGGCTGCTCACCCTTTGCTATGGCGGCCTCGCCTATCTGATTTTCTTCGGCACGTTCCTCTACGCGGTCGGCTTCGTCTCGGGATATGTCGTGCCCAAGACCGTCGATACCGGCTCGACGTCCTCGCTGCAGACCGCCCTGCTGGTCAATTTGGTGCTGATGTCGATCTTCGCCGTGCAGCACAGCGGCATGGCGCGACAGGGCTTCAAGAAGCTGTTCGCGCGCTTCGCCTCGCCTGCGATCGAACGCTCGACCTATGTGCTGCTGGCTAGTCTTTCGCTGATATTGCTGTACTGGCAGTGGCAGCCGATGCCGGCGGTGGTCTGGAACATCGAAGCCCCTGTTCTCGCCGGCGTCGTGACCGCGGGCGGCTTTCTGGGCTGGCTCATCGTG
>Ga0307510_10004674_pt1 | contig 16167 bp, 15 predicted proteins | sample 12_EM_MG_FD_207224 | JGI IMG/M metagenome (GOLD analysis project Ga0307510, IMG submission 207224) | Populus trichocarpa ectomycorrhiza microbial communities from riparian zone in the Pacific Northwest, United States - 12_EM | ecosystem: Host-associated > Plants > Roots > Unclassified | place...
CGGTTCCGCCACAGCAACTCTACCGTGCCTCGCTGAGGGCACCACCTCGCTCAGGACACGGTGGGTCTATACGCTACCAGTGCGACCGATAGATATGACAGTCACGTGGGTCTGATAAGAAAGATTTGCGACCAACTCACTCTCATCCTACCACTTCTTCAATACGCAAACGACACAATCATCATGGACACCGGTTCGGCCAAATACCAGGATATTCAGAAAGAATGCAAGCGACTTGGCCTTAGGGCTGTCGGGAGAAGGAATGTGCTGATAAGACGCCTGGTGTCGAGCGCGAGCCACCGGCAGAATTCCCTTACGCTGCAGAGTCAGGAGGATACAGAATTCCAACCCAGCTACGTTGACCGAGCTGAAAGCCATGAAGAGGGTGAAATCCATGAAGAGGGAATACCAGAACTGGCCACGAGATCCCTGGTACCGGTAATGCAAGGGTGCAGAGGGGACCTGAAGGGTGAGATCTCTGATCAGTTGGTCGAACGCCGCCGTGGCCCTCGCGTTGATCTTGCCACACGCGTGGAGTTCGCTGAGAAGGCAGTGACATTGGGTAAGAAGCGGTGTGAATCGCTGGATAAGAACATTGCCGAAAATCAACTCCGCCTAAATTCGCTCGAAGAGTCTGTTGGCAGGATGACGGCTTCTGTGGGTACCTACCACTTTGCGCGCAACCGGTTCCTAACTACCTTTAAAGATAAGCTTGGTAGAGCCACGGAAGCCGATTTGAGGATCATTGCCGAAGGAGAATTCATTCCGGAGGGGGGAGATGCTGCCACTGATGCCATGCTTTACGAAGGGATTAATGGCAGGAGAGATTTTACAACGTTCCAGAAGTTGTATGGCTTGCAACCCGAGACGGTACGAAAGATTCGTGAGTCTTCCTGCTATTTGCAAACCCAAAATTAGTATCCATCTAACCCCGTCAGACCACACTGATACCCTTGTACTCCTGAACACTCATGCCCGGGTTCTCGCTTCCTACGAACAGACGGGTAGCCCCAAGTTTTACAAGCTCTTTGACGATTTTATTAAGCTGTTTGTGGAATCGGGCAACGGCTGTGATGTGGGGTACTTGGTTGGTAGCCCAACGGAGGTGACAAAAGCATTCTGGGCATTTGTCACTTGTATTAAGACTGAGGTCACCTGGGTGGCACAGTAATCATAGACACTTTAGTCTCCGGTGTTTCACTGAACTGATACGGTAAAAACTCTTATAACCCACTATCTCTGCAGCAGGGGCCAACCACCATATTCAAAGGCAAACCCCTCTAAGACGGGTTGGTGTTTTCCTCGGGTAAAGCTTGGGGGTGCTGGGTGTGTTGGGATCTCATTCACTGGCGTACGCAATTCTTGTAACCTAGCAGACTAAAGCAATTGTGGGTGGACCAGGGATTAACCCTGCGATGGATATCGTGAGCCATAAGTGCTCTCACAGTAGTTCATTATGGCTTGCAAGTTTGATTGTTTTCCTCATTTTTCTGTCTGCCGAATCCTGCAGTTCATCTCTATACGTCCTCCAACTTTAAAAACTACAAAATGTATCCCAAAAATCAATTACACTTTATCCTGCTGGAGGTACCCACCGGAGGAGGTATAAGTGAGGATGGAAGTTTTGCTTTGACTCTTTCTTCGCGCTCCTTTGCCTCCTCTTCTAATATTTTCCTAAGTGCCTCCTTTCTCTGACGGATCTTCTCCATCAGTCCCTTATCCTCTTCGTCTGGCTTTGACTCGCTCTTCACATCTTCCCGAGCCCTTTCTTCCCCTTGCCTCTTGGCACGTTCGATGCCTCCTGCCTCTCCAGTGTCCTTGATCATGAGTTCAGCGAGTTCCTACCGCTTTTTTCCAAGTTCTGGTGAAGTGAGCTCATCTGCGCCGTACCTGCAGAACCCTAATTAGCACAATACCAAGCTTTGCAATGGGCCGCCTCTCTTACTTATCTTTCGAAACCAACCCCCAGATCGGCCATGTCACGAAATAAATTCCCAACCCCCCAGAGACAACCCATAGTAATCCATCTCCTAGAACCAGGCGTGCGTACGAGCCCTGGATCGGTGTTATAAATACGAACATTGTTCGACTGCTTATCTGATAGAGGGTGGGGATCTAGGCGCCTTCGAAACTCGAGGCTGTAAGCCATCAAGGCCTTTCCGGAAGCTCCATAGCATAGCCATGGTGTTCCGAGAGGATGCATTCGTCGGAAGAACTGAGGGTAGTTAAGATCGAGATCGCCGGTGATATAACCAGAGCACGTAGGAAGTAAAATACGTAAAATACGGACATCTCTGCCCGGAGGCTGAGCTCTTAAGCACGGCGCAAGAATAATCAACAGTTGGAAGTTGCCAGAAAATTCGATCCCCAGTGGGGCTTGATTCCGCCCTCAGTCGTAGTTCCAGGGGTATACGGCGGTGCTGTCACTGTGGCACGACAGACAATCATATTGAGTCTTCGAGGGGGGGGCGTTGTCAATCAACTTGGTGGAAAAGAGACGGATGCTGTTCAGAGACGAGAGGTCGCATTATTTCGCATAGATAAAGGGATTTCCATGACGTTCACGAAGATCTTCGATGTAATCAACCGCGAAAATATCTGATGCATTCCGGATGAGAATCAAGTGTGCCCCCCCTCTTGCAGCAAGATCGTGGACTACAGCAGCGCCTACTCCCGATGTTCCGCCCTGGCACCCAGAGCTTCAGCCTTCCATCTTTATGGAGGCGGTCGAAAGAGTGGACGTGCCATTATTATCGCGACCTTCCCAAGCATCACGCTCATTTCTATTTTGGTATCTGTTGGAGTATATCTTCAGGTAGCTGTAAAAACCCATGGTACGGCCCTGGGAACCGGTAATAGATATGGTACTAAATCGATATTTATGTTGGAAATAATGGTCATGTTGTGATATTCGCCAAGTCTTGCATTGGGCCGGCCCGGGCTGGTTCAAAAAACCCAGGGCGCAATTGCGAAGCTTGATATTTGCTGTTTCTGCGGTCACGAGTGACCCCTTGTGACCTATTGGGTCACCTCCTATCATGTCGGGTTGGAACAACCCATTGCCAATTGGGCAAAGCTCGGGAGCACAGCGTGGATGTCCTTGATGGAAGGTTCGTCCGGTTGCTCGGGGGTCATATCTCACTACGCACGGACCGGAGAGGCGCTAGAACATATAGAACCATCGACTCCCAAGAGTTGAGAACCTCGATGCTCGTTGCAACTCGCATTCTCGTCTGCAAGCTCGCTACAGCTCGCGTTTTTTGTTACCCACCTACCACCCCAAAGTCTCTCACTGCGCCCTCATTGTCACCTAGGGATAAATCGGTGCCAACGATCTCAAGCGACAAGGGTAGCGGCATCTCTCCCAACGCCTCCGCCAGTGGACACATGGAAGAAGGTTGATTGATGGAATAGATCGCTTAGATGGTTTCGGTTTTCTTCTATGTACTCATCAGATTCTCATTCTCTCATATTGGTTGTTATCTCAATGTATTTGTTTGGCTTTGAAGAATTGGTCCACTCTTATTTCCCCACCCCCTCCGGTGGAAATTGTGTTCACAGTGAAGTAAATAGAGAATTTCGTGAAGCGTTTCAGTGGAGAATTTGAATATATCTGGGTGAGAATTGTTAACCGTTGATTCACTTTTTCTCTCCTCTCCACCGACCATGAAGGTGGATGATAACTGTATAACTTACTACATAAAGGTCAACCTTGTAGATATCCACCACATCTGGGGTCCCCATCCCTTCCAATCCGTAACACCCTTCGCTCCATCCCAAACGACTCCCAAACCACTACTCGCATCTCCTCGCATAAGTTCAGACTGCTCCTCGTTTGGGGTTATCAGGAAGCCCGTGACCGCCAGCGCCACATTACAACTCACAGTCGTACTCTGATATTCTCTGTTGCAATATGCGATCAGAACTTGGACGAAGAAGTGATAATAGAAAGTAGTCAAGATTTCTTATTGTGATAACGCTTATCAATTGAATAAAAAGAAAGACATAGCTCTGCTATATAGTACAGTGATTGAGTCCAGCCATTACCACCGCGATTCCTCCACAAGGAAAAACCAAGACTATCAAAGAAGTAACCTGAGAGGAACAATAGGAGCAATGAAAGAACGCACATTAGGCTTCAACCAGGAACGGGTATGGAAAAACGTAAGGAGCTGAAAGAAACAATTAAGAGGAGAAAGAAACCATATTTGGGAGGAGCAAGAAATCATATACGAACATTCTCAGTTCCTGTGGTCACGAGTGACACTTCGTGACCGCTTGTGTTACCCCCAGTTCCAATCCCACTTCTACTCTACACCCCTCACTTTCTCCTCCCTTCAATTCTCTCTTGCTTTTTCCTCCATCACATTCTTCTCTTGTTCTATAAGCAATACAAGTTGCTCGCTTGCGTTAGGGACCGCTCTCTTCTTGAAACCGTGATACCGCTCGCTTCCACTAACTTAGTTCGCTCGTGTTGGACATAATCTGTAACGGGCCGAGTACTTTAAGCGGTGGGCAGAATGAAGTGTTTGTAAGCCGCTTGATGGATGTGGATAGTGTGGGAAGGACTTTACTGAGCGTGAGAACAAGAGAGAGGTTGTTGAGAACTATCTGGTGCAAAAAAGGGCAAGCCAGTAGTTCCACAGGTTCAAAGGCAAAGTAGTCACCGGAGAAAGCAAAAGACTTATTTTACTTATTGAACAGGAAGACTATTGAGAAGAAAAAAGAAGGGAAGAAACAAGAAGGAAGAGAGAAGAGAAGCAAGGATTTGAGAGGGGACAGGGGGGGTGACGTAAGTGGTCACGAGGTGTCACTCGTAACTACAGCAACAGATAAGAGGAGAGCGCACCCATAACTACAGTTTCCAACAGAGGTTAAAGGTTAAAGTCAGAGTCGTGTTAAGAGCAGTTTTGTTGGCTTTCATTCACTGTCTAGAAAGAACTTGTTGAGTGGAGAGAGGAGAAGGGAAGCGGAACAAAACAGAGCATAAAGAAGACAAGTGGACCCCATAACCGATGGCAGCCAAGTCAACCGTATGACTAGGCTTCGGCGAACAACCCCTGATATCTAACAACTCCTAGTGGTTCTCATCATCCTCTATTCTTTCTTCTTCTTTTCTCTTCTCTTTCTTTCTCTCGTCTTCTTCTTCGTAGTAATACAAGCTGCTCGCTTGCCTCTGTGATCGCTCGTTTCTCAGTTACTTGTAGCACACTGAACTTTACTCGTTCGCTCGCAATACGACTCAACAATTTGACGACCCTAATCCCCTATTGTCAGCTCCGAATTGCCTACTCGGTGTAATTCGAGTCACATTCTAGCTTCCTACCACTAGGATATTACCAATGTCCGAGACCGCCGAAATTGTGTATGACGCATGCAAGAAACGAGGACACGGCCATCCGGGGATGGGTGAGGGACTGCCGGGGACTGTGGGGGGCTACGGGGCGCAGCTGGGGACGGATATGACAGCACGAGTGATATCTTATGATGTGAAAAGAATTTGTTTTGAGGTGTATGATTTCGGTTTGGCTAGTACTGGAGGTCCAAGCGCTGGGACTACAGTCCCCTATAGTTCGTCTGGTCCTCAACTTCCCGGGCGTAGTCTGTCCTGGCACCCCCAAAAAGGAGGACTATGAGCCGTAGTCCGTCCAGTCCTCTCCCGAAGACGGACGGACTGGACGGTTGGGAACACTGCGTACAGACTTTCCCGCCACCGCTTTATCAGTGCATTCAAGCGTGACAAGTTCGGAGATCTGACAACTGCTGACCATGGGATTATTCACGATCGTGGTGCAGCCATACCTGGCGGGGATGCCATTGCCGATGCCTATCTCTATTCTATCATGGGCGGGTGGCGTCTGTTTTCCGGGCACTTTATGGATTTTTGCCAAAGACTGTGGCAAAGTTGTTAGAAATCAGCTAGTTCTGCTCGACATGCTATAGTTTCTTTTGTTATATGCAAGTGCGGAAGCATGGGAAATATGTTTCCGTTGATGGATGGGAAGGAGCATAGACTGTTAAAGGAACGCATGACGGAAAAGAAGATGGAGGAAGAACAAGAGTTGGGCATTGGATCAAAGGCGCAGGAGAGCAGGAGTCTTTGTGATGGATTTCATTTGTTTAGAGATTACACAGAATATTTCCTTATTTTGTTTGGAACACGGAGGAAGGAAAACGGAGATGTGTGGTGATCGATAGGAGGATCAGGGCTTGGTTTTATTTTTGATATATACTTCTGTCCTTACCACTAGATTAGCAAGCAAGAACGAAGAGAAGGCGTTGCGCGCTATCCATCCCAGCTGCCATTTCGGTGACGTATATTTGACCATTTTGAATAAAAGTTCAGTAAGTAATATTTATCATTGTTAATTTTATGCTATAGTATTTGTCCTAAGTTAATAAGGGCTTCCGGGGACTATAAATGTCTTAAATATCCATGTAAGTGTTCGAGCGTCTAACTATCGTAGGAAATAAACCCAAATGTTTCGTGGCACCGCGCCGGACTTACCCTTGTGCCCTATCATAGTACTGGTACAGTATCCGTGACAACCAAGACAGCTCTACGACCTAAGCAACTGCTAGACAGCTTGCAACCTGCACTGCCTAATATGGAAAAATGGCCATGAGGATGTGAGGAATCTTAAGCCTAGAATACTGCGCAAAGTGACCTGGTCCGACGACTGTTTCAAACCTCACCCACACGGGCTGTCCGTGCAGGGATTTGAACTCCGGGACCTTGATTCATCCGACATTATCAGTCCGGCCAGGAATACCGGACCTTCTCGTGCCAGTATCATAGTAATTCCCAAGGGTCAAAAGTTTCACGGAGCGGTAGATACCGCCGCACGCTAGAGTGTTTCCCCCAAAAAATCATCAGTCCTACCAAGCCCCCCTTTTTACTTCTAAACTTTCCCTACCTGTAGACCAACTTACTTCCTTGATCTCATCTGAGAACGTTTCTTTCTCGCTTGTGACGGTTTCCTTTTGTGCTCGCGTCCGGTGATACTTTTAGCAGCACTCGGCGGAGTAGAGATATCCTGTTACAGTGTTCTGGGGCTTGGGGGTCTCCTGTGGAAGTCACCAAGAGACCATAGATCGTCACTCGCTTCCGAGCTTGCTCATATTGCGGAAGCAACTTGGGACATCCGTGTGCGGGTAAGCGATACGCAGGGGGTCCTAAAACTGACCGATTCCCGGGCGCCGTGCGGTGGGGGCCTTACCCGCGCCCTTTCACCCGAGTGTGACCTCCGTGCTTACCGACGAACTTGGTGTATGATCTAGTACTGTGCATGGTGATATATAGGCTAGCACGACGTCCTTTTCAAATTTAGTGAAATATGCCACACTTGATAGGATGGGTTTACCAAGCTAGACTAACCAAACCAGACCGGGCGACCCCTGGCAAACCAACCCTTCTCGCCCCCCCTTCCGGCTCCTGGGTAGAAAAACTCTGGAGCAGTAGTGGTTCTCATAACCGGCACAACGCGATTCCCGCGCGCGATGTAATCGGTTGTGAGGGGTGTCATTAAAAACTGGGAAACTATTTCTGCTGATCCCATAAAATGATTTAAAGAGAGAAGGGCTGTTTCCTCCGGTTTTGATGACCTGCCTTTCCAGCCATGCCCCCAAGGACGCCAGTTTGTAATTAGGTATATAATCGCTCTGTGAAGGGGAGAAACTCTAGATGGGGAGTTCTTGCATGTCACGTAAAGTATTAGACCCTGTTTGGTTGTGCTAGGCCCATTCCGTTGCCACATACAAACAGCCATTCCCCTTCCATTCCACAATGGGAGAACGAAATAGGCGTTTGGCAACCGTAAAAGGCATCTGCCATTCCATTTCCAAACAGCCCTAACAAAACAGTTGCCATGTAGAAACATCATAAGCAAATATTTATACCAATAAAATAATTATCGTCCTGTAGAATAACTCGTTTATAATATAATATCAAAATACATCTTTGATTCTTATTTTTATTTCGGACAATTCGGTGAGTACTCCGGCAGATAATAGCAGTAGGAGAAGGAGTTGGATCTTCAAGCCAGAGCCGGAAGCCGCAGGTGGGGAGTAGGAGCCAGGAGCAGAAGTGGATTCAGGAAGGTTGTAGGTAGAGCGTCAAAGGTTTAATTTGAGAAGGATTAGATGCATTAGTAAAATTTCTTCATGAGGCCCTAAGGTGAATTTTTCTTAATGTGTTTGCCGGAAGCAAATGGTGCCAAATTGGCAATAACCTTTCCTACAGGTCCGACCGTTTCCCACTGGAACGGTCCTGAATGGGCCCAGCACAACCAAACAGGGCCTTAGTCATGGATTCTCCCAGTGTGGAGGTGGCTGAATGCCGCTCAAGCAGTGTCACACCACAAAGCACATCACCCCGCTTTCTTCATCTCTGTTCATAGAAAGTCTCCAAACTCTCGCAATACCACTACAAATATCCCTACCATTTCTACCTATAATAAGAACTTTATACAGAACACCATGGCTCAGACTCTCCATACACAGTCCGTCAAAATCGGCCACGGCAATTACCAGTCCGGCAACATAACCGGTAGTTTCAACACCACCCTCTATAAGTCTGACGGGGATGCGCAGATCATGCGCTGGCTCTCCCTACTAGAGCCAAGTAACAGACATCACGGCGTGCGTAACGACCGGTTCGCCGGTGTTGGGGATTGGCTTTTGCAAACAAGAGAGTTTCAGGAGTGGAGGGGGGGTGAGGGTGGAGCCGATAAGGCTGTCTTGTTTTGCTCCGGGGGTCCGGGAGTGGGGAAGACCTATATGAGGTAGGTGGCAGCATTCGTTGAAGCGGGCGACTAGGGCTGATGGCGAGGAATATTAGTTCGCTAGTGATCGACAGCCTATGCGATCAGGCGAGGAACGAAGATATCACCGTTGCATGCCTTTACTGCGACTTCCTTGCTCAGCAAGAGCAGACCCTCACAGGCATGATGGGAGCTATTCTTAAACAGCTAGTCGGCAAGGGTGGCATCCCGATCTACCTACGCGAAGCGTTCCAACAAGGGAAACAGGAGATTGGTGGCAGGGCACTGCTATTTGCAGATTTGATACGGATGTTGAAGATGACTATTGCTTCATTGCCCCAGGTTTTCATCTGCATCGATGCGCTCGATGAATTCTTACCGAAGGATGTCCCAGTGCTTCTTGAATCGCTTAGGGATATCGTTCGGGAGTCGCTTAACACGAAGATATTCCTCACCGGGAGGCCCCATGTTAAGGAAGATATCCAAAGATATTTCCCGCGGGTAGTTTTGATACCCATCAATCCGAAGACAGGTGATATCAGGAATTATCTGGAGATGAGGTTAGACAGGGACGCCGAGCCGGAGGCAATGAGCGATGGTTTGCGGGCGGATATCATTAGGATTATGATAGAAAGGACATCTAATATGTGCGTAGGAACGTTTGGCGTCCCTAATCTGTCGTTGATGTATGCTTACCAGCGATTGTGTAGATTCCTCCTTGTTGCGCTAAACATCGATGCTGTTCTGGGCGAGGTCACGATTCGCCAGCGGAGAAAGAAACTTGAAGAGATGGTAGAAGGCAATGGACTGAGCGACGCCTACACGGCAACTCTAACCCGAGTGAAGGGGCAGAAGGGAAATAAATCAGTACTCGGGGTAAAGGTCCTGATGTGGGTGTCGTATTCGGAACGGCCGTTACGAGCCCAGGAGCTCTGTCATGCCTTAGGGGTGGAGATAGGATCCTCAGACCTGGAGCTGGAAAATATTCCTGCATTACGGACACTCACAGCATCCTGTCTTGGCCTTGTCACTATCGAAGCTTCTTCATCTACGGTTCGACTAGTACACTTCACTCTGCAGGAGCATCTCTTAAGCAATCCGGCCCTGTTCCATAACCCCCATTCGACAATTGCCGAGATTTGCTTGACATACCTGAATTATGGATCCGTCTGTGACTTTTCTCCAACTCTAACCATTGCCCCCTTATTGATGCCCCTTCTAGAATATGCTTCTTGTTACTGGGGCGAGCACGCAAGAATGGGGATGACGGAAAACGCCAAAACTCTTGCGCTGAGGCTTCTTGATACATTTGACGGGCATATATCTGCGCAGTTACTGTTATTGCGCTACAAGAACGGAAAAACTTCGGGCCCATCTTTTTCCCAGGCGGAAGGACCTGTGGGATTTACAGGACTCCACGGAGTATCATTTCTCGGGATAGTGGAAATAATAGCTTGTGTATTAGATATGAAGAAGTGGGATCTCAATCAAAGAGATTGCATGGGGTGTACGGCTCTCACATGGGCAGCAATAAGAGGGCACGAGGGGGTTGTAAAGATCCTGTTGGAACGGGAGGACATCAGTCCAGACCAGGTAGACACTGAATCTGGCCGAACGCCGCTCTTGTGGGCAGCTACAAACGGGCATGAGGGGGTAGTAAGGATACTTTTGGAACGGGAGGACGTCAATCCCAACCAAGCAGACATCGATGGCCGAACCCCAGTCTGGTGGGCGGTTGAGCGTGGGAATGCGGGGGCAGTAAAGATACTTTTGGAACGGGAGGACGTCAATCCCAACCGGGTAGACACAAAATTCGGCTGTACACCACTCTTGTGGGCGATTAAGGAGGGGCATGAGGGGATAGTAAAGATACTTTTGGAACGGGATGACGTCAATCCCAACGAGGCAGACATCGATGGCCGAGCCCCACTCTGGCGGGCGGCTGAGCATGGGCATGCGGGGATAGTAGAGAAAATTTTGGAACGGGAGGACGTCAATCCCAACCCTGTACACACAGGTGGCAGAACCCCACTCTTGCGGGCGGCTATGATGGGGCACGAGGGGGCAGTAAGGATATTTTTGGAACGGGAGGACATGAATCCCAACCAGGCAGACACCGATGGCCGAACCCCACTCTGGTGGGCGGCTGAGCGTGGGCATGCGGGGGTAGTAAAGATACTTTTGGAACGGGAGGACGTCAATCCCAACCAGGCAGACACTGATGGTCGAACGCCACTCTCGTTGCCGGCTAGGAACGGATATAAGGGAGTAGTAAGGATCCTTTTAGAACGGGAGGACGTCAATCCCAACCAGGTAGACACTGATGGCCGAGGACCACTCTCGTTGGCTGCCAAAAACGGGCATGAGGGGGTAGTATGGATACTTTTAGGACGGGAGGACGTCAATCCCAACCAAGTAGACACCGGATATGCCCAAACGCCACTCTCGTTGGCTGCCGAGAATGGGCATGAGTGGGTAGTAAGGATACTTTTAGAACGGGAGGACGCCAATCCCAACCAGGTAGACACCAAATTCGGCCGTACACCACTCTTGTGGGCGATTAAGGAGGGGCATGAGGGGGTAGTAAAGGTACTTTTGGAACGGAAGGACGTCAATCCCAACCAGGCAGACTCTTGTGGCCAAACGCCCCTCTTGTGGGCGGCCGACAAGTGGCATGGGGTAGTAAAGGCGCTTCTAGAACGGGGGGATGTTAACCCCAACCAGGCAGACACCAAATTCGGCTGGACGCCACTCTTGTGGGCAGCTATGATGGGGCATGAGAGGGTCGTAAAGATACTTTTGGAACGGGAGGACGTCAATCCCAACCAGGTAGACACAGGTGGCCGAACGCCACTCTTGTGGGCGGCTATGAAGGGGCACGAGGGGGTAGTAGGGATACTTTTGCAACGGGAGGACGTCAACCCCAACCAAGCAGGCACCAAATACGGCCGAACGCCACTCTTGTGGGCGACTAAGGAGGGGCATGAGAGGGTAGTAAAAATACTTTTGGAGCGAGAGGACGTCAACCCAAACCAGGCAGACCCCCATGGCCTAACACCACTCTGGTGGGCAGTGCTAAGCAGGCGCGAGGCGACAGTAAAGATGCTTTTGGAACGAGATGGCATCAATCCCAACCAGGCAGACACCGAATACGGCCGAACGCCACTCTCGTGGGCGGCTGGGCATGGGCATGTCGCTGTAGTCAAGATCCTTTTAGAACGGCAAGACGTCAGCACCACCGCACTAGATCACGAGGGTCAAACCCCGCTATCGCTGGCCCTCTCCCGGGGATATAATGATGTTGCGAGGATCTTACGTGACAATTCCAATTCCTGCACAACACATCTTGGTGTCTAGGCATCCTTCCCGCCGCTCTCTAGGTATGGCCACCAGTATCCGGTAGATATGCCATCCGGAAATTAGATCCCAATAGCGACTTCACAAACCTTAACGCCCAAGCCTCCACCCCCATCCTCTCGCCCCGATAACCAGGAAGGGGTATCGAGCCTCAAGGACCCCGTTCCCAGGCCCTTACATAATAGCGACCTCTCTCCTCAGCCAAATGCACCCTACTACCTCCACCCTCATTTGTGTCGCCCCTACAGCTCTTAGCCCCTCCAAGTAAGACCGACACCCATCCAGCACTGCCCGGTCAGTCCTCCCCCTTGCACTCAACCGGTGTTTCCTCATCGCCTCCTGCCCATGTTTGTCTCTCCTCTTTCTCGTTTATGCCCCCCCTCCGTTGTTCCCTCACAGATTTCCACCCCATATATAATTTTCGCATGTAGAATTGGTATTCGCGAGGCCTTCGTCGATTTAGATGTATCATAACTAGCATTTTTTAACCAGCCTGATTTCTGGTTTAACCGGCTACGTTTCTTTCTTCTTTTCTTCTTTTCTTCTTTTCTTTCCCCCTTCTTTTTCTCTCTCCCCACTCCCCTCAAGTTCCAGTTAGACATTGTCCATAAATCATACCGGTCTTCGCCTTATTTAATCCTCAAGTTAATACCATAGTTGTCTTATGCTGTGTATACATAACCGATCACAGGTAAATACAGTATATGCCATAGATGTCAAAGCTCATCTCGGAGAAGCCTTTCTCATTCGCAAACAGCTGGTTTATCTCCTTCCACCAACTTCTCCCAATACTACCAGGTGACCACGACCCGCCCATTTTACACAACATCCTACCACTGTTCGAGGCCTCCCGTGTAAGAAAAGGAGGGGTGTTGTTCTTGATAAGACCTATAAGAGCGCATAGGGCTTAAATACATGATGAAGACCTGCTCCATGCCTCCAATAGGACCTCTTTTGGTCGTAACCTACGATGAGCCCATCCGCGTCTCCGATGCCATCTACCTAGGATCCCAAATTCGTTATATAAACCCTAACTCTTGACTACTGCACATTACTAGTACCGGTATGTTGCATTTAATACCGGCGAAAAGCCCATGTGGATATCAACAGGACACCGACTGTGTGTGATGTGGCCTACAACCTAGGAAAACAATGTAGAATAAAGTGTCAAGCAAAAAACCCCCCCCCTTCCTACCAATCTCTGCTTCTACAATGAATCAAGTGAAAAACAGGCCATCTCCTTCAACGCGATCACTAGCTCTCACTCACCCCCGGTAGTTGATAGCCGGAACCAGCGATCAGAGGAAACCGCCTTATGCTTGTTACGAGATGCCAATTGCGTAAAGACAGGCCATAGCACAAGGCATGAAGTAAGTCAAAGAGGAAAAGCCAGCAGATTCTTCGGATTTTTATCTTGTCTTTCCTTCATATCTATGGTACAACAAAGGACTTACTTATATAGAAAATACAAAGATCCTCCCTGAACCTGCGCACCTGCGGAAATACTCCCGGAGGTGAACATAGATCAATGGAGTTTTGGTGCCCATTGCAGCTTTTATCCTGATTCATCCTCCATTGTGCTCTCGGGTCATTCCCGGCCGTGTATTCGGATGCTCGTATATGGTATACTAAATGAGGTGACTTACTGTAGGTCGTCTGGAAGGTCTTACACGGCTCCTGGGTTCAGGTATAGCAGTGGTGTTAGTGAAAGGAGGTTCGTGTGAGTAACACCCCGGTGGTAAACCCTCTTGCACATCACGTCGTCCGCTAGATGTTTTGCTTTAGCTATCTACCCCCCCCACCGGCCACCCTTGGTAGCGCGAGCAGTCCTCAGCGAACCTGGAAGTACTACCACGCTCGGGCAGTACAATTTCCTTCCTGAGGGTGTTGGTGCCTAGCTGGGAGGGTCCTGTAGGCATCCCTCTCCACTTTTTTCACCTTTCCCGAGGCAGTGGGGTAACATGAAAGGTTCATGATGACGGGGGATGTATATCGCAGCTTGAGACGATAGGGATAAACGTATTTCTCGACGAAAAGGTTGAAGAACTTGAACGTCAGGGAGTAGGTCGCCCTGGGAAGTGTCCGGTCCAGTGCCCGCATCTCTGCTGTATCGGGGATACGAGGGTAAATAAGTAAAGAGATGAGCAACCATGTCAATTAACCTACGCAATCTGCGAGCGTCGGTGAGCGGGGGATTAGAGAATGGGAGCCAGGACAGCGGGGAGGTGGGCTATGGACCCGCAACCTCTTTAAACAAATATTCTCTTCAAGGGAAACAGTAGGTATTCCCACAAACTGGTAATCAGCACTTTACGAGAATTGTACAATTTTAATTACGCCCTGCTCACGCTCGCGGATAGGAAAAGGAAGAGATAATATCGGTTCTACATTAGTTTGTACGCGTGTGAGGACCGGTACATAACATGTTCCCACCTCACCACACCCTACTCCTCTCTGCTAAACCCAAAAAGGGGGAGGGAACCCCTCCACAATCGGTGAGCTAGTTGAGAGGGACAAAAGGGATCGAATGAAGAGGAAGAAAGAAAATCATAAAATCGGCAATTTGTTAATACAAAAAATACCGCCGCCCCGCATCTCCCCCGCTGCCCCTTGGCAAGCCCGTAGTCGCGCTCCTGCCTCTGAAAAGCACTGTCTCACCTTACAGGCCCCCGCGCCCGACCCGAAGAATGCCGTCCCTGGATTTTGCAACCCTGGAAAGACTGCTAGAGGCTGTCCAGTGCCATCAGGGGCTCTTGGTAGTCTACGCACCGCGCCCCTGGCCCTTCGGAACACTAGGTCGGCCGGGTTCGAGAATTCGTCGCCTAGCTCGACCCATTATGAGGCTTGGTCTCAAAGAAATAAGTTGGTGACTGGGTGTCCTGTGTTCTCGGGTGCAAGAGTTGCTTCCCCACATGTAGAAACATTGATGCAGATCAGCCCGCTTTCCCCGACCCACAAGAAATTCACAAGGAAATTTTACCATATCATACCAAATCAATAGGCAGAATACCAGCACGGCGGTGAAGGTATGGAGGAAGAGCTTCGTAGGGCATATCCAAAGACGGACAACCTTCCCAGTATGATACTTCTAAACCTAGGTTACGCAATCAGAAAACCTATGCCCACGCCTTCCGTGGCATTTGCAGATGCACTTGGAAGGGCCCTCACCAAGAGATTTCTTGAGTTGGGGTTTCAGAGTCAACACACTGGCTCTGCCGGTAATTCCACGTTACCCTCGGCCTCTGATTTCCCTCTATGGGGGTTCATGTATCGTCCCGCCGTGGTGGAAAAATTGACAATTGGCCGGACACTTCCTCTAGAAACACTTCCGGAGGTGGCAAATTCATGAAGAAACTAGTGCAGGACAAGTTCGACAAGGCTGTTTCAAGAAGCACAGCTCGGTGAAGGTCCGATTCCATCCATTTCAATTCCAGCCCCGATAGAGCAGGGAATATGTGGCCAGGAGTATCCCACACCCAGAGGGCGAGTATAGCCTTCCTCCGTCCTCCAATGGCAGATACACCAACTGGTTGATTACGTCTTAGAGCTAAGATTTATCTCTTGTTCGCTTCTCTATTTGTTATCATAATGTTAATAATTATTACTATTGCTGTTGTCCCTGTTATCTCTTGGGCGGTGTGAAACCCTAAAGTTCAGTGCGGGCCAGATCAAGCAGCTAACAACCATGATTGGTGACGCGGTTGCATTTCTCAGTCTTTTAATACTCAAAGAACTCAGCACTCGGGGTATGATTTGAGGCTTCATGACGATCGGCAAACGCCACCGGGTAACTTTAATGTACGTTACAGTATGGTCCTGTATCGTATCGTGGGTAGCTTTACAGTACCTTCCCCTCTATAATACCTTAAAAGTAGCTGAGTGACGAGTGATGACGATGACGGCCTCACGAAATTGAAATTTCTCTGGGGGCGTCCCGTTGAGTAATCTGATAACGCGACTAGATGCCGGAATGCCAAGCCCGTCTAGTATATCTAGTTTCATCGCGTGTTTATCCTACAGTACTAGTACCGGTAGCTGTGCTCAGGTA
>Ga0307510_10004675_pt1 | contig 16166 bp, 16 predicted proteins | sample 12_EM_MG_FD_207224 | JGI IMG/M metagenome (GOLD analysis project Ga0307510, IMG submission 207224) | Populus trichocarpa ectomycorrhiza microbial communities from riparian zone in the Pacific Northwest, United States - 12_EM | ecosystem: Host-associated > Plants > Roots > Unclassified | place...
CCTATCAGGCCTGATAGGCTTTTGTAGGCCGATCGAATTCGGCCTATATTGGCCTAGGCTGTCTTCCGGAGCGGCCTGCCTTAGCCCGGCCTACGGCCTCTAGGCCGGCCTACCATCGGCCTGGCCCGTTGGGAACACTGGCTCCGGCCGGGCAACACCAGTAACTAAGCAACCCCCCCCCCCTCCATAGCCTCTGCTCTGCCGCTTCTTCTGCATTTTACTAGCTTTAATACCCTGCGCTTTATCCACCTCGTAGACTAGAAAAATAAAAATCTGTTGAGAGGTATCGGGAGTTAATGAGTGGAAGCTTATAGTTTCACGAGTTCAAGTAGAGAGCCGTTTTTAGAGTAAGCGAACAACTTGTATTGCTAGTTGAACAACGAGAAGAATATTGAGAGGGAAAAGAATCAATAGAAGAGAGAGAGGAGGAAGAGAGAAGATGGGCGCAGATTGTGAAAGGGGACTGGGGGTGACGCATGTGGTCACGAGGTATCACTCGTAACCACCGCAACCGAGAAGATGAGAACTCCCCCATGACCTGAGTTTTCAACAAAATCTAAAACTCAAGGATAGACAAGTAACGTTCCGTCCTCTTCTTGTCCACGGTACGAATGTCACATCGGGCTCCTTCCCAGCATAAGTTTCCCAAATACTCCTGTGGGCCCTACAAGCCTTGGCGGGTTTATAGTCCAAGGCTTGCAGGCAGTGTTCCCAATCGTCCGGGGGCCCGGCGGGGTCCAATGGGGGGGCTGCCCAAAACCCTGGACGGGACGGGGCGGCTATCCGTGGTCCGTCCGGCACGGTCAAAGTGCAGGGCGGCCATCCTCGGATCGGGCGGCCGGCCCTACGGGGTGAAACAGGGGCAGTCAGGGACGTTAGGAGACTGCCGGGGCCTGTGGAGGACGGCTGGGGATTCTACGGGAGGATATGGGACAGCACGAGTGATGTCTCATCATTTCTTATGATTCTTTCGGAGGCGCAGGATTTCAATTCGGGTTGGTACAGTACCGGAGGCCCAAGATATACGATAGGACTATAGCCCCTGCAGTCCGTCCGTTCGTCACCTTCCCTAGCGTAGTCTGTCCTAGCGCGCCCCAAAAGAAAGACTCTGAGCCGTAGTCCGTTCCGTCCTACCCCAGCGACAGAAGCTGCTAGCTAGGAACACTGCTGGGGCACAGCTCGGTCAAAGCTCTCATATTTTGTCCCCACCGCGCGCCTAATCTCTCCACAAATTTGCTGCACATAGCCCCAGGATACAGATCACCAGTGTGCTCAATAGTGGATCTTTTGTAAATAATTCCCCCGTACCTTGATCATTTCAATAAAATCAGCAACCTTGAATAGAGTTGTGGTAAGTATAAATTAGAATTAGCCTACCGATTTGCATTGCAGGAAAAAATGCACCAGTCCATTCGAGTTTCCGAGGATTTTGGCACTGAGAAGGTTGGCAGGTTTAGTGGTTGCAGCCTTCGATGATAAAGGTATAAGACTGCTGGGCAATTTTCGAACTGGAAGGGCACAATCCGTCCAACAAGCAGACCACTCAGCAACCCTCTTTTGGGAACCCAATTGTTGGTGTGCAAGAAAGCTAACTTAATACCAGAAGAAATGACCTAGAATCCAAATCTTTCAAGTAAAGATTGTATATCTGAATGCTTGACGGCATTAACACGTGTTATGTGGTTATCGTAATGACAAAGCGTTGTATATCGCAATAATCGCTTAAACCGTCTAGTAACTTCCAGCATGGAGGGGGACCGCAAATGGAGATTCCATTTGAAACTCCCGAAACACAGTGGGCAGCGGTTATCTTCCCAGTGTTCCCAAGCGTCCCGTTAGCTTTGTTGGCACCGGCAGGACTCCAGTCCCGGGAGTCCTAGGCGTGTCTCAAGCTATAGGACAAGAGCGTCCGTCCTTTGGTGAAGATTACCGTCAATTTGTTACAGGCAAGATGTGGTCGAAAACAGGGATTCGGAAAACATATGGTCAAAAATCAGTTCGTGCCACAAACACACTACCCGTATTTTCCGTCACTTTTGCAGCAAGTAAGAGTGTGACTGTAGGTGCCTACAGTCTGCTACGGATCGGTAACTCCCCAACGGTCCCTGCAATCCTCACCCGTTATCTGCCGTCCTCGCCAATACCCTAGAGGGCCCTCCGATTACCTGCAGGGCCTGTCCGTCACCCGGAGCTTTCCGGCAAATTGCACCTAAGGCACCTGCAGTCCCCGCCCGTCAATCCAGGGCACCCTTTCAGGCACTACCGTCCGTCTAGTCTAGACTAGGAGCGAGACAGACTGGACGCTTGGGGACACTGCTTGCAGGACGGGGTGGAAAGGACACCGGGGAGTAGAGTCCGTGTTTTGTGACGACGGTGGGGCTCTATAGTCGAAGCCAAAAAGGGTATTCCGATCGGGATCTGCAAGGCCCAGCCGTCATTCGCGGGGCCTTGCTATTATCAGTAGGCATTTCGGACTGAGCATCCATACGCCCCTGCCTCCCGTTGCATGTAGAGGTTAGGATGTATTGTGAATCCACGAGGTTCCATATCTCAGACACAGTTGAAACATGGAGGTGGATGGTAGAGAAGAAATTCATTTGAAAAAGGTTAGAGGACTGAGGAGTATGGTATCAGAACGGCGATAGTGCGTGAAGTCCAGGAGTTGGAAAAAGGAGGAATGTTTGGGATGGTTTGGGAATCGGTTCTAGGGAATTCCGGAGGTTAAGGAGGAATGATGTCTAGGAGTTGGGACAGATCAGTGTCGTAATATGATGATTGGGAAACCCAAGAGGGTGTAAAGACTCTCAAGAACTGCCGAAGATGAGGAAAATAGAGTGAGAGGATGAAATCAGAAAAGGGGAAGAAGGGAATAAGGGAATAAGGATTTTGAGATATTTCTGGAGGAGTTGTATTGGAGGGAAAAGCTGAGCGAAGACGGGAGAGGTAATGGCAATGTTAAGGATGAAGAGATGTTCTGTAAAGTCAAGTTCGTGCATATATAGGACACCTCCCGCGACATAGAAAGAGTAAGAACCCCAAGTCACTCTCTAGAAACACAACCTATTTTTTTTTTAGCGGACGGACTGCAGGAGGGGCTCCCCACCCGGCGAGAGTCCCAGGTCCGATTCCTACCTCGTCCTAATCAAAAGACGGACGAACTGGACGATTGAGAACACTGGTCATGCGCTGCTGAAACAGTTGTGGCAGTGGTGAGGATAATAAGAAAGGTTTTGGGAGATTTCGGGTAGATCGGGGCTAAAAGGGTTGTTTTTGTATTTAGCAAAGCTGTCGATAAGGTTCCGGAGCGCCCAGGGAAATTAAGGACACAAGCTCACTTGAGGTCATTGGCTCATGACTAGTCCTGTTGCAGCTCGGACATCTGTTACCAGATGCCATCAACTTTAGGCTCCCGAGAAACAACGCCTAGTGTTCCGAACTGTCCAGGTGACTGCTAAGAGTCCACAACTGGACTGGGTCCCATTCCGCCTTCTGACCAGGGTAGCAAGGTCCCAGGATGGCGGTTTTTAGTTTGGGCGGGGTCCCTACGGGTGGGGCAGTACTTTCGCATGCAGAGGCAGTACTGTAGACCATGGCGGGTGGGGGGTGGTGTGCGGGATGGCGGGGACTGTTGAAAACGGAGGTGTGAAGATTACGGTAGTGGTTGGACCAAAGGACTTCTGCGGAGCGAGGTCGAGTGGGTCAAGTGGAAAAGCGTAATTTGCCTTGAAGAGGTTAAGGGGCTGTATGGTGGCTGGGGGTAAGCAAGAGAAGGAAAGGGGGATGCGGGACGGCCGGGAGAGCAGGAGTGGTAGGGTACCTTTGGAAATAGAGGATTTGGGATTAAGCAAGTGATTGAATTAAAAGACTTCGGCGGGACGAAGTGAAGTGGTTGAGTGGACGGGAGCAATTTGTATTGAACCGGTAAGGAGTTGTAAGCCTGTTAGAGAAAGGTGAGGGGAAAAAGTGAAGGAGAGATAGGGCTAGGAGGATGAGGAGGGGCTGGAGGTGGGAAAGTGGGGAACCATTGAAAATGGTCGAGTGGACAATGGACATAATGATGGGACTAAATGATTTTATCGAGTGAAGGGGGGTGGTTAAGGTAAACCGGCGAAATTGGTATTTAAGCGGCTGAGTTGTAAGATAATTCGAGAAAAAAAAGGGCGGAAGGAAAATATTTATCGTAGGATATTTTTCGAGGTGAGCATATTCAGCGAGTGCATACTGGTAATGCTGCTTGCAAGTGGTGGCATTTCCAGTGGGCGGGTGGGGGGAACAGCCGGCTGACGTTCCGGGATTTTGCCTCCGCTTATCTCTGCTCTGAAATCCAGTCGGATAATAGAATGAATGACCTGGTCGGGAATATCGGAATCTAAGCTGTGGATATAGGCTACTCGAGGGCGAAGAGCTCAATCCCGGCAAACCTCTTCATCGCTGGAATGAAACCCCATGGGAAAAGGTCGGCTTCTCCCCTCCTAGGCCTAACTTGGCGGATTTTGCGGGAGCCAGCCACGGTCGGAGTCCCCTCTAACTTGGAAATATAGGAGTTTCAAGGCTACCCGAGCACTGTCGACTTCGGTGAGAAACACCTCGTGCTCGGGACAAATGTCCTTAGCTATGTACGAATTCTTAAAAATAGGCTATGTTGGTAGGGAGTGACTTGAGTCCTTGTTCTTTCTATGCCACCAGAGGTGTCCCATGTATACACAAACTTGACTTTACAGACAAACTCTTTATCCTCAACATCGCCCATAGTTTCTCCTATCACTGCTTCGCTTCTCCGTCCACACAATTCCTGAGAACTTTCCCGGAACTCTTATTCTCCTATTCTCTCTTTCCCGTTTCTTCCACTCACACCTCATCTTCCGCAATTCAATACAGTCCTGACATAATCACAGTATAACACCGGCCCCTTCCAGCTCCCAGCGAACCTTAATCGCTGACCTCCTGCATTCACTAATCCCAATTCCTAAATCATTCCAAACATCCCCCTTAGACAAACTGCTAGCCCATAATTTCCATGGACAAAACTAACCCCTAGCAATGAACACATCAATCTCCGGCCATGAAAGCAGCACTCCCCCCACCAACCCCAATATCATGCGAACCAAAAAAACAAATCAGGGGGGAAATCACCAAATATTGCTCACCCCATCACCCCCTCTCCCTATTAGTAAATGCCAGCACTTCTAGGTAGGAGCATGTATGTTAGATATTGTGGGATATATTCAGCGGGAGGGAGGATGCTTAGTCATGGAGCTCTCTTGTTTGTCATTGGTAGCGGGGCTCTTCCCCCTTCTCCACTACCTTTCTCCCTCTTTCACACACAATTCTTTTCTTTCCGGTAAACCTGATCAATCAAACTGGTCTTGCCACAACCCTTATTATTTTGCCTTTCTCATCTTCCTTTTTCCAATGTTTGATAAAGCCTGTTCTTTTACCCCCCGTACCTAATCAGAGGTTGTGTAAACGCTCCGCTCCGTCCTCGGCTTATTTGGTCCTGAGTGCCATGTATCATTTCCAACATAGCATATACAACAAAAATGGAAGCACCTAATTTCGATCTCTCCTTGTCTTTGTTTTCCTTTCCTTTCCTCTCTTTTCTCAAGGCATCTCGCAACTCCATAATCGCTACAACATAAATTGCTCATTCGCTTGAACCACTTCGCTTAACCAGATAGGTTCCTTTTATCCGCTCATTTCATTAATTCTCAACCGCGCTATATTCAATAGTGCCCTGTCTTCCGGAACCTTGCCCGGTGGAGTCCTTTCTCCTCCCGCTACCTACCAACTCTCTGGTACCTTTAGTGCAAATTACTCTTGTTCGTTTCAACCACTTGATTCACCCCACCGAAATCCGTTACTTTTATCACTACTCTATTCTCAATCCCTCTATTTTCAACAGTCCTTTCCAGCTCTCCCCCCACAGTCCCGAATCTTGCTACCCTTGTCACCCCCTCTCCTCTATTTGCTTTTCTCCAGCTATCATACAATTCCTTAACTGCTTCGGGCCGCATCAATGCTCCCAAGCGCCTAGCCCGCACCTCTTCGCGTCCAGACGGGGCAGATGGCTGTACCTGAAAGGGCTCCTGCGACGGACGGGTATCTTGGCGTCCGTTCGGAATACTACCCGGGATGGGCGGACTCACCCCGCAGGTAACAGGTTAGCCCTGCAGGCAATTCACGGGACCTACAGGTAATTAGCCGTCCCAATAGGTATCTGGAAAGGACTGGAGATAACGGGTTAGGATTGCAGGTACCTTTCGAGAGCTACCCATCCAGAGAGAACTCTAGGGACCTACAGTCGCCCCCTTAGACTGTAGTCCTCCCCAAAGGATGGACGCTCTAGCCCTACAGCATGATATACACGACCTGGATGGCCGGGACCGGAGTTCTAACTGTGTCCACCGGGCTGACGGGAGCCTTGGGAACACCAGGCTAAACTACTCTCCTCCGCTTGAACCTCTTCACCCCACCCCGCTGAAATCCTTCAGCCCGATCACTACTCCCACCTTCAACTTCCAAATTTCAACAGCCCCCCGTCGTACCGCCTCCTCAGGTTCCCACCATCAGTGTTCCCAGCAGTCGAGTCCGTCCATCTTCGGGGCGGGTATGGGGCCTACTACAGCTCATAGTCTGTCGTTTTGGGGGTGCTAAGACGGACCATGCCCGAGAAAGTGAGAACCGGACGGACTGTATGGGACTAGAATCCTAGTGGTTGGGCCCTCAGGGCTAGCAAAGTTGAAAACATACATCCAAATTGTGGCGCCAGTGGTTTTTAAGGCCGTTTATGCGAAGGCCATCGTTGAACAGCCCAAGGGTGGGGAAGAGAGTCGGGTTCAAACAATACTGGGCACCCGGGAGAGATATCAGCAGTTTGGTTGTGAGAATCCGGAGCAAGTAGATGTGTTGGCCGAGGCGGTAAGTTTTTCTCTTTTATTATTTTATTCTTCCCAAATTCTACAGTATCTATGCAAGACTAGTTCAATTAACTGGAGAATTAGTGGCCGGGGGTGATGGGGGCTCGCAACACAGCAGCTCAGCTCATGGTGTGTGCGGAGACGATTTCATTGCCGTCCTGCCTCATTGTGAGGATCGTCTGCGGGAGATTTTGGACAGATCGTTCCAGTTTCTCTGGAGTATTTCCCCTGGAGACTGGCACCTTTCCACTCCCGATCAAAATTCTCTTTCCTTTCTCCAGTAAAACTTACCTTAATGTGTTTATACGGTGGCTAACGTATGGAGGATAGCTTCCGGACCCCATCTCCCGCCCCCCCTCACCATCCCCAACCCATCTCCCTTCGGGCATGCGTTTTCCATTTTTCGCCACCTTAAGTCCGTTCTCCCCCTGCCCCTGGAGAAGGCGGGGATCCGCTGTGGTCGAGTAGAGTCTATTTGTTCAGGTTGCTGCCTGTTCCCGTCAATACTTTTTCACCTCTCCTTTGTCCCTTTTGTTCTGCTCCGTCTTTCTTGCTTTTTTCTCTCTTTTATATGTCGTTTTCTATTTTTCTGTGCTGGATGGTGTGGCGTATGAAATTGTGTTTATAGCTACAGCACTCTAGACATAGATAGTTTTTTTATTAGCCCGTAAATAGGTAGTTAGTATGGTGGACGAGATGGGCTAGCTTGGGAATACGTGATATGAACAGGGGGGAGAAAGGTTTATAAGCGGCTGCAGGTAGATACATGGGCAGAGGAGCGGCCATGTACCTTGAAGAGCAGACAACAACGGAGGAAAACGACAACCTCAGGGAAAGAGGTATTTTCGGGACGCAATCATGACCTTTCTTTCTTTCTTTATCGGGAACTTCGTGATTCTATTTACTTCGTTCTACTTCCGGCTGCGTGAGCGGTGATTGCCCCTCCGGTGGTATTGTTTGCTTTCTTTTTGTTTCTTTTCCGTTTCTGATATCATTTCCACCGAGGGAAGCGATTCTACCGCTATCGACACCCTTATCTCTTGCGGCCCGGAATCGACATTTCAGTGGCTGTAAGTGTGTTCTTTTTTTGTACCATTAGCTAGACTGGTGGTATTGAGTACATTGTTTGTACCAGTTTTTGACAAAATTCTAGGTCGAAATACCGCTATCAACAGAGAAGCTTGTGCCTAGCAAGACTAAAGGATATCAAAACGAGAACATATAATCCGGTGACTTGAACTTCTAGAAATTGCGGGCTGAGGAGAGTCATTTAAATAACAAGAGTCAATGCCAACTATTCTTTCGGATTCCTTAACACTATCACACCATTTCCTTGCCTTCTCACACCATTGCCTTACCCCTTCTAGCCTCATTTCTTCCCCACTTTAGCGACTCATCAGCTCCTCATCTCGCATAGTGCATGCGCGCGTGACTCCTGCAAACCCTCCGATATCCTTCTAGTATGCTCTAAGCGATTGGTAACAGCGGGGTGGTAGGAGCGATGTCCGATGGGCGGCGGGGGGAGTGCGTGCCGGCGACTAACAACAGCTTTCATAGTATTAGAGTATACCTCCACCCAGGTCGAGTCGACGGAGGGACAATACTCACCTTACCGAGGGGTTTGTTTACCCAGTCTCAAGAAGTCGATAATGGGTTTACAGCGGGCAACCATACTATGACTGAGCGTGTCCTACGCAGAAGGGGGGGCGAGCGGGATAACCATAAGGGTTCCATCTTTTGTTCTTACACAACATCCCTCACCTCCGGCAAAGCGGTAAAACGTTCTCTACCGTCCGCGTGGGTTACCGGAGCTGATGCATCAACTACAGCAGCGACTCAGGGTGGACACCCAAGCTAGCGACCTGAATCTCTCCTCGAGAGATGTCGAAGGCTATCCCTTGCAACTGGCTACTGATGCTTCATGCGTACCAGTTATGCCTGTTCACACTTTGTTCAAGAAGAGTACTGCAGGAGCGGTAGTGTTTGCTACAGTAATACTGCCGGGTAGAACAGTTTTGCAGAATCATCACTTTTTTGAGTTCTGCACTTGCTGCGCTCCTCTCCCCCAGCCACACCTGCAATACTACGGTTGAGAATCACATGACTGCCGTAGCGAGACTAGTGAACAAACTCGGAAATATGATCCCGGGGTTTGGCTGGACTTCTTCCGCCCTGATACCCCCCCCCCCCCCCTGCCGAGTGGTCTTGCCCCAGGGTGTGACGCCAGATATTATCTAAGAGATACAGGCGAAAAGAACGGGAAAGGCTGAGGAAGCAGTATCCAGGCGCACCGGTTGAAGGATTATCCTTTCGGATATGAGAGAGTGTGAGAATGCAACTACTAGTATCAGTAAGCAAGATTACAGCACTGGGAGAGACAGAGGATTTTTAGGAAGGTTGGGAGGACCGGTTGTCATGGGGGCCAATCTTCTAGGGTCAGTTTTGCAACTAGTCTTATGAAGAAGAGGAAGATGAAATGGATGGGAGACAGGCTACTGGCCATAGCGCTGTTTGAGGTGTTTATTATGGGACTTGGTGGGGTAATGAGTGGTTGGGAATGGAATCACATCGGTTGCGCGTGGGATGGCAAATCGGTTACGGTTGTTTCTCGGCTTGACTGTCTCGTTGACTTAGCTGACGTCCGTGGGATAATTTCTCTCGCCTGCTTAAATTAAATGCTTTTGTTTTTTTTGCCTGGTTCGAAAGTTTTATGAAGGTGTTCTCTTCGTGAGGTACCACTCACTCCCAGGGATACCCATCAGGATTCTAGCACACTGCGCCGTGCCGGCCGCGACACATTATTACTTAAGAGAACATCCAACTAGAAATAGATGACAGGTTCTAATCTGGCATTGGTCTCCTGTCCATAACTTTGGGAAAGCGTAGAATCCGAGACTCCGCCGCTTTCAATAGTCTGCAGTTTGTAGGGGCGAGAACTTGGTTCGTATTGAGTCGAGCAACACATTTACAACTGGGGGAATAGTATAATACAAATAGGCAAGGGGTCCGAGGTTCTGGGGCGGTTGTAGAGCCGTGTCGGGGGTTGAAGTTAGCTCTAGATAGATCTGCTGCGGTAATAGATCACCTGGGTATTCGCTTGAGAGTGGTTCCCGACAAGCGCGGCACAGTGTTTATGTTGAATCCATAAGCGCAATAGATAAAATTTGCAGTGCATGTGTAAGAGAACCCCGGTCCTCGAAGCTACGGGCTGTGCCGTCTACTGCAATGGTGCTTCAGAAGGGGTTACCATTCTCATAAGCTTCGGCCTTGACTTCGTGAAATTTAGGAGTTCCCTTCTCGCTTGCACTCCGCAATGGGTGGAAGGGGATATGTGAGGGCTTGTGCCGACCACCAGGAAATGCAACTGCAGGACAGTCTTCCCTCTGCCGAGAAATTCATTTAGATGGGTTAGAAGAATTTCCACTGTTGTCAAAGGAGCTCCGGATGGAATTCTCAGAGGAGCTGAAGCGTGTTGTTGAGGGGTAGAGTAGGGTGAATGGACCAGAGAGTGGGGGCTTCATTAGGCCCCCTGCTCTCCCGGGTTCTGGAGAAGTAGGTGGAGGAAAAGGATATTTGGAAACATTTTTCACATGAGAACAGTACAGAGGGCAGTGACCCAATTAACAAAATTTTAATAATATAGTGTAACCGAATCACTAAGATTTGTAGAGTGATCGTCATAATTTAAGATGCTCGAGTACACGCGATGATTCGAGCATGATCAAGCAGTATCTATGATTGAGCGAATAGAGTGACGGCGCCCCCGTGCATAATTCAATCAAAGTTAGAGGTCAGAGGTCCTAAGCCTTGGCAGCCATGCCCGAGGCAACGCCTGAGAATAGCAACAAATACGCAACGACACAAACTTCTTGCTGTGGATTAATTCCATAAATTTTATCCTAGCTTCACCTATCCGGTATACAAGCTAGCAACAAAAATTCCAAATAGCTCCTGCCTATCCCACTGTGGAGAAGTTTTCTTCCCTCTCAAATATTCGCCAAGAGTTCCAACTTCCAACTTCCAACTTTCATTCTTGAGCGGGGCGCCGTCACTCTAATATATTGTAGAGCCACAACTACGAGTACTTCACTGCGAAACATATTTTTAGAGGTATTCACGCCTCGGTTGCCGGTGTTCACTAATTCTTTTGGTATCCACGGGGGCCATAATAACACGACCGGGGGTAGGTACCCAGCGTTGCAACGCATGTACGAGTACAAGTACCTCGACTCAAGACAATACGAAATGATAATAACAATATAGATAAAATAATAATAATAAAATCTATAGAAGTAAATAAGTGGCTCACCACCCACAAGTGTTTTTCTTCTCAGGCATGCTCCGGGCTAGAGTGCAGAAGAAATCACAGCTCAATAGCCTAGACTATTGATGTAGTGAGAGTTTCGTCGGTGATGAACTAGCTATGTGGAGTTGAGTAGGGGTACATCAGTTGCAAAGCTGGCTACCTACCCCCGGTCGCGTTATTATGACCCCGGTGGATATGTGTAACGCTACAGAATTCATCCAATCGTTTCCGCCCATCACAAACGCAAAATTATTATGTGTAGGAGTATGACGTGACATGGCCCCGCCCACCACGGACTTCAGCCTTGAGAGATCCTTCGAAAGACCTCCGCCTTTGCTCCACCACCTCTCCACCAGACTTTCTAAGGGCCAACATGAATCCGTCAACTCATCTCCAACCGATTACTACCCGCATAGGCAATAGTTTTAATGTGATAAATAGCTTCAATACCACATATGTGGACGAACATCCTCAGCTCCTCGAGTGGCTATCACCACTGGAGCCTCGCCTACGCCACCAGGATGTGCGCACCCGCCGGCTGGATGGTTTAGGGGATTGGTTTCTGCGAGCAGACGAATTTGTCAACTGGCGGAATGGCGAGGATGGCTCTAGCATGGCTACTCTCTTTTGCTCCGGTGCTCCGGGAGCTGGAAAGACATATCTCACGTAGGAGGACCCAGCGGTAATCCATGTACAAAGTATGGGTAAAATGCTAACTGACAGAACTAGTTCCCTAGTGATTGACGAGTTATGCGATAGAGCCGTGGATCAGAAAGTTTCGGTTGCCTGCTTTTACTGTGACTTTCAGAACCAAAGGATGCAAACTCCGGAAAACGTGTTGGGTGCCCTCGTCAAGCAAATCGTGCACGGGTTAGGGGCGATCCCTCCTGAGATCAACGCAGCGTATCGGAAAGCAAAGGGCCAGGTTGGAGGCCGGGGTCTCCGAGTTCCTGAGGCCCTATCGCTCCTAAAGTCCGCCCTTGCTTCGTTAGACCGGGCATTTATCTGTATTGATGCCTTGGATGAGCTCCTAGGAAGACATCTATCACACCTCCTACGCTCATTGCATGATATTTCCCTATTTTGTCCCGGGATCCGCTTTTTTTTTACCGGGCGGCCCCATATTCAGGTGGCAGTTGAAAGATACTTTTCCGGAAGTGCGCAGTTTCTCCAGGTGAAGCCAACAAGGGAAGATATCATGAGATATGTGGAGATGATGTTGGACGACGATCTCGAGCCTGAGGCAATGAATGCCGACCTTCGAGCCGAAATCAGGAACCGGGTCTCAGAAACCATTTCGGATGTGTATGTCGCTGCAATCTTCCACTTTAGGCTAAAGGTTTAGCTAAAGCACCTAGGTTTCTGCTGGTTTCTTTAAACATCGCGGCAATATTGGATGAGACGACGATCTACGACAGGCGTGAACAACTCAAAAGAGTGACCAGTGGCCAAGGTCTGGGTGACGCCTATAGTGTGACATTGGACAGAATTAAAGCGCAAGGAAGGGGCAAGTCAAGACTCGGGATGGCGGCTTTAATGTGGATATCTCGATCGGAGGGCCCAATGGGGGTGGATGAGTTATGCCATGCCTTAGGTGTGCAAATAGGCTCCACTGATCCTAACGCCAATGGTATCCCCTCGATACAGACAATTTTGACCTCCTGTCTTGGACTTGTTACAGTCGATAAGGGTGAATCGGCAGTCCGCTTAGTGCACTTCACCCTTCAAGAATACCTCAATAGCTGTTCCGAAGTCTTTCAGAATCCCTACGCGGTAATGGCCGAGGTTTGCTTGACATATCTTAACTTCAACTGCATTAGGAAGCTTCCGCCCACTCTGTACCCCGCCCGTGAAGAATACCCTTTTCTCAAATACGCTTCTAGCTACTGGGGACACTATGCAAAAGGTTCAACCACGGAAGGCGTGAAATCACTGGCACTTCAGCTCCTGGACAAGTTCGATAACCATGTATCGGCAATGCTTCTATTACGTCCTCATGTTGATGAACTGAGGCGGACTATAGCGGAGCATCCTAAGGGATTCACGGGGCTACACTGCGTGGCATATCTGGGTGTTGATGAAATCGCTGAAGCCTTACTGGATACGAGAGACTGGGATGTTGACAAAACTGATCTGGTAGGCCGTACACCGCTGATATGGGCCTCGGTGAATGTATGTGAAGGCATCATAATGCTTCTCTTGGAAAAAGCGGGGGCAGATGTCAACGCCGGAGACACTATGTATGGACAAACACCCCTTTCTTGGGCTGCGGAGTATGGTCAGGAGAGAGCGGCGAAGCTACTTCTAGGGCGGGATGAGGTCCGTCCTGAATTGCGAGGCGAGTATGGCCGAACACCGCTATCTTACGCGGCCGAACACGGGCGACAGGGGATAGTCCAACTACTTCTTGAACGGGAAGACGTTAATCCCGAATCACGAGATAATTCTGGCCGAACACCACTATCCCACGCAGCAGGAGGTTCAAGTCATGGGGTACCTGATCTGCTTCAGCTACTAGATAGGCTCAATTCCGGGTTGTGGAGCAGTGGTTCCCTAGCACCGCGACCCTTCTCGGACCCAGACTGGGGTTACGGGATGGGGATGACCCAGCTGGATCTACAACTCAAGATTAATCCCGCATTGCGCGAGGGGATACTAAAACTGCTCCTAGAACGGGGTAAGGTCAATCCCGAATCGCGAGACAATAATAACAGGACGCCACTCTACTGGGCTGTCTGGTCAGGCGAGAGGGGAATAGTGAAACTGCTTCTGGAACTAGATGAAGTCAACCCCGAATCGAGAGCTGGGGATGGCGAAACCAGGGTTCCGAATGGTCGGCGGAAGACTGGACTGGACTAGCTAGTCAGGTCGAAAGTCAAGTCTAGTCCAATGGTGGAAATTAGACCGACTGGACAGTCAGGATAATGGAAACCGACTTGACCAGGACTGGTCTGACCAGGCCTGCCAAGCAATAGGATATGCTATTTTTATCACAATATATTACGTTCAAATAAAGCTTTTCTTAATCAAACTTATTGTTTCCGTGAATTATATGGTGGAGATAGTGCCTCGATTAGATTAGGGGTGGCGAAAATAGGTTCGCGAGTATCCAACTATTTTTGGTTCACTAAGTGAGTGATATTACATGACCACATGCCACAATACCGGTATTGGATGCGACTTATCCATCAGGTAATCGTATTTCCACCGCATATTATCCTCTCCAGGATGTTCTATCAACATTTATTGAGAGGCTGTTGATTTATAACATGACAGGCGACTTTAAGATCCTCGTATACCTATACTTCTATTCTTACCGAGTGTTAGGCTGGGTGCCATTCAGACTCTCATGCGATCTTTTATAAAGACTGGTCTGGGACCAATCCAAACCGGACCGGACCACCCAAGTTAGTCGGGTCCAGTCATCGCCATCACGAGGACTGGCCAGCCTGGTCCTGCCTCCAAGACTTGACCAGTCGGACTATTCGGAACCCTGGGCGAAACACCACTCTCCTTGTCTATCCGGCAGGAAAAAGTAGAAATAGAGAAGCTCCTCCGAAAAAGACAAGAAGATAATCCCAACCCACGAAATAATTTTGGCCGGGCCACCACTCCCTCCGGGTCCTTGGCACCCTCTGTGGGGGGAGGAAGCTCCTTCAAGTTCCAGAGTTGGCGGAAGCTGTTTGGCGTCAGAGATGACGGACCAAGATAGATAATGCCTCTTCTGATTTCGTTTGTTCTATGGTTGAAAGAATTGATTGAGGGGTTTATGGTCATGTCTCTCCGTCATTATCATAGAGCTACGCGGGTAGATGGGGTCACCCATGGACAGGAACTGACCGGTATGGGAAGCGACGGAGTGATTGAGGTGGTTTCATAATTCTCACATATATTAATGTCATGTTTTGGTTAGTTAGTTTGATGACGAGTGAAGAAATTTACGAGTATATATGCCCTATAGTCTAGCCTTAGTCCAGTTCGAGAATCCGGCCTTTGCGCTATTTTCCAGTTATCCTGCGACTCCCGGAATAGGGAGAGGTCATCTGCTAATCGTCAGACAATTCCAACTGAAGGCCTCTCTTCCACACAGCCAGATACGGAGCGAGGACATCATGGAATTGCTTCTAGAACGGGAAGTTAATCCTGAATCGCAAGCTGGTTCTAATACCCCCCCCTTACACAGCTGCCCACTAGGGTGCGGAGGTAGTTGAGCTACTTATAGGAGTGACCCGTCGGGGTCTGCAACCCGAGACCTACTGTCCCTGGCCGTGCTTCCCCGGTGGTCACTCCGAGGGGCCTAGGTACCCGTCCGCCCCGGGCGTCCTTTCGGGCACCATGATACCATCTGTCCCGTCCGGACCCGAAGACCAACGGACTAAATTCTTGGGTTCACTGAACTCTCCTGGGCAACCCATATACCCGAGTTTAATGATGGGTTGTGGATGGCGCGTTTTGATATCAAGCCCACCTCGGTATCACAATGATTGGTCTCCATACCTCTCCACGAACCCAACACCCTCTATAACCAAAAATCGCCAATGTGGACACGCTCCTACAATGCATACAATCCCCCATGGGCCCCCCTCTACAAAGTGATCCTAGCAAAGCCCTCAAATAACCCCCAGACCCGAAGCTATGCCCTACCCCTCACTCCTCCCATCTGGTACTCCTGTAGCTATCCCCACCGTCAGCCCTCTTGAACCTTCACAGCCACTATTGTAGCTACGCCTTCTCTAGGATCCTGAGGACGAACTCAGCACCTCTCCCAGAATCAATGTAAAGGAAGCCCCCACTATTATCACTCTGCCCGCTGTGCTACCGTAAGAACTCGAATAATTGGACCTGGCGCTAAGACGTCCGAAATTCCCTCTCTTGGATAGGGGGTCGAGCGCACAGCGAAAACTGACCCTCTCAACCCGAGCTTAAGACAAAATAAAAAGAAA
>Ga0307510_10004676_pt1 | contig 16166 bp, 16 predicted proteins | sample 12_EM_MG_FD_207224 | JGI IMG/M metagenome (GOLD analysis project Ga0307510, IMG submission 207224) | Populus trichocarpa ectomycorrhiza microbial communities from riparian zone in the Pacific Northwest, United States - 12_EM | ecosystem: Host-associated > Plants > Roots > Unclassified | place...
AAACTCCCTTGCTTTTCTCAACAGACATCGGACATTGCGAAACCTTGCTTCCATTCATACCTGATAAACCCCTTGCATCTCTTCACGAAGCCCCTTCTCTCCCCTTGGTAGATCAAATAAGTAGCGATACCTCTCACTCCAATTCCCCATTGCTAATTCCTCACTAAACCACACCATGAAGTTCCTTTCAGCCCTCATCATAGCGACCTTTGCTAGCACGGCTTTCTCCTCCCATAAACATCAAACCCCCAAAAACCACCTCCATGCTCGCCATCCGGGTGTCCTCCCAGAGTAACAATAACACCCCCAAATTTCCCGACTAAAGCTAACATCTCCGTCTAGTAACAACGACCCTGCCTCTTCGGGCCTCGGCGAGCAACTAGAAGGTACCCCCGCCCCCTTCACCATCCCAAATGAATTACCAGACCTCCTCGCCGACTCCTGCCCGAAAAAAGACCTCGGCTTCTGCGGAAAGGACAGCTCCTGCTGCCCAATGAAGGGGACCTGTTGTCCAACGGGTGCTGGGTGCTGTCCGGAGGCCGGCTCCGGATGCTTCCCGGACAAGGACGGCAGGACACGGTGCTGCAACTTGACCATGGAGAAGCTCTGCTCAAGCAAGACCTGCATCCCGAAGAATACCGTGTGCTGCCGCGATGGCAATTACTGCGCCGCCGGAAGCTACTGCGTTAAGGGAGGCTGCTGTCGTGCTGGAAATATTTGCAAAGGGAAGACTGATGGTAAAGGTAGTGGGCCCGATCCTCGGGGTGTTATGCCGGCAAGATTGAGAGAACTATGAGGTGGGAGTGGTTGGGTGTAGCATCGTGGGTTCGGTAGGGGGTCTAATGTACGGGCTTGCTGGAGGAATATTGTTAGCGGAGGAGTAGCTGTTAGAAGGTATCTGTAATGGAGTAATTTTCCACGACCCCCGAAAAGATTTGGTAGACTGGGTGAGAGGACGGGGGAAGGAGCTGCAGGTCATGAATATTCTTGAAGAGTGCTGTGATGTTGATTCTTTTGTTTTCTCTCTTAGCGAGGTGAGGCCCAAATAGTTGTTGTTGATGGTGAAGAGATTGGCCAGAGGCAGCGCGTATTCTCCTTGAGCGAAGTCTTGGCACGCCAACAGCCACGCAGGGCAACTTTAAAGCCTCCCTGCCATTTTCGATTGCCCGAGCCATAGTACAGCCTCCGGTCGAAAAGATCGGGAATTGTGGAAATTAAAAGTCAGAAACACGGTTGCTCGATTGCCTCGAGCACACCGAACCCTCCAATCAAGACCCAGAGGCCCGATCACCGTTTCCCGATTTTTTCTACCGGGGGCTGTAGTATACTATCATACCTTATTCTATAGTCCTCAAAAATTGCCGAGATTTGTTTAGCATACCTCAATTTTTGGATGTATCAGGGAACTTCCAACACTTTGCTCGGCCCCCGCAACAATTGCTTTCTAGCATACGCTTCTGTTTACTTGGGCAGGCATACAAGAAGGGGGATGACAGAAAATATTAAAACACTTGCACTAAGGCTTCTCGCTAGATTTGGTGAGCATATAGCTCCCTGAGAGACACACATATCTTTAAAGGTAGCTACAGTACGGTTCCATAGGATTGAGAGGAGATAAATATATGACCTCTGCGACCTCTCTTGTGAAACCAGTAGAAAATTATGTTGAGTACACTTTGAATTCGCAACAAGTGCTCTTCGAACACGGTAATATACTCCCACGGAATCCAAAGAACCTTCATGGGGCTACTAAATCTACTCAACGGCCTTCCAGACCAGACATCTAAAGACAAAGAAAATATACCTTACCAAATCTACGATGGTTGATCTTAGTTTGAAATTCCCAACACCATGTCAAGGTGTCAACCACGCTGGGGCCCCACGAGCCATCCGCTGATTAGCCAACCCTCGTTGGATGGATGATAGCCATACCTTGGTAAAGCCTGTTTAGATATAACTCTTCCGTTCCGTTCTCCCATATGGGTGACCCTTTCCCTTCCGTTTCGGAGCGGAGGGAAGGTCATTTTCATAGCGGAAAAGGTCGCCCAAAGCAACTGTCCTATTTTTGGCAAACAAGCTCTTATAACATGGCCTAAAGTATCATTCCTGTCAGGCAACCTCAGTACGAGGCGTGCTACCGTGCTCTTAAGCAACAGTAAATACTGCTCGTGGGAGCCGGGACACTCCCGGCAGGCAGGGGCTCTGGCTGTCACCAGTCGGAAAGCTCCTCCGCAACAGTGATGCAAATTCCAAGGAGAGGCAAGAAGGGGTTTTTTGGGGGGGGGGGGGGGTGGTGGTATTTATGGAAGAACTAGGGGAGGTGCCAAGGAGTTTCTCGTGCTGGGGTTTTAAGGGTGATATGAGGTTTAGGGTTCATTAAAGAGTTTTGGTATTTTGAGTATCGTGTGATATATTTCTACAGAAATCTTGAAATTCCGCTTAGGAAATCTTATGAAAGTTTTTAGCATCTCTAAGGTATTATATATATCCGGGCTTTTGTCTAGAGTTTATGCAGAGCTATGGGCACATGAACTGGATAAGGTGTACTGTATCATAGTGTAAATTGGCCACACGAAAACCCTAATCTGAACAGGTATTTACCTTGCGGGGATTAGGGTCACGCTTTTCGCAACAGGAGGAGAATTGAGGGAAAAAATCTCACTTTTTTGCGCGGGTGCTATTACTTGAGCATATATAGGCCCAAATTAGAGAGCTGCATATCAAATTCGAATACGGTGGCTGCCGGGGCGCATTCAGCTATTTCTGATACGTAAAAATTGGCCTCGCGAGATCGAGCTCTTTGATCGGCCTAGTTGTGCGCGAGCCAATGAAACAGGCTCACCTGCCCGCACCTTTTACCCCTAATCATAGACCCGTTTCCGGCAATACCAGTTTGTATCTGGGAATACAGCTATTGGCGCCTGGCACATAGCCGCCCAACCAACGGAAAAGAACAATTCTCATTTCCAGAAACACAAGTCCGTTCTTCGGGCGCAGCTGGGCTGGCAATTTCCTAATACCGGTACCCTTCCCGGTACTACCAGCTCCCGGAAACGCTTCCCTCTCTGTCCACCACGTATTAAGACAAATAGGGTAAAAATTTATAGTATCCGAAGGATGGGTCCTGCTCTATCGCTCATAATAGGCAATGTTCTTGAGATGCAGGGAGAGATGCGAAAACTTTATGGACGTTGGTACACCGTACAACCGCATGGCATAGCGCGCCAACCGCGAGCACGTTCAAATAAGGTTTCCCCTGGTATTGTTCCAGAATCCCAACAAGACGCCATAGGCTGACTCCTTCAGGCTAGGACGACAGTACCGGGACTTGAGTCAGCCTTTCAGGGCCCTGATTTTGACGCAATTGTGGGTTTCTCCTCAGCCGTTTCTTATTTCAACATCAGGGTGTCTACCGGTCCTCGCTTGTAACAGTGGTGGCACACACCTGAGCCGCTAAACAGGGACGAGTTTTTCGTTAGTCATCCAAGTTGGGCGCCAATTTTTCCTCCTGCAAATATGGCATCATATCGACACCGTGATAGATATCTTCTAGCTCCTACTAGATTCTATAGGTATCATACGCCCAGTTGATCTATTGCTTGTGTAGGTCTGTTAGGACAAATTTGGTGAGCTTTCTAGCTCAGTGCACAGAGATAGGGCATGTGACTATTGAATATTTTGGTCGCACAGCTCAAAGAGAGGTCTTGGCACTTAAAGCTACTCTACAAGTACGATGCAGAACTGTTCTTTCGGCCTCATCTACGTTTTTGACCGCACGAACCACACACCCCCAACGAATTCTTTTCACATCATGAGACATCACTCTTGCAGTCCCAGGTCGTCCTTGAAGAAAATAAACAACAAACATAGTATGATACCATAATCGTGAGAACGTATATTCCGCATTTCCGCCTTATCCCCTCAAGATCGCGGACTAACAACTAATCTATATACACAACATTCCCAGCCTTCCGTACTCGCTCCATCATTCCATTCCTTACCATTCCACTCATTACATTTCTCAACTCCATTCCACCCGCCACATTCTAATTCCTGGTAGGGAGGAAGTTCGTCCCATTCCAATCCAAGGTTACCAGGAAGTATGATAGCCACTTCTCACAACAGTCCTTGTTGGTATAAGGTTTCTTTCTCCTCTCAAATGCTTCTTCTAAGTTTCTATATTATTCTCAAGCCGAGTACAACTTTTGTTTTCTTTACACTTTCTTTATTATTCCTTTTGTTCCCATATAAAGTTACTTTCTTTCAATGCCTTTGTTCTTTGTTGCGGAAGTTTGGTGGAAGTAGAAGCTTGGTGAAGCAGAACCAAACCACCACACTATATAGCTTGCTTATATCTTTATTATCATTCTTGTAGTAGTTGGCGGTAATCTATGATCTTGATTGTCAGCTATCATTACTTCTCAATGGAAACGATTGCGCGTTGCTACAGTCCTGTTGGAAATAGGAGTTGATGCATACGTATGCGTACGCACTAGCCAAAGGACGGGTAAGCTCTGAAAATGTTTTCACCCCACTTATTTTTCTTTCCTTCTCACCTTTCCTCGCAACATACCTTCCTTCCTGAACACAAATTTCCTCAAGTGTTTCCTTCCACTAAGTTGTCATCAATCAATCATGATTCTCATCTCCACCTAAGCGGTTTTCGTCCACTGCGTAAAATCCTCACCGTGGATCATTACCTCCACAACCAAGATTTTCAACACGTCCCCTGCCGTCCTCACCCTTTCCCGGCGTTCCTCAATAGTCCCCTGCCGTCCACCCCCCCTGCCCTGAACCAAAATGTCTCACCCTGTGGGGCCCGCTGTCCTGCCCAAAGACGGCCGTCCTTCACTCAGGCCACCCCGGACGGACTACAGATAGCCGTCCCGCCCCGTCCGGGGCTCTTGGCAGTCCCCCCGCTGGGCCCCGCCGCCCCCCCGGACGGTTGGGAACACTGGTGAGGAATTAGGAGAAGAGAATTTTGTGGGGAAGCACGAGAGACCGGCACTACCAATGATAGCTAGAACAGTTTGATGACTCAGCGAACCCCTCTTGTGAGTGCCTCGCTTCCTTTTCTTCCTTATTTTCCACAAAAACATCCCCTTCTCTTCTTTATTATCTAGAAACTCGGTCTTCGACCCCTATTTTCTCTTTTTATCTCCTCTGCCCCTTATTGCTATCCTTTACTTACATTTGTCACGTTCCTTCTCTTACAAGATGAACCGCTTCCTCCCAAGAACCCGTCAAATTGCACGTATCTATTTGACCAATCGCTCTTCCAGACAATGTGTGCCCCATCGGGGAATGAGTGACACCACCCAGACCCCCATAGCGGCTAAGAGTCGTGTTTTTGTGAGCAATCCCTTCCATCACTTTTATTTTACAAAATGGTTAATTGTGATAGTGGGACAGCATCTCGCAAGTTGACAGGAATGTTCTCGAATCCAGGAAGGTTTGTTTCCCATTCAAGTTGGTGATTGTTCTAGTTTGCCGTTGTCTTACAGATGTAATCAGTGTTCCCAACCGTCCAGTCCGTCCGTCTTTGGGTGAGGACGGGACGGACTACGGCTCATAGTCCGTCTTTTTGGGGGTGCTAGGACGGACTACGCCCCGGAAAGCGAGGGCCGGACGGACTATAGGGGACTATAGTCCTAGCGCTTGGACCTCCTGTACTAGCCAAGTTGAGATCATACACCTCCGAACGGATACTTTTCACCTCATAAGACATCACTCGTGCCCTCCCCGGGCGTCGCCTGCAGTCCCCCGCCGTCCCTCACCATTCCCGGTCCTCTCCGACAGTCCCCGGCCGTCCTCACCCATCCCCTGCCGTCCCCTGCCGTCCCCCGCCCCTGCCCTGAGCTAACATGTCTCACCCTGTAGGGCCCGCTGTCCTGCCCAAAGACGGCCGTCCTTCACTCAGGCCACCCCGGACGGTTGGGGACGCTGGATGTAATAGGAATTGGGTGGGCAACTTTTTGCTTTTGCTAAAGTTTGTTTCTAATTGATCCTCGTGCAAGTTGCTATTGTCTAACAGATATAACAGGAATTCGGAGGGCTGAAAACAAGGGTCGAAACCGGGTTCATTAAGATGGACTCGGAAGTGTCGAGCATCAAGACGAAGATTGGCTACCTGTTTTTGTTGCTTGGGGCCGGATGTACCGGAATTCTGGCTTCGGTTACTTTTCTTGTACAGGTAAGCGACTAGTGGACTGAAATTTTTACATGCTAAACAAATTGAGTACAGGGCGGGGCATATGTAATCGGCCGCACGATCCAGTTCTGTGAACCTGAGATCAGGAAGGCTTTGGCTGCCGTGGTAAGATCCATTCCGAGACTAAGTGAGACCTTTTTGCTTACCCATCATTAGGGCAATGGGGGGGATGGTGCAAAAGGTCAAAAATGATAAAAAAAAATAATAGAAAAAAACTTAGATGCTATACGAGGGGGTGGCTGTGAAAAGGAGCTTTGTGTTATTTGGCCCTGCTCCATGATTGTGCCCTGAATAAATGTTGAATTGAGCACAAGTTTAAAAAATCATGGGCGCAATTGCAGTGATACGTAGACAAGTGCGAGAAAACCGGTTCACTAAACCTCTCTTTCCTTTTGAATTAGCTACAAACTTGTTTCTACCGTCTTCTGACATTAATATTGCTATAGGCGGAAGTGGAGATCCACGGTTGGGGGTGGTGACGAGAATTTAGTATCTATCTTGAATAAGGCAGTTCGCATTGCTACTCCTGCCCAGTCGCCTCCACCGTCTCCCCGCAGTGTTGGAGGAAATTGAAGGAGCGGGCGGAGTTATCCAGCAAACAATAATTTTCCCTTCTCATCCTTCCTCATCTGATTTAAATAAGAGGTTTGCCCGAAATTGCTGCTCAGAGGAGAATGGTAACCCTGTTCCTAGAGCAGAGGGTAGTGGTGGGGTCCTGACAAGCATGAAGGAGGATGATGATTTATTTTCTGACAGGTCAAGGTCTACATTTCGCAATGGGACTTTTGTGGGATGGGTGGGTGGCGTTTCCAGGATTCCGGAGGGGATGGGATGTTGACGAAGAGATCGTGAAGGAGAGGAAGGCGGTCGAAGGAAGGGACTAGTGGTGGAACGAGAAGCTGCTAGAGTTTTACGTTTGTTCAACCTCTAATTCCTTGTCTATTTTTGATTTCCTGGTATCTGTTACTACTGCTAAAGGTTATATAAACCAATCTCGATGTGTGCCCCATACAACCGCCACTACCACCGCTCCCACCGAGTGGCCAACAGGTTTTGTTTGAAGATGAGGAGGGTAGGCGAAGTATCTGTAAATTTGTCAGGGAACCCCATGGAACTAATAAATCTATAGATAGTGAGGCTAATAGTTAGAGCGGGTGAGTAGCCATTCGACCCAGCTACTAGGAGAGTAGACGATGCCGGGTCCTTGATAAGGTGTTCTTGGAATATTTTTGGAAGGGTGGTTCCAGGCATAAGGCATGCGAATGGAGGCGGTGGGAGTGTTAACGAGGACGGATTGGAACGGTTGTCGGACTGTTGGGAGAGGGGCAGGGGGAGGGGGAGCCGCGGGCGCGGGGCTGGGAAGGAGTGAGAGAAAGAGTAAGAAAAGGAAAATGGAGAGTTCGAATCCGAGAAGAGGAGGTTACACAAACCATAGCATCTCCGCAGATGATTAGGGAAGTAACCTGCAGCGCCGTTCGATCTTGGTGCGAATGTTGAAATGGTTTCGGGTTTCTCGTGAGTTTTAACTCCCTTCCCTGGTATCGAGCCATGAACTAATTAGAACTTTTTTAATAGATGTGCTCAAGTTCGAGTACCTGACACGGCTCCACTCTTATTCTGGCTACCTTGCCCTTGTCCCCAGGATACTCAAGCAACAGGATATCGTTCAATCCGTAACCACCAAGACCAACAGCAAGGGCATGTCCTTCTTCAACTTTTGCAATCGCCACTCCTCCCACCCGAAGCCAAAATCTGAGCAGCCAACCTACGATACATGAATAACTCTTACCTAGACCGCTCACAGGATGAAGATTGCCCCTCAAAAATTCAGAAATTCCAGCGCAAGAAAAAGGAGCTCTACTCCCCGCTACTCCCACAGTCTAGGGTCTTACCATCCCACCCACCGGAAGCCACAACCGGCTCCTCCTGGCACAACCCTTTCACTGTAATAAAATTCATCCGACTAAAGCAAAAAATGGCCAAGAACAAGTCGTACCGTAGCCTCTCCCACGTCTAGTCCAAGTCCTCAACTACTATACCTTCCGCAAGCCGGTGAAGTATCCACGGACGGATTTGACCCTATATGCCCTCATGGTGTCCAAGGGGCAAGTGCCCTACTATGGCTGTAAGTGGCAGCAGTCCGATATGCATATCATCAACTCCGCTTGTCTAATCCAGAATTCTAGCATGAACGCCAAAGAACGAAAGGCGCGAGCCTGGGAAAAGATCATGGGAACCGTATCCCCCCAACCCCAGACTTGTAAACACCTTCCCCTTATAGAATCCCTGGGGAACGCTGATTTTTACCTGCGATCACCCTCAACCCTTATCACCACCGCTGGTTTCTCCAAAGCTGATATAGGGTCTCGAGTCCGATGCGGGCGTGGTCGTGTTACACCTATCATGCAAAGATTGCCGGTTCCAGGCCTTCGTTACCTGCTTCGGTGATTAGGGTTAGCTAGAGAAGCATCGGCCTTACGACCGCAATGGCTATGGGTGTGGCATATTATCCTACCCGGTAACTCAATCTCGCCTTCCAGCTCCCGGGAATATTGCTAATGGATGGATCGGGAAATTCCTGATTGGTATAAGGTATCTACGCGCATTCCATACCCGCGACTGTCACCCGGCCAGAGAGCATATCGCTAACCCTTCACCGCCGTCCAATCCTACCAACACTTCATATTATAAAGAAGCTCCTCCTGGCTTCTCCTAACATGGTAACTCTGGGGAGACTGTTTCTCTCGCCATAAGGCCTGTAGTGGAGCCCGTTGTCAAGGATAAAAGTACAGGATGGCAGAAGTCTTGAGTAAGATGAGCCCGGCAAAGATCTTGGGAAGAGCTGCGAGCTGTATTTCTAAGAGCGGGTTATCTCAATCAAGGTGTGAAGTTACAGGATTCATAATGATGGGGAGGCATGGGAGAGGGGAGGATTTGATAGAACTTTTAAGGCTAGGGATGTTGTGCGAATGTAGATACGTGGTGGTTTGGGTATGTTGGGTTGGAGGCGATGCTCTATCCTAGCCCCTAAATTTGGGCGTTATTATTTATGTATTTGCCTCACTCTATAGCACCTGATATAATAAAGGATCGTAACAGCTCAAATCCCCTAAAATTCTCATTCGGCAGTGTTATAGTTGTCTAGTATCGGGCGTGGCTGCTCACTTACTTCTTAATGTTCACCCTGGTTTGTGCTTTTCGCGGGATTTCGTCGCGGGATTCCTAATCTTTGAATCCCAACTCCCTCGAAACATCCACCTCCCTTCCATTCCGCATAAACAGCCCCTCCTTCGTTACTACAATCTCCACATTGCATCATCGTTGATCCGCAGTCTATCTTCCCACGGCTTCCAACAATTATGACAACATGTTCTTGTACGAGATATTCCCCGCAACTATCCCTCTCCCACCGTTCAATCATTTATTGTTATCTGCCCCCTAGCGACCAGCCATCCAAAATAACTAGGACTCGCTACAACCTCCTGTCAAAATGTAGCCTCAAATTTTCTCATGCTAGCTCTTAGCTCTACCCTGACCAAAGGCGCGATTTCGGGTGGAGGCTGGGAGGTGAAACTTGATCCACTTGGGACTTTGTGCTGAAGATCGAAACCGATAAAGCCCAAATGGACGTCGGATCCCGCGACGACGACGGTATCCTCACCGATAATGGTCCAAGCGGGCACTGGGGTGTTTCAAGTTGGTTCTCGAATCGCAGTACTAGTGAAGCCCGGTGACGAACCTGCGAGTTTGGAAGTCACACCGGAGAAGGGTACCGAGGGTGGTAGAAGTGCATCAGCGGGGAAGGGAAAAGTTGATGTTTCTGCAACAAATGCTACTTGGCCAAAGGGGGAGTTGCAGAATGGGGATGGATTGGCTTACCTGGGTAGAATTAATGAGACTTACCTGAATGAGCTTGAAGGACGGATTCACAAATTGGGGAAGTTGGACTTGACTAATATTAAAATTGCATAACCGAAGAAGAGCGCGAAACGATCGGTGGAGAGGAAGCCAGCCATCAGCGAAGAGAATCAATTGAACATAGAGCTATCATTTGGAGAAGCCCTCAAGGCTCAGAGTAAACTCCAAAGTAATTCCCACCCTCCTTCCATCCTAACGCAAATAAATTTTGTGGTCAATATTGACAAGCTTCATAAGAGTTCTCAGCTTTCGCCTCCACCTCTCTCCGCCTTCGACCGCAAAGCGACCCCAAGAGCCAACCACTCGCTCCCGGGTGTCCCCCCTACCGACATCTGTGACGAACTCCTCGACCTCCCTTCCACGATCTCTCCTCAACCGGCTAGATTCTAACTGAAAATCAGCCCCTCATCCCCATCTCCCCTGCACTCTCCTGCTGCAAGTCTTAGACATCATAGTCATCCTAACTCCGCGGTTACCCACCACCACCCCTGCTGTCAAGTGAACGTAGGGTATTGCTGCCACGAGCCTGAATCTGGTTAATCTCACAGTCAAGCGTGCCGTAGAGGCAGAGCAGGGGAAGTTGTTAGGGATGGTCGGGAGCTCTTTTGGAGAAATATCCCTGTTGGTTGGTTCTGTAGATTAACCGGCAAACAAGAAGGATGGATACCATTTATTCATTTGCTTTTTTGGACTGGGGGGTGGGGTGGGGTTGAGTACACCCTTCTTACCTATGTTGGAGGTTATGGGTGATGGGTGTTAGGATTTCGAGTGCTAGTATGTCGGAGAAGTTGAAGGAAAGAGAGTGCCGTGTGACATTTTGTGATTATCAAATTCAGATTGTTTTTTGCAGTCATGGCCTTGCTGTATCGATCTTGGGCATAGCTCATTGTCGGTCACCAATTGCGCCTCTCCCTAACATGGTAAAAGTGGCTCCGGGGTGTTGAAAAAAAAGATAAATATGAGCAATTCGTGATCACTGTGGGAGCCACATCAGGAATTCTCATCAAATTATACATTCACGTATGATAGTAGATAATACAGGGATCAGTGTATACTCCCCACACCACCGGTGGGCCTGGAACTCCCCTCCTATGGGATGACTTATGTAGAGGAGGTTGGAGATTCAGTTTCAGCGTTTGAGATTCAACTAGCCACCCATTTAGAAAGATAATTATATCAGCAGTTTTTTTTTTCACAGACCCCAAAGCCATAACTATCGTTCACCAATGTGGAGCATCCGTTGCGGAGACAGGAGAACCAATCCATTCTGAGGGGAGCGCTGTCTTTTTTGGGTTTTCCGTTCCACCCGCGGGAACCAGAAAACTACATGGGATGCTACGTACCTGTTCAGTCCATACATGTATTGCGGGGTCAGCCGTGGTGGTTATTGGGATTTGCCCCTTAACTAAAGCGAGGTTTTTGCGGTTTGCTGTAGATTGGGGGGAAATGTAATAATGGCAATTGGAATGATCCATAGTATCATACTTGTGGAAGACTGTGCTCCAATAGCCCACCCAATATGGGGTAAGAAAGGGAAAGAAACCATCCCCATTTTCCCTTCCGCCCATGCACCGAAGGCTTCTTGGGGTGTCTATCGATCAAGGAGCTGACCTTCTTGGGAAATCATAGGCTCTCGTAACATGCACGATTGTCTTAGCCGCTCCAGCTCCTCTTGTGTTCTAGCGGGCTCTACCGGCTGGAGCGGGAGGTGATAGCAACACCCGTGATGGCATTAGCTGCTTTTTTTTAACAACATTTGGTTTTCCTAAAAAAACCACAACTAACGTCGCACCCCGCTACCCCTGATCCTCAACAATCCGGATACCTTGCTGTCCAGTATAAACTCCTGAGAGTCCTAAATTCCTCTGTACCAAATCTCGCCCCGGACCACCTACTGAGCCCGATAGGTTCCAGACTTTGGCCGTCCGGGTAGCTTGGTGAGGATGTCCCTGAAAAGTGGTAAGAACCCTGCTTGCAGTATAAACTCCCATACATGCGATTATCCTAGCGGCAGTCTCTCTCCTTACTTTTTTTCACCAATTGCCGTTTGGGTTGTTCCGTCGGAGGGAGATAAGCTAAAGATCAATAACTCCCCAATAGCATGCCTCCAGATAATCGGGAACTATTTGACCCGGAACCTCCGGGCAAACTACTGCCAGGTATTGACCTCTAGCACCGGCCTCAGGGTCAGAGAGATTCGGGGAGAACCTGGGATCCTGAGCTTGGTATTCAAGGGCTCCGTCATAGGGGAGGGTAAATTCCATTCGCACCTATCATACAATCTAGATTAGTTCTGCATGGCTAACAAGCAGGCCAAGCCCGGGACTAGCTTGCGCTCTTGCGCAAACTCACCTAGTTACTGGCGTTCTCTACAGCTCGGGAGAGACTTCGGCACCCGGACTCTTCGAACAGAAGTGCCACTGGATATTACTCTTTTTTGAGGAATGGCCAGAGCTTGACATAAACGGCAATGTGTTGAGTCTTTGGAAAGATATTACAGTGAGAGCTCTTTCTCCGGATGCTGAGTTGACACGCAATCATCAATGACTCCACTTGCCCCTCTGATAGTGCTCAAAAACAAAAGCCGCCCGAGAACGATCGGTGATTTCCTCGAACCTGGGGGTTGAGCTTTCTACAGGAGCGGCTTCCTCTACCTGCTTAAACGCTTGTTGTGTACCTAAGAAAATTTCAAAGAGGAAATCTGACAGTTACCCCGCCACAAGAATACGTCTTCCGCTACTCCTCTCCGAATGTTACTGCGGAACTGAATGAGTTGTTCTCCCATTCGCTAGCAAGCAATCTCTCTTTTCTAAACAAACCATGGAAGAACCATACCCTTTTTTCTCACTGACGCCACACCACACAGTGGAAGAACTGGTCGGAAAGCCTCCCCAAGATGGACTGCCGGCAAAGAGGCCAAGCACAGTGGTATTATATCTTGATGTACGGATCTCCTGGAACATACACACTAGAGAGAACGAGTAGAGGGTGTTGCGGTGTCGGCCGACATTGTTGATTGTGTATTTGGGGAGACTGTTTCCAAAGAGAACTATTAAGACAGGATTAGGAAACCGTTGCCTTTGTAAGGCAAGCAAGGCTTGCAGGGGTGTTATTTAATTGTGTCCGAGGTTTGGTAGGAGGGGAATCAGTCTATGCAGCTCCGGGTAGAAATTCGGGAGATGAGACGAAGGAAGAAGACTGGTGATGGAACAGGGAGGAACTCCGGTACGCTTTAACGCTATTATAATTCCTGGTGGAGGTCACTCGGCCCCATGGCTAGGGTGGAGTGGGGGGCAATACCGGGAATGGACGATTAAATTGAGTTGATCCTTGAAGAGATTGCTGATTGGCCCAGAGAGAGTCGTTTTGTTCGGATTACTAGAAAAATCTTGGGGCTGTTTGCGATGGGAAGAGAGTGTTGATTTACTACTTATGAATATACTCCTTCTCACATGAAAAGCTGTGGCTACTTGTGGAAGGGAGAGGAACACGGTTACAGCAGCGGAAGAAAATTCCACTTGTTACTGATCCTCTTTGTCACCAGGACGGCTTCATTTGGGACTGTCGCCTACAAAGTAGCATGAGCCAAGCTGGGTTCCCATGTCGTCCGGCTTCTAGCAAGATTCTCTAAGCTAGGTTTAGAGGGGGAAGTCGATATTTTTCAAACTATCGTCTAGTGTACGATCAACTGTAGCACGGAACAGGATCACAACATTGGACTCAAGTGGCTACACCACTCGCCTACCGCGCGCCGGTACTCGAGAACCTTCCGATCAAAGCCCTAAACATGGATTCCTTGGTGCCATAACCGTTGCTCCGTAACAGGGGCACAGTACTTATGTGATAGGGAGGTTGAGTGCACTCACCTCGGGACCGGAATACTATTGGGTTGTTCGTACTCGCGGATTGGTGGTATTTCGTATTCATGAAATTATTGAACACCACAAGACTTAGGTGACACACTCTCTCTATATCCCGAAGTTCAATTCCTAAAATCCTTCCCGTACTCGCAAGCTCATCACCTAGCTCCGCTAGTGCAGCGATTCGAGAAGAAACTTGAACCGCCCCAGTGCACGCTCAGACCATTATCCCTGTGAGGATACCGCGGTCGCGGGCTAGACTTCCATTTGAGCTTTATCGGTTTCTACCGGAGGTGTCTCCTTTCTCCAGCTTTCATCTGGTGCTTGGGCCTTCGGTCATGGTAGGGCTTAGAGCTAGCATGAGATAATTTGAGGCTAGATTTGGACAGGCGGTTGTCATTGGGCTTGGTTATTTTGGCTGGTTGGCTGGTAGCGGGCAGATAATGATTGTAGGTTGAGCTGTGGGAGAGCGATAGTCGCTGGGAATATCTCGCACAAGAACATGTTGTCGTAATTGTTGTAAGCCTTGGGAGGATAGACTGCGGAGCAAGAATGATGCAATGTGGAGATTGTAGTAACGGAGGAGGGGCTGATTATGTGGAATGGAAGGGACTCGGAGGTGGATGTTTCGAGGAAGTTGGGATTGAAATATTAGGAATCGCGCGACGAAATCCTGCGAAAAGCACAAACCAAGATGAACATTAAGATGTAAGAGAGTAACTACATCCGATACTATACAACGATAACACTGCCGAATGACAATTTTAGGGGATTTGAGCTGTTACGATCTCTTATTATATCAGGTGCTATAGAGTGAGGCAAATACATAAATAATAACGCCCAAATTTAGGGCGCTAGGATAGAGCATCGCCTCCAACCCAAGAAACTCAAACCCCCACGTATCTATATTCGCACGGCATTCCTAACCTCGAAAATTCTATTCAATCCTTGCCTCTCCCGTGCCTCTCCATCATTATGAATCCTGTAAGTTCACATCCTTTTCACCTTCATTGAGATATCCCGCTCGTAGAAATACCGCTCACCGTTCTTCCGAAGCTCTTTGCCAGGCTCATCTTACTCAAGACCTTCTGGCACCCTGTACTTGTATCCTCGACAACAGGCTCCACTACAGGCCTTATGGCAGGAGAAATAGTTTCCTGGAGAGTTACCATGTTAGGGGAAGCCAGGCGAAGCTTCTTGATACGAAGTGTTGGTAAGGGTGGACGACGGTGAAGGGTTAGTGATATGCTCTCTACCCGGATGACAGTCGCAGGTATGGAATGCGCACAGATACCTTGTACTAATCAGGAATTTCCCTATACATCCATTAGCAATATTCCCGGGAGTGGGAAGGCGAGATTGGGTTACCGGGTAGGATAATATGCCACACCCACAGCCATTGCGGTCGTAAGGCAGATTCTTCCCTAGCTAACCCTAATAACCCAAGCAGGTATTGAAGGCCTGGAACCCGCAATGTTTGTATGATAGGTGTAACACGACCGCTCCGGCATCGAACTCAAGAGGCCATAACAGCTCCGGAGAAACCAGTGGTTGTGCTAAGTGTTGAGGGTGGTTGCGGTAAAAATGGGAAGCTCCTGCGTTAAGTGAGGCTGGTATCGCCCTGGAAACATTTGCAAAGGGAAGACTGATAGTAAAGGTAGCGGGCCCGATCCTCGGGGTGTTGCGCCGGCGAGATTGTGAGAAATATGAGGCGGGGGTCGTGAGTGTAGCACCACGGGTTCGGCAGGGGGTCCAATGCACAAGATCTTTGGAGGAATGCTGTTAGCGGAGGAGTGGCTTGTCAGAAGGTATCTGTAATGGAGTGAAAAGATTTGGTGGCCGAGGGAGATGGTGGGGAAAGGAGCCGCATGTCTTGAATACTCTTAAAGAGTGCTATGATGTTGATTATTTTGTTTTATTTCTCGGCTGGGTGAGGTCCAAATGGTTGCTGATGGGGAAGAAATTGCCCAGAGGCGGCACTTATTCTCTTTTGGAGTGTTTCGAGATGCTGATGTGGTTCGTGCAGTCGAAAATGTAGACGAGGCTGAATCAACAGTTCTGAGTTGAAGAGTAGCTTTGCGTGCCAAGACCTCCTCTCTGAGGGTTTGATCATTGGTGTGCGACCAAAATATTTAATAGTCACAGGCCCTATCTATGGGCCCTGGGGCCAAAAGGTT
>Ga0307510_10004678_pt1 | contig 16159 bp, 11 predicted proteins | sample 12_EM_MG_FD_207224 | JGI IMG/M metagenome (GOLD analysis project Ga0307510, IMG submission 207224) | Populus trichocarpa ectomycorrhiza microbial communities from riparian zone in the Pacific Northwest, United States - 12_EM | ecosystem: Host-associated > Plants > Roots > Unclassified | place...
CCGCCTGCGACCGCTTGAAAGAACCCGACCACTCAACCTCCCGCATCGCCGTCACGAATCCGGAGAACAACTTCCTCTACGCGTGCTTCAAGATGTTCGATCCCGCGCATGCTGAGTTCCAGCGGTCGCTCAGTGTGCTCGGGTGCCCGCCCGAGGGAAATGGAGTGCCGAGCATAAGCAATTGGCAGGTGCTTGCGACCACACTTATGAGAGAGATCGCTCATACTTCCGCCTTGATCAGGAGGATGGGCCCGCCGTATTTGTTTACGGATACTCAGCTCCAGGCTAAGATTGATAGGTTTGGGTGGATGGTGACACATGCTTATTTTCAGAAGAAGTGTAAGTATGCGATCCCCATCGGGAATGACCGGTGGGAGTACAAGAAGGATTTGGCCAATGTGGAGGAGGTTTTTCATCCTTAGGGTTAATGTTTCCCTTTGTTTTCATTGTATTATATGGTGGTACTCATAGCGTTTTGTTTTTTTCCTCCTTTTTTCATCGCATCGCGTTGCATATGGGTAGCATTTTTCTTTTCCAGCATTTACACCTTGAATTTTCATCACGATCTTTTTTTGTGCTTTCACTTTATGTCACCGTCAACGTCCACGCTCACTAGTTCGTTTGTACTTTACCCCCTTAGCACAAAAACTATGACAGAAAATGACCAATTTTTTTTATAAAAAAAACCCCATATCTCTGGAGATTGTAGTGGACTCACTCGTGGATAAGGTCTAGTAGTGATAAAGGTAGACATCTCACGGGTAGGAAAGATGCAAGAAAACGCAGTACCCTTAGAATCGTGGCGGGATACCAAGCATTTCCAGCTCTCTGGAGTGAACACCATCCCCAGTCTCGGGCATGCTACTTGATTGTTTTTGCGCCGATATACCGGCCACCAGCCGCTACGGTCCCGTGGTCCGTGGGGTTTAGTAGTGTGTGCTTCCTGTTCAACTCTGGCATAGTTTTCTGAACGAGAGGGTCCTTTTGTACTATGATGACCCAGTGGGGTGTGGGTAGCTTACGCACCAGCTACCCTAACCGCTCAACCCGTACCAGAAGAGATCAGAGTCCTCAACACAACACCCTGAATCCCGACCAACACAGCGGCTCTGTAGGAATGGGTATGATAATATTATTATTATGGAGGAATTAAGATTTCCAACACCATGGGACTAACTTTAGTGGCAGTGCCTAACCAGGCCAAACTTCTGTAATAGGCCCACATCGGCTAAATAATTACATAGCTACAGGAGGAAAGGTAAGTCTTAAAGAGAGCATGGAAGAATAATAGACTAGATGGTTGCCCCGTTTAGCTGCCCGCTAAGGACAGATATCTATCTTAAGGCCCTTTCCGGCAGGAACCAGCCGGAAGAACTGCGACAAAAGATGGAAATGGAATATATTTTGAAAAATGTAAATGGGGTTTTTCTGGGGGGATTGGTGTTCGGCAACACCATAAATTTATTAGAATCATAATAATAATAATATGTGATTAGTTAATATCTTCCACCTAACCTAGGTCTGGCTTGTGATATCCCCCCCAACCCCCAGCCAACCAACCAACCCTATGCCTTTTCATAATAATATTATGATATCATACTCTGTCTAGAGAAAAAAAAGGATTCCCCCCATAAGCATCCATTTACTGAACATGTTGGAAATACATTCAGCTTTACCCTGTTACCCTTTACCCTATGACGGTTGAGAAAAAATTGGAATTTTAAATTTTTGCAACATCTTTTTTTTAAAAATCCCAATTTTCATGGCCCGCCGAACGGAGCCCAATTTAGATATACGGTATTTAAATCATGAAAAAACTTATGATATCATAAAAGTGCAAAAATCCCCATTTTTCTGGCCCGCTGAGCAGGGCCTAACAACACCGGAAAACTCTCAAAACCCAGCAATCTCTAAAGAAACTCACTAAGCTGACAAATCCTGATCCCTATAGCCTATGCCATATTCTAACTCCGGTATGATATGCCCAATGGAACAGGGTATGGAAGGAACGCGGTGGGTCCAAATACCCGATACCTAATGCCCAATAGCAATGGGTACCGGCAAAGCCAAAAGCCAATATCCTATACCTGGCAGCATAAGATGTGAATACAACAATCCACTGGGAAGTGCTCAGCCACCACACACCTCGAAACCAAATGCTATGTAACCGTATATCTCCCAGCGACATAGCCAGATAGCCGCATAACCGCATAACCGCATAACCGCATAACCGCATGCGTATATAACCCCCCCCAACAAAAAATATCTCTGTCACCTCATATCAAGATAATTCTATAGAATTGTTGCCTTGGTAATACATTGAGCTATCTCATTTTCGATTGAAGCTGTCAGGAACGAACACTAACTAGTGGCGACTAAAGCCCCATGTGCCTGTACTGGATAGAGACATCGCGGCAGAAAAACATTGAGTACTTTCTTGCATTCCGGGCACTTACTGACCAGCTTAGCACCACCATTGGCGATGTGGGGCAATTAATATGCTACTATTAAGCGCACTTGGTTGTTAATATCCATGCTAAGTGTAGATCTAGCTAGCTACTGTAAGAACTTCAGCAAGAAACGAGGAGGATTGTAGAGAAGTGCTGACTAGATTCATGCTGTATCACTCGCGCAGAGGGAGGCCTGGAAATCACACTAGAGTCTCAAGTCTGCAAAGCTGAGCATTTTCTGAGAGTAATTGAAGCTTGCCTATTTGAAAATCCTCTTGCTTACCCCCCCGCGCGGGCTTGAGATAAAGTTATAAGGAACTACCCTGGGTAGGCTACCTACACTTGGAAGGTTGATAGTAAAGATGAGATAAAAAGAGGTCTCCTTCATTCTTCTCGTGCACTCGCATCCTCTGCAATTTTCCTACCCCATCATTGTAAGATCTGACTCCCCCGCTGTCTGCTATAGTCCCCATTCTTTTATACCCCCCCGGGTCTCCCCCCCCGAGACAACGCTAAGGTCTAGTACATTGACCGGGGAAGACACCGCCACCGAAAGGGGGTAAATGTAGACAGCTTCTTGGATGTGTGGTGAGTAGCGAAAATCCATACTTGCTGGGGGGTGTACGCTCCCACCATGTAGACCTCGTCATAAGTCTTTGCAATACCGAAGAGGTTTTAAGGAAGTATTAATTACGAGATGAATTAAGCTTCTCCTAGTTTGGGTTCTCAGTGCCCTCTTAAAGCGCTGTGGTGGCATTTCTCTGAGCTCGCTTCTACCTCTGCCATATTGCTTTCTAGAGAGAGAAAGACGAGAAAGAAGGTACGAATAGGTAGCGGAAGGGTCAGCGGGCTGACGACAGACCTTTGAAGACTGGTGTACCGTGGTGCCGGGGGCGGGGGGCTGGAAATAAATAAGGAATTTGCTTAAAATAGAGGTATCATACTCTTTCAACTCTTCGGCTGGGGTGGAGGAAGCGATATTCTTCATCCTACGGGTAAATTATTGCTTCTTCTGTACTTTGGAAGGCCGGTGTGCAAATAGAGATGTGGTTTAACCCAAGTACTATAAAAATTTTCTGTCTTATTCCCCTTCCATATCTCCTTTATGATTCCGTTCTCCAGCAAGAGATAATGGCTATCTTCAATCGATCCTTCTGAGGCCAATCTCGGGTGTGCAGGCTCAGGAAATCTAGTAATCGTCTCTTCTCCTGAGGAAGGTCTCTATCCCGCATTGCATTGTCAAAGTTCTATTTCCATTTTTCTCAATCTTGATCCATATTCTTTTCTAGGGTTCTAGGTCTGCAGCCGCTTCCGTAAAGTTCTCGTACCCTTCCTTAACCCCAAAAACAATTCCTATTAACAAAGCGGGAGCCTCCTCTCCTTTTTTAATTGCTCTCGGATATGTCTCTCGGGATATCGCGAACATTTATCACGACTTGCCTCCTACTGAATAATGGGAGGAAAAGACTAGTGGTGGGGAGGGGTATGGGAACTTTGTAGACGCGGGTGCAGCCTACTTGTTACTAAAGTCCGATTCCGCAATTAAGGAAACTACTATTTTGCTAGATTAGTAATTTACGAGTACCAATAACGGACAAAGTACCGGCAGGAGCCAGCCTTGCTGCTCGCATTACCTGAGCTGCGGACTCAGCGCAACCACTAGGAGACGATAGCACAATCCACGGGCTATAAAATAATACCCATTCCTTCTTGGCACGAGAGGAGTAGTGGTGAATCACTACGGCAAAAACCGAAATGATTGTGAATGGCACCAGGACGTCCAGAGTTTCCCCTTTGGGTTAGGGGTGAAAGGCGGAGAAGAATCTCTTTCCGCCCTTACCTGAGACAACAGGTTTTACCAGGAGAGGCAACTCCAGCGCCCTAGCGTGGTGCCTAATTATTTCGGGGCTTACGGTACTGTTGCCAAGGGTTTTATTTCCAGACCCTTCTCATTATTTCGATTCCCTCCACAGCCCGGGCCTTTTATCCTGCGGGACAGATTTCGGTGGGTTGGGCCTTGCCTAAGCCGCCATCGCTCGGAGGCTTATCACAGACTACTATATGCAAGAAGTTTCTCATAATATACTATGGGCTTTGAAACAAGGTGGCAGAGATGGTATAATAATCCCAGTAGTAGACCTCTGCAGTATTTGGAGCATTCGGGGACGCAGTTATGGGGGAATCACTCAGATGGAAGACACAGATGTGCGGACCAGTGTGGGCACAGTAGGGTATGAGCAGGTGTGTAGGGCTATACACGAAGAAGTTTCTCTTATCCAATAGCCGTTAGCTAGAAACCTCCATAAACACCCTACACCCCTGCATATCCGACCGTGCACACCCAGTATTCCCAACCGTCCAGGAGCCTGGCAGGGCCCCGCCGGGGGACCGCCAAGAGCCTTGGAAGGGACGGGACGGCTGCCCGTAGTCCGTCCGGGGCAGTCAAAGTGCAGGACGGCCTGGGACTGCACGAATAATGTCTCATGATGCGAGAATCGTTAGGTCGGAGGCGTACGATTTCAACTTAGGCTAGTACCGGAGGTCCAAGAGCTAGGACTATAGCTCCCTAAAGTCCGTCCGGCCCTCACCCTCACCGGCGTAGTCCGTCCTAGCACCCCTAAAAGACGGACTATAAGTAGTAGTCCGACCCGTCCTACCCCGAAGGCGGACGGACTGGACGGCTGGGAAGACTGTCTGCACCTCCGAGTAATTCTTTCACCTTTATCAATAAGAAAATTTCGTTGGCAGGCCTCCGGTAGGCGAACCACCGACAAGACCAGGTTACAACCACTGGAAAAATAAATGAAGAATATATCACAACTACCCAATCCAAGTATTGGCACCATTTCGCTAGTACAGGGTGCGAAGCGCGATAGCTACCATAACCGTTGGAAGAACTACACACACCGGGTCTGGTATATCGAGCGTTGAAAAGACTTCTACTAGGGAGAACTCGGTGGGAATGCAGGGAGGAGAGCCTGAAAAATATTGTCTAGGATATCCTCTATAGAACTCACATATCCCGGGAGTCCTAGGGGAGAGGGGCTGTGCCGAATACTGAGCTAGTGAGAACTGTAACACATCCTCTGGGCTGTATAAGGAGTGGGGCACTAGAAATTTTTCGCATGCTGTGGGCATTCGAACATGTGTAATGGATAAAAGACCCTTGAATATATGATCCCAGGGGACATGTTCCGACCTAAGTTAAAAGTAAAGCGTAAAGTTTAGGCGCATCGCAAACCTCAGTTTTATTCCCCTTCCGGACTCTTCTCCTTTTCTCAGGAGAAGTGCATTCAAATCCGGCAGTGCTCACCAGCTGCATGTGACAAGGCGCCGCGAGTCCCTCCTTCACAGCAATCACTTATCTAAGTGGATAGAAATCTCATAGCAGGTCTAGCTAACACGGAAAAATTCCCAATTACTGCTCCCCTTGTACCTGGAAGCCATAAGCAAAAGCAAATATGCGACGAAAGCCCCCCAATTATCTATATATCAGACAAGCCACCCTACTACTCCAATGCGCCAAACAAGACCCGGCTGCATCCAGGCATTCACTCCAATTTCAGAACACTCTCCTCCAACTCCCCTGGCTGTTCAAACGTCCTCCAGACATGGGCTGGTACCCCCCTAAACGCCCTCTCAAATCTCTCCTCCGAATTCAACTCCCTCTCCTTCTCTTCGTCAACCCCCTTCACAAGCCTAATCCAAATCCTCCCCACCCTCTCCAGAAACTCCTTATACAGCGTAGAATAAGCCTCCAAGTCCGTCTGCGTGCTATCCCCAATAAGCACCCACTTTCTCTGCGGCAGCCAGGTGAAAACCCTCCTTATCCGTTCCTCTTTATACCCCTGGGTTCCAACGGTCAGGGAAACTATAAATGACTGTAGCTCCATCCAGGACATTTCCCGGAGCATTAATTGCCCGCGGGGGTAGTGGGTGGATGTAAAGGTTTGCAGGAACGGGTAGAGGTTGTAAGGGCTTGCGGAGAGGTAGAACCAAACAGGCTTGTTGAGGTTCGATTGAAGGGTTTGGTAAAGCTCTGGCATGTCGGGCACGGGTTCAGGTGCGTCGATGAACGTATGTTTCAGGAGGGAGATACGGTTGCGGACTTCGGAGATTTTAATAGTGTCGTCTATATCTATATTTTTTTACACTTTTATATCAGTCATCGCGCCCACGCGGAGGAGGGCAGTGAAGTAAAATACTAACCAGAGATAACACCCCATCCAACCTCCTCCGCGAACGCCGTCCGCATTGTCGCCCTGCCCTCATCTAACACCGCAGAACTCTCAACAACTTGATCGTCGACATACCCTTCCCCCGGCAAGACATGCTCATTGACACTGATCCCATATTTTGCCGCCGGTCCCAATGCCAAAACTCCCGCCCCACCCTTCACCCCCCCTTCCCCGGCCTCCCCGCCAAACATAATTTCAACATACTTTCTCGCGAGAATCATGTTCAGAAACGGCTCAACCCGCTCGGTGATCCGGTGTTTCGCCTCCTGATCTCCAGCTAAATCCAACAAGTCCGCTATCTCGGCGACGACCTTGGCTGCATCGGACCCGGAATCCTCATCAAAGTAGGCAGCTACGAACTCGGCGCTCCATTTCCCGGGTTGGTGCGGTGTGGGAAATGCTGTGTTGTCGAAGAGCCATACTTCTTGGCCCTGTCTAACAGGGGTTGGAGATGCCACTCCTAGGCCTAGTTTTAAGCGGAGGTCGTTTAGGAGGGAGAGGCGCCAGGTCATCTTTAACGTCGTTTTTAGGACTGAGAAGGGCATTTTGGTAGTTGCTGCAGGATGTATATATCGTCAGTTAGTTAGGTCGTTGGGGCAGTCAGGTATCCTAGCTATAGTGAGTCTTCTGCCTAATAATATGTTGAATCCACTGTACCGTATTGTTTTGCCTGATATAATGAATAAGAACGGGGTAAACAGAAAGTGAGAGCAAGAATGTCCAACTACTTTGTTTAAATACGGGTGGATTTGAGTGCCCTGTAGCCTACCTATTTCGCGCCACCTGACAGAGGGTCCGTATTCCAGGGCAGGAATTCTTGGCAGGGTTGGTGCGATTGCAGCCCATTCTGACCAATTAGAATCGCTCCTTGTACTGCGTGAGTAGGATGACAGCTGCTGTAATCCCTGGGCGGAAGAGCACCCTGTGATCTGGGATTTCGTTGCCTTACTTGTACATGCAGGCCTACCGGTTATACTGGTAGCCAAGGAGTCACAATTAGCCGGCAGTGAGCACCATAGCGAGCGTTGCAACACATGTGCCTCAACTCAGGCACAGTCAGGGTATTCAAAGCTAAAAACAAGAATTCTCCGCAAAAGTAGGTGCAGAATCTCACATTAGAGTACTTTACAGAATTAGCCAATAGTTTTGACAGAAACTGAGTAACATATGTAAGAGGCTCATGAGAAAAGTCTTAGTATGATATGATACTCAGATACAAGTCAAGTATTCGAAATACTCAAAACAGCATCTACCTCTTGTCCACCAACCTCATATTCCCATCAACTGTCCACAACAGGCGAGGAGTAACACAACTTGGTGGTGGTAAAATGTTAAGAATATTTAGAGAAGTAACCCCTTGGTAAAAGGAATGTGGAAAAAAATTTGAAAAAAATTTGGTATGGTATTTGTGGTAGGTGCAGGCCATACCCGTGTTTTCCAAGTTATCCCTAGCTTACCCAGCTTCCACTATTTACTCTTACTTGTTACTAACCTCAAGACCTGGGTAACAGGTGTATTATATAGTAAAGCAAAGGAATGGTAAATAAGCTTCTTCTGGGTACGATATGCCAGTCTTATCCGAAACAAGAAAGTAAGCTAAGAATTTTCAGCGTTTTTAACTCTAAATAGCAGTATAAGTAATTTCAGCGTTTCATGATCAAACCACAAAAATGGTCATATAAAAGAATAAACCTCGCATACCCGACCAATCCCAGTCACACCTTTCACCCCCTCGAGCATGCTCCTAGCTAAATCATTAAAGAAATTGGTCCATTAACTGCTAATAACGTTGGATAGTATCTGAGATCGACTCCCTTAATGCCTAACCATGACGCTCCGAATTAAGAATAAGGGGATAAGTTTCTTCAAAAAGAGACTTCACCCTTGCCCAAGCACACCCAAGCACACTCTATAGGAACTACATTCCCGTAAAAACTACAAGTATAATGAATTCAGGCTATGACGTTGGATTTGCCTCTCTTAGTAAGGTCGTTCTTTTTCTTCTTTTTATTTGTCTCAGTGTCGGGCTGAAAGACAGATCTTTCACCATGTTTCCCCTCCCAATCCAAAGGAGGGGGTTCCAGACGCCTTAGCGTGAGGTCTAACTATTCTAGTTTTTAAGGCATACCTGAGTCTAATATTTTTGTTCCAGCGGGCCATAGTCCAGGGTGTCCGATGCCCGCCGAAGGGAGTGGCTCCGGTGGTAATGAGTTAATCATCTAGAGTTAAGTTGGGGTACTGGTATCGCACCTGGCTATAATGTTTGGCTAACCAGTTAGTCTCTAGTTCGACTCTGGGCGGAGGGACTTCTGTTTTGATATTATTTTCCCCCGCCCCTAATACACTACCGAATCCGGCATCTTTACCGTAGATATCTCGTCGGGCTTTCTGTTCGAGCTCATCAGGCACCTTTCTACTCTTATTATCATGCTTTGTGCGACGGGCGGTGAAGTCAAAGGAAAGACATGCAACGGCGATATTTTGTCCTCCGGCCCGACCGCACCAGCTGTCTATCGATAATGAGCCAACCTCACAGCTTGTCAGCACCCGCTCTTTTTCTTTCCTGCGTCAGGATTCATCCTAGTTATCTAATAAAAGGCTTTCCAACCCCTGGATCTCCATCGAAAAACAAAACTGCGGTATCGGGCCAACTTCCCCCACTACCCGCGTACCGGCTTCTAAATTCCTGGGTTTGTAAGAGCCATTCCCCACAATGACGGCTCGGCGGTCTTGAAATGTCGTGGGCTTAGGCTGGGCTCTAGTGGCGATAGCCAGGTAAAGACTTGGGACCGCTCATCGACAATATTATAGTTGGTCCACAGTTATTACAGGATTTAAGAATATTGAAGGAGCTGGTGTAGCCTAGCTTTGTGGTTCAGAAACTAGCTGAAGATACGGTAAGTGATTAAGTTGCTGGGTCGGAGAAATTCTGAGGGGCCGGAGAAACTCTGAGGGGCCGGAGAAGAAAGGCGGGGTCTTTTGTGAAGCCTCCTGGATAACTTGAGGCCATCCCATGGACCTCCCCTAAATTGGTGCGGACAACCCCTTCTTGTGCCTGCCGCATCGGTAACTTAACAAGAAATGCCACGCTTTTTAAGTGCTACCTAACAGTACTGTACTGTACAGCACAAACTCTGCATTGTGACGAACAAACACAGTAGAGAACCAGCGGTGCAACCGGCTAGCTTGGTATCCATCATATTAATACAATGGAGGCCACACTAGTGTTAAACCAGAAAGATGGTATATGGCGCATGGGTGTGCGGTGTGTTGTCTTTAATTGTGTTGCCCCAGAGATTTTTCTGATAAAACCTGGGGGGGGGGCTCTCTGGGGGCACTTCATGGGAGACACTTGCAGGGAACTCCTAGATAGGGCGGGAACTTCACCTAGCCATAGGAAAGGGAAGCTTTTCCTATGACAGCTTCTGGGACTAAGGGAAGCAGACGCGTACAATCGCTGCCCACTTCCGTTTTATGTCCACCGCCGCGGCGATGCTCTACTATTGGCCGTTCTCCAGTGCCTGTTCAGACGCTTCAGATCTGACCTCAGACAATAGCCGGGAGCCTCACACTTAATACTTCACCGCAATGAAGAAGCAGAGAGAGGAAAAATCATGGCTATGGTCAGAAACTCCGTATCCAATCATTGGACGATATCCCTGGAGCAATCCCATCGTGGCATATTAAGTTAGGGTACCGTATGCGGATGGGGCCGCCACCAGGTTTGATGGCCTGAGAGTACGGTTTTCCTGTATTGTGTGATGGCCGGTCAATTACGTGGGCTGACCACCACAAGCTGTATTTAGCTCTACGTTGAGTTCCTTTCTCTCTACATCATCACTTACATCGAACAACGAACACACTCATTAGTTCCCTATCACACCTCTTGGTCTGGGCCTTTCTCACGACGCTCGTGTTTGAAGTGGGAATCTTTTAGAGGCCGTGTTTAACTCTTGATTATTGGGCATAAAGAGGGTGTGCGGCCCGTCCATAGAGTGCGCATACCATTTCTTATATTTCAATAACCTCCCGCGGTTTGTCGGTATCACACCCGACTGTAACGTTCAATTTACCTGTTAGTCCCCAGATCGACTCTAGGCAAAAGGGCTTATTTTTGGATCTTTGAAATTCCCCGACACCGCCACTATGCCCTGTAGCCCAAGCACCGCCTCTTCTCCTCGTAGACATGAATGGCTTACCCGAATTATTCCCAGCAGCCATCCGCCCCATGGCATCTCAGGGATTGGAAGACCAATCAATAGAGTAGCCGTCAACAGGTCTGTGCATCCTAAACGTTGCCATGGGTTTGTTAGCACTCGCGGGGATGGTGGCGCCAGACTCTCTAGAGACTTATGATGCGGTGATAGATCCCATATGTACACATCGCCGGTGCCAGCCGTTGAATCGGCACGGTGGGCATGTGGAGAGGCACGGATATGGTTTGTCGTAGTGGGACATTGGAGGCAGCGAGATCCGAGGATCAGGTCCACCTCTGCGTCGGGGGTGTCGTCGTCTTCTTTCGCTATTCGATTGTTAGCTACGGATTGGAGAAGCGAGGGGGGGAACAGGTACGGGCAGTTGAAATTCATGCTATGCAGCATATGATACGCCGCCGGGCCGGGTTCTAGTATTTCATCTCTACTTAGAACCCTCTGCGAGGGCATATACACTTGTTGGCCTATTTCCATGCTATCCCTCTTCATCCACTCTCCCCACCATTCCGCGCACCGCCCTCTTGGTCGCCTTCACCACCCGCCTCAAGAACTTCTTCGTCTTCCTCGTATTCCTCTTCGTAATTATCTTCGAATTCGCCCACTTCCGGTGGGTATTTGGTATGATCGGCGGTTTCGTAGGAGCGATTTTTGAGGGCTACTATGCAGCGGAACCATACGGTCGGCGGGCCATTTGGACATTCTCATCTGTTGTGACTTGGTGCTTTTTTTTCGTTTAATTAGTTGGTGGGGAAGAATTGTAGGTATTTGGGGAGCGATTGACATCCATGATAATGCCAACTGTCTCGGTTGTCGTGCGATGAGGCTCGAATGTTTCTAGAAAAATGTTCTTGCGAAAGAGGAGCCGCGCCCGTTATCTTATCTTATCAGATCATCATCATCATGAGTGATCGTTGGTGAATACTTCGCTCTTGTTTATCGTCGTTTTTACAAACTTCGGGGAATCACAGTACAAGTAAACTCGCGTCGGTGGTATGTCGGCTCGGGGGGTACGTCGGGAACGCAGATACACAGGGGAAGTATGCTTCGCTACCCAGTAGAGACTCAAATGCTCAGAATGACGTTAAATGGTAATTCTAATTCCTACGCGCACTGTGTATGTCTCTTCCCGACATACCTCCCGACGAGTTTTAATGCCCAGTGAAACCCACGCCAGGGTTCGTGCTTAGTCTTGGCGGCTTGGCGTCACATGCCGTACAAACACAGCCACCAGGATCATTCCTGGGTTTTGATCTTAAAGTTACCCCTTTACACCAACGTTAAGGACGAGAGGCTCCCAACAACCGACGAAGGATATCAGTCCAACCTAAGGGATTCCGCTATTAAGCATACTGTGGCCGCCAAAGATTATCAAGTCGTTCAAAATAGCCAAGTCCGAGGGTGCGAAAGATGGATCACGATTCTATGGACCCCACAATGTTCTCCTAAATTCCTAATTTCCATTCGAACAGGATTTCATTGTTGCGCCACAATATAAGCATCTCCAGCAGTCTCGGTCTGCCGATTTCGCCACGGTTTTCATCGTCAGGACCTGTTTACCTATCGGCGGCCATACAGCGGCAGGGGGCAGTGGCGACTGTTAAGGAGAGCTAGACGGTTGGAGGGGTACGGGCAAGTACCGGTAGATGTTGCTTACCTACCGTGGCGTACTGTCTTGTGTCTGGTGGGATTTCCAAACGCACCTCCGAGGTAACGTCGCGTTTTTGACTGTCTAGTGACAAGAATTTAGGACGGCAGAAAATTAGGTAGACACTTTTGCACCGTTTATCGGGAATGATGCCACTCGCCATGCCGCCGTCTAGTTTTATCACCCAAATTTTAGAACTAGACATTTAGGTACACGGGCCCTTAGTCGCGATGAGCACCCAGCTTTTTTTTCATGGAAATCATGCCTTCGAATCATTTCCAGCAAATCTCTACTTGCAAGGATGCAGACAAGCAAATGCGTGAGAGAATCAAAACCGACACCGCTCACGTGATGCACCGGAATATCGACGTTCCTGTTGGATGAGGTGGACGTGGTGATGAGAGAAAGATCTTGTTCTTTCCCAGGTGCGCGTATGCTAACTAAATAGGACTAGCAAACATGTGTGCCAGCCATTGGTTTACCCTCAGCGCCGTCATGCGCTCTCCATAACACAACCAGGGTGGTTGCCCGTACCCTACAACACTCAACAGTTCCGTGGGCCAACACCAAACTAGCAAGTGTATATAATTACTAGTTTTTGTTTCTTAGGGCAAGCTTATGAGTATCCTTTTGATAGTATCTAATTTGCCAGGTACTAGAGAATAGAGCTCGAGAGATCAGGAGTTGTTTTTATTAAGGATCGTATGACGGGAGGATTGTCAGTGGGGTTTGATTGTCGTGCGTGGGGCGAATGGGAAAAGAGGTTTACTCCGGAATTCATCTGTTATCTTCTGTGGGTAGAGGATATCTTACTATCGAATTGGGGGGGTAGCCTGTCTGTAGCAAAGAGAATTCATTTATTATTTGAGTTATTTCGAGTTTCAGTGAGTTGTAGTCAACAGGCGCGAGATTCGTTCCAGTGAAATGTGGGCACCCCTTAAACAAAGCGCAGTGGAAGCACGGCATGGTACTCGATCATAGAAAATGTGCCTCCCATTTCGATTACCGGTATGGTATTGTAGTTTTCTGAAAGGTCGCAAAAGGGCCCACGGACCACCCCTTCGTTGTCCCCCCCCCATCGGTTACTCGAGTTATACAAGATACTAGGTTAGTGGTGCTCAAGTACCGTATGATATGATAATAATCATTAGGATTGAATTGTATAATAGCATACGTACAGTACCATTGCTCAAGCATAGCTAGGGCGACGCGGTAGCTTGTCTACCAAATGTGTGTCTCCTCCTCCTCCCATAACAACTTCTCACCAGTCCGCCCGCGGGAGCTCTTTCCAAATTTTGCGTTGTCACATTCCCGTTCAGGTTTCGAGTGAGTGTTTGATAACTTGGGATATCGAATAATGGGTTCATAGTATTAGTGTTGCAACACTGGTGCCGTGCTTAATGTGACGCAACTGTCCACCTCTGCTATGTGAGATAATAGCCGGGAGTCACGCCAATCATTGGGGCTGAAAGTGGGTATCGTTATCATACCTTAGCAGACCTGTGGTACAAGTAACGACTTTAGCACAGTAAGAAAGCATTAACACCCGATACGCGGCCACCACACTAGCCTTGTTAGTCACGGCAGTGGTGACACCAAAGGATTTCGTTACGCCTCCGGTGTCACGGGTGGTCACGCAGGCTAGAAGTTACACATGTGGGCTAAGCCACGGCTGAAGGAGGCGTCCTATTCTCATTCAAGGCCCAATGACTACTCGAGTAGATTCACGAGGCTCTCGAACATTACCAGCCTGAACCCTAATCACTGTTAAAACACTACCGGTACCAGCAATGGAACAGCTCCTTCCCCGGAGGAGATGACTGGGATAAGAGGAGGGAAACAGTGATACTAATCTGATATTTTGCAATGTAATGCATAACATGAACTCGTTAAACTGGAAATGGGGCTGGAATAGCCAGAACAAAGTTTAACATAATAAGCGAGTGAGATTCGTAGGGAAGTGGGCCCCTGAATTTGTGTTCAGACGATCACTCGCACAGGAGACTAGAGTTTTTACTTTTCCTAAGCAAAAGGTTTCCCCTAGGGGCTTGCTCTCATGAGCCTATTGGGCCACACCTTATTTCATGCTCTAGGGCCATTTCCAGTTTAACTAATAACTGAGGTAATGGCCGTTCATGAACTGGGGGGTGGAATCTCCTCTCCCGCTGCTCCCCATATACCGGCATCTCACCTCCTCTTTCACACGGTCACCCACTCCTTCAAGGGGCCTCCATATTATACTAAGTAATCGGTAGTCCTTAAAGGATAACAGCAAACTATGCTAGCCCTTGTCCCTCAGAGGGCAAAAAGCGGTTCCATTTCTGCGTCTTTAAGAAAAGCTAAATGAGTATGCTGGGGGGGGGTTGCTTCCACAGTGTTCTTAGCATTTCGTTTTCGCTTTTGGAGTTTCATTTTTTACTTTCGGGAATCATTTCCCTATTCCGAGATACAGCCCAGTGATACAGCTCACCATTACTCGTGCGTTCTATACCAAAAATAACACCATTTGCCATTTTCCAACCCAACAGCCTGATATTCAATTACTACAAGTAAGAAGACTCATTCATTGAGCGCAATATATTAAAATTATGGGTATTTTCCCGGAGATTTCGGTTGTATGAGAGGGCTCGGAATCTAATTTCCAGAGTAACTTGAAGCACATCCTTTTATAGACACCCTTCTGAGCTTTAGCACCTACATTAAAATCTAAAGTTACCAGACACGCCCGAATTACTTGGCAAAATAAAACCCTGATCTGGAATCCTGAAATCCCTAACTGCTTGCTCATCTACTTACAGTATGTACTGTACAGCTTATCAAAAAGTCAGATCTGATCCTGTGGTAGTCCGTCTAACTAGATTTTTTCTTCCTTCTATCCTGCTGTAACTCCTACACCAAGCGGCAATGATGCGTCCCTAGAAACTCAGGCTAAAGAGAAGAAAGGAAATATACAGGAGGAGAAAAATGGAATCGGCAGGTGTCTGAGACTGTCTGTTGTATCACTGAAAGTCTAACGTCAGACGAAAAAAACAAAGACATCTGGATAGTTCCTATCTCTATATAGTGTGAAATGCCTAGCTGGCGCAGTGGTTAACATGTCAAGAAACTGATGGCTTCCTGTGCACTTAGCAGGAGCCCAGGAGTTCGATTCCTCTCAAAATGAGTTATTATCGAACGATCCGTCACATAGGGTAGGGGATTTAAGGAATCCTACCTGACAGGAACTGGGAGACTGAAGACCTTAAGCCTTCCTCAATAAGGCTGTAGCGCAAATCAGACCTGCTGCGAGGTGGTAGAATCCGACTCTGGTCCCTACCTATGAGGATAGGGTCTGCGATCGGCGGGGCAGCAGAACAAAACAAAAATTGATTGTTTTCCTTCCTTCCTTCCTTCCCTCCTCTCTTTTTTTAAAAAAAAGAAGAAAGAAAGCCCCCGCGATCTGCCGCCTCTGGCTGGGGAAGGGGGAAGGGGGAAGGGGGAAGGGGGAAGGGATTGAAGATTCTGAATGCCATACGGATTCTCTACTATGGTATTATAGTACTCTTCTGTTACGCACTTGTCAACGTACGGGTATGCATGTACTGCACTGCGCCAGTGCTATAAGTAATCTAA